>Ga0181472_100031_pt1 | contig 14301 bp, 16 predicted proteins | sample In1P11_FD_119087 | JGI IMG/M metagenome (GOLD analysis project Ga0181472, IMG submission 119087) | Clean room microbial communities from NASA Spacecraft Assembly Facility at Jet Propulsion Laboratory, Pasadena, California, USA -... ...
TCGCAAACATAGAATTTCCTCTAGAAAGCTTCGGCCTCTTTCGCAACTATCACCTACGCACGACCACAACCAAGTTTGCTGTCCCCCGCCCGTCGCCGCCTACATATAGAATACGGCCTTACTGCCGAGAAGATGAAGAAGCCCGCATTAAGGTACATGTTTGAGGATGTGTACGAGGAGATGACACCAGATCTGAAGGCTCAGATGAAAGAGCTGAAGCGACTCATAGAAACATACCCTAAGGAGTATGATATGTCGCAGTACGAGGATGGCATTAAGAGCCTGAACCAATAACGATAACTTTTTCATTCGTTCTGCACCGAAGGACAAGTTTTCCAACTCTTCAACTCTCTATGTGCAAGCCAGATCTTCTGGCAATTTCCGTATTTCTGACTCTTATGTACTCCGGAGGGCTTTTTTCTGCCAACGCGCAAAAACTGTACAAGAAACATTCTTGCAATGTCAACAGCCGGCCGTCAAGGTTCGTAAGCATTTCCCCGCCTCCGCACAAGCCGTGACTTTCTGAGGTCAGCCTGTGTCTTTCCGATCCGCAGGCCTCCGGATGTCCTCAACTCTTCTTGGGCCGCCCAGCAACATCGTTGGACATTTAATCGTGAGGAATTCCAAGCAGCTCTGATTGCCTGCTGTGCAAGACTCGTCTAAGTCGAAGCGGCATGGTGGTAGTGGTTGTGAGCCGCGGGCTCGTGCTAGATCAACACTTCAGTTGGTCGATGCAGATGCAGTGGTCTCTGAACCTTTGCCTTTTTCTGTATTGGTTGCTGGCAAGTTTGTATTCGATGATCTGTTCTCCTCCGCAAACAGTTTGTTCTGTTCAATATATTCAACCACAGGCGCTGGAATCAAGTACTGTACACTCATTCCTCTCTTCAAGAACAACCGAATCTTTGTGCTGCTCACATCATTCTGGATGAGTTGTTGTATGACGTAAATGTTGTCTCTGTAGTTCGTCAAGCTTGCCAGCGCCTCGTCGATATCTGTCCCTGATCTTTCGACGATGAATGTTCCAAATTTACCAAGGATGTGATCCAAATCTTTCTCCGCCCATACGCCCGGTTGAGACATGGTTTGTATCAGATCAGCCCCTGCCAACAGAGCAATTTGTACCGGCTTTCGTTCTCCATCTCCTGCCTCGATGCCCTTTCGTTTAATGTTGACCTCCTGGTCGAAGTGGTCGAGCACCAAGGCCGTTGGCTGATACTCTGGTGATTCAGCCTCCCATGTGTCTACCATCAGCCAGTTAGAGGCTTTATCTATAGCTAGCTTGCACATGTTGACCCTATGTTCGGCTGCTGCTAGACCTTGCTTCTTGTATGCGTCGGACACTGGCGACAAATATCCTCCTATCACTTCGAAGTTTGTGTTATGTTTGACGTAGTCACCTGCCATAATGAACATGCGCAGGTGCAGGAAGGTGATGGGCGAGAAGGAGCCGCAAGCAATCAGTAGCAATGGCGTCTTGCTTGGGTCATCCATCTTCCGCTTCAGCCGGTAGTCGGGGAATACATAATTGTCCATCTCTGATAGACCTCCCTCACCAAGGAGGGCTTGTAATTTCGTTCCGCGACGGTGTGTTAGAGGTGCTGAGGTCTTCCTCCAGTGGTCGGGTTGGTCAATTCGGCCGATATTCGAGCGTAGAGAGTATTGCGCAACAACTCGGGTGCTTCGGCAATAAGGCCGTATTCTATATGTAGGCGGCGACGGGCGGGGGACAGCAAACTTGGTTGTGGTCGTGCGTAGGTGATAGTTGCGAAAGAGGCCGAAGCTTTCTAGAGGAAATTCTATGTTTGCGAGAGGTAGATGTCGCATAAGCATGTACAGTCACCGTGGTGGGATGTGGAGACGTTCAAGACGAAGTGACTTTTCTGCCAGTGCGGGCTGAGCGGGCTCGACCCCGGCGGCTTCTAGGCTTCTGTAGGCTGCTTATCCGATCGGGGCTTGTACTAGAGCCGGTTTCAGTCGGGGTTCAGAGCAAACAGTAGCTTCTATGCCAGAAAGAAGAAGTAAGTCGGTAAGGATCAGTGCGAGAAGGAAGTGACAAAGAAGATTTGTGACCGGAAACAAGGATGTGGGGTACCAACTCAAACAAAAGTGAAGCCTTCGCACCAGTTTGGGTTTGTGGTTCTGGAAGTGTTGGTCCGGGGTCTGAAGTCCTGTCGAGAGCTCTTGGGAGCACAAACCTGCAGGGCCGAGGGAAAGCACGACCGAGCGCCTGGTCCTGCCTGCCAATCCTGTTGTCCGATGACGAAGATGCCAGCGATCGCCTGTTTGCCCGGCCAGTCGTGCCTGACAGGCATATCTAACAGACCCTTGTAAAGAAATGATGATCGCTGGTACGGAAGCAAATTCATTTGCTGACATCCCCTCGACACACACAATCTTGCACGTCATGCGGAACGCGTCTCTACATTTACGCTCTGAGACCAGAAAGTTCAGCTACAACGAAGTGCCGATGCTGGATATATGCCGTCGACGAGAGCTCATGCCATGACTTCGACACATCTTGCAAATATGGACGAAAGGTCCGTACTTTTTGGAAGGCACAAGGAGAATAAGACAACAATGGTGAGTGTTGTCCCATCCTGTGTTATTAGATCGAGGTTTCAATACAAACTACTTCCTCTTCGTCTTGAAACTCTTCAACGGATCTAATCTCTTTCCCTGCGGCTTTCCTCCACGGCGCGTCTTTCCACCTTTCCCGAACGACTTCTTATCCTCCTTGTTGAAGCTCACAAAACCACTATCACTTTTCTTCTGCCTTTTTCCGCCAGGTAGCAAGTACTCCGGCACGTGCTTCATGTGGCTCTGTATCCTGATCACACCAGCACTACTACTCGTGTCGTGTCTCAAGGCCTTAAGATCCTCAGGGTTGTCCTCAAAATGCCTCGCTAGCTTCTCACTCTTCAAAAGCTCCTGCTTGATCTCTCGCGTTCTAGCCTCGCGGATCTTGTTGGGCGTTACTGCCTTTAGAGCGTCCTGCATTCGGTATCTGAAACCATCGACTTGTGACATGTTGAAGTGGTAATCGAGGATATCTTTTCCCTTCTTCGCTTGCCGAGTCTTGATCTTCTCGAGGATGCGCTCGTCATGCCGCGAGGACGGCAAAGAAGTATATTTGTGCTTGCCAAATTCTTCTCGAGGTATCACGAAAGAAAGTGCCATGCCGGACTTCCCAGCCCGGGCAGTCCGACCAATGCGGTGAGTGTATGCTTTCGATGAGGTCGGAAGATCGAAGTTAAGGACACAAGCAACGTTCTGAAAATCAATGCCCCTGGAGACACCAAAGTCTCTCCCACGAGACGTCTTCCCGCTCTTAGCCGCAGTCTGTTTTCCTTCATCTTCGCTTGCATCATCCACCCCGACTTCCTCCTCCTCCTCTTCGGCTTCGGCCTTTTTAGACTTCCTTTTCACTCCTCCAATAACCTCTTGGTCATCCGCCGCTATGAGTATATCGTATAATCCCTTGTTAAATTCCTGCACTGCATGTAGCCGCGAATTGACCGGCAACTCTGAATTGAGTATACACGACTTGATGCCGAACTGCTCCAGGTACAGCTTCAACCTGTAGCTCCTGTCCACGTCCTGCACGAATATGATGCATTTCCCTTTCACCAGCTTCAGCTTGAAGATCACAAAGATGAGCAGGAACTTGTCCTCTTCACCACATTTGACCACGTATTGTGTTACTTCTTGGCCCTTCTCTTCCTTGTCCTCAATGTCCACAACCGTATAGCCCTGAGCAAAGGTATTGCGCAACTGGTCGACTTCGGGTGTCAACGTCGCACTTATCAGGAACGTCTGTACACCACTCGGAATAGCTTTGGATATCTTCTCAATGTCATCCTCGTAGCCGTAGGACAATACCAAGTCCGCTTCATCGATAACCAGCTTCTGTATCGAGCTCAAAGAAAGTGTGGAGCTTGCAAGTAGTTGCGCGACCTTTCCTGGCGTGGACACAATCACATCGGGCGTCTCGTTGAGCTTTGCGGTGAGCGCTGACTCGCTAACCTTCTGCGTCAGGTTGAGCGCTCGCACTTCTTTGCCACAGGACTCGCTCAAGCTAGCGAACACCCGCGTGACTTGATCTGACAGTTCTCGAGTCGGCACAAGGACGAGGACTGATGTGTTCTTCGTCTTTGACTCATGAGACTTTGAAAGCAGGATCGACTGGATGCATGGCAGAACATATGCTGCAGTCTTACCGCTTCCGGTCTTTGATTTAGCGAGGACGTTTTTTCCTTCCTGTGCAAGAGGTATAACCCGGGCTTGGACAGCAGTTGGTTCAGAGTAGCCGGACTTTGCTAAGGCTTGCAGCAGGCGCGGGTCAAGGTTGAGGGAGTCAAATGTCGATTTCGAGGGATCGGTTGTAGGCACATCGGTTGTGCTAGGAATTTCTACGGTAGGCGCATCGTTTGCGTCGAGCTTGCGCTTCATCTTGCAGAGAACTTTGGAAGCAAGTGTTTGGGATGCTCTTTGCTCGAGAGCTGGTCGCAGTCAGGATTTCTGGCCCAAAATTTTGGTCGATCGTCGGCATATCTTCGGTGAGGGACTGCGGAGAAACGATAGTAGCACTAGCAGGCCGTTCCTTGCACCGTACTCTATATAGGTACGGGAGGGTAAGAAGTCACTGTACGCTCGAAGTTGCCGTCTTTTGGTCAAGCCGATCCTTCGCTACTCTCTCACCTCGCCGGCCACTGCTCGCGTACGTTTCTTCCAAATGCCGCATGGGGCATATCTCACATTGATTACCTCAAGCTCAACCTGAGCGTCGCTCTAGTTCCAAGTCATGCTGGTCGTTTTATGACAACGACAAGCGGTTGTCTGGAGAAATGCCAGCCCAAAATGAACAGGGTTTGGTGGAAAGAAGATCTGGTGAGGTGGGCTGATCAGCAAAGGCCTCCCACAAGACCACATGGTGGTAGCAGTGTTGCTCATTGAACACACTACGGGAGAACTATACAGCTCTTTGGCTTGCATCTGTCACAACCTTCGCCTCTGGCTCTACGCTGGCCTCCACGTTCTCCGTCATGAGCTCCTTTACGCCTCTCAGGAAGGCTACACAAACAATCGCGACAACCACAAAAGGAATGATGCTGGACCACGCAAGCCGATATGCTCGGGCGTACACCCACTGACTCGCGTTGACGGCACTTGCAATAATGTCTTCGTCTCCTCCAGGCACATCTCCGAGAGCTTCCGACGAACCCTTCTGTAGAGCTGCAAGCAGATCCGACACAGATGATTGTGGCAGCCCTGCACTCACTGCAGCTGCTTCAACTTCCACCGCATAGCTCGATTTCAACTTGCCTTCAATGATTGCAGTCAAGACTGCTGACCCGAAGGCACCCCCTATCGCTCGTGCAGAGAATGCCAAGCCTGTTGCTGTGGAGAGGTGCTCATGAGGAGCTGCAAGCTGAATCACGGCCACAAGCAGTGTCAATGGACCAGCTTGCCCCACCGATACCAACACGTTGTAGCCTATTTGGGCAGAGTTCAGATTTGGGCTGATGAGTGCATAGCAGATCGTAGATGCCAGGAAGATGCCGAATGTGACAAGCAGCGGTGTCCTCATATCCTTGTACCTTGTCGCATACCATGTTATGGGTATGCACGCCACAAGAGCAGTGACGGAGTTCGAAAGCTGTCGCACAGAAATCGACCAGGAGTTGTCCTCGAAGCCCAGATTCAGAGTGAGTTGTGGCACAACTGTGTTGACGGCGCTATCCATGGTCCATCAGTATTTGATATCAGATCAAAGGTTAAGCTTATTACCTGTAAAAGATCCATCCATCAACAGCTAACGCAAATGTGGCGAGCGCGAAGTTGGGCGACTTCGCAAAGAAGGCGTGTGCAATGATGCCGTCGTTTCGACCTCGCCACTCTGTTCTGAGTCAGCTAACATTGCTAGAAGCCATCATGAGTGTACTTACCGTAAAATCCGAATGCAAGCAGGCACGGCAGCCCTATGCAAAGAGGAGCAACGACATGAGCATCGGCCCAGCTGTATCTGTTGACCCAGTCAAGCCCAAGCAATGCCAAGGTCGTCCCTACTATGAAGAGACCAGAGCCGACTGGATCTATCGCCCAGAGGCACTCCCTAAACGATAGACGCCGGTAGTCTCGCCTCGGTGGATGGTACAGCAGAACAAAGCCTAAGCATGTCGCTCCGTGCAGTGCTGCTTGCATCCAGAAGATGTTTCTCCAACCTGATGCGCTCAAGCTGGTCACCTTTCCAGCTCCAAGCATTCCGACTATGCCGCCGATGCCGCTACCGATGAAGCCAGCACCGTTTGCAACAGCACGGTACTTCAAAGGCAAGACTTCGCTGGGAATTGCTTGCACAATCGAGATTGTCGAGAGCGTTGTGCCAATCAGAATGCCACCACCAATGAGTGTAGACATCGAATTAGCTGTGGCAGACACAACAGCGCCGATGAAAGCTATCAGCGGTGGTATCGACACCAACCACTTCCGGTCCAGCACGTCGCTAAGTCGTCCTACTATCGGACTCATGCCGGCTTGGATCAGGAGAGGACCCTCTGGATTTTGTTAGTAACGGATCCGCGAGCGAGACTCATTGAAGCAACTCACGAATGATCCATCCCGCAAGACTGGCGTTCCCAAGATCTCTCGAGATGAATGATATGTTCTGGCCAGACCCAGCAACGACAAATACCTGTGCCATCTGCGCAAAGCACGTTACCAGTACGACTACCCATGACCGCCATGTCAATCGAATGTGGTCCTCTCTGCCCGGCTTCTCCTGGTGTTGTGAAAGCTGTTCGCTGCTGGAATTCATGCTTGTGGTAGACGTATCGTTGAGTGAAGTGACGTCCTCCTGAAACCTGGTGCTGACAATGCGCTCATTCTTGGGCATCGTCACGAACTATCACGAAGAGAGAAACTAATGCTCGTACGCTGCACTACGGCTTGCAGAATGGTGAAGCAAACTGGGATCGCTGAAACATCGCACGACCTGGGCAGACAGTATCTATCAAAATCAAAATCTGCTGATACATCCTACCGGATCGCCGTTGCACCTCGTCGGGAGTATTTAGCACATCCAAAACGAATCTGTTCCTGGGGTTGTAAGGCGTCCAAAGAACCGATCCACAGGGTTACCACCGCGGAGTGATTCCCATTGGCTCAAAGGCATAGGCTCCTTCACCAGCGTTAGTCATGGGATAATTTTAGGACGCCAGATGGGGCTAAAATACAAGCTCGCCAATCGCAACGCGTTGTTTGCAGGATGGGGAACTCACCGAGCCGACGCTCACCGTCTCTTATCGACCGTAGTCTGCTCGAATGCCTTTTGTAGCATGCTGAACTTGCGTTCCCAGAGGAACGTGTCTGGTAATGCGCGCAACGGCGCGATAGTGATGGCCATCGGGTTCACCTGTCATTCACCGCAACCATCTTCCACCTTTGAGCGCACCGCTCCAATGTTACTAAGGAAGCAATTGGCTTCGCCAAGGGCATGGTTGGTCGCCTACGGAGCGTTCAAGGCAGCACAACCCGGCCACAGTAGGCTTGGCGCGTTCTGCTAAACATATATACCTTGGTAAGGATTCGAACCATATCTTGGGCTACTGGCACGACACAACCTGACCTAAAGATATCCTGCGGTAGCAAGGACGAATATATATCTTGATGCACCCGGGGGCAAGACCTCCCGATGCGACATAGCGCCGTGAGGTCGTGCGACTCATTCGTGAGTGCCCCGAGATAGAAGCGTCCTATGTATATCTCCGTGACTTTATAGCTTTGCAATCCCAAATCCATCTCTCCTCTCCACCCCTAACATACCCCGCTGGATCTCTTGCAGATTCCTAGCACCACTCAGCGCCATAGTCCTACTCAATTCCCTCTCCAGAATATCCAACACCATCTCGACCCCCCTTCTCCCGTCATAAGCCAAACCCCACAGCGCCGGCCTACCAACAAGACAGAAGTCCGCACCAAGCGCAAGACACTTGAACACATCGCTTCCCCTCGTGATACCCCCATCAACAAGCACCGGCACCCGTCCCTTCACAGCATCAACAACCTCCACCAACGCCTCAACCGTGCTCGAAACACCATCCAACTGCCTACCACCATGGTTACTAACCACAATAGCATCAGCACCACCCTCCACAGCTAGCAACGCATCCTCAGCCGTCATAACCCCCTTAACCACAACCTTCATCGTACTAGTCTGCTTCCTAATCCACGGAATCGTCTCATTCCAAGTAAGACTCGGATCGTTAAGCAACCCCCTCTCCCTCGCAGCCTCCTGCACCCGATCCGCCTCCTGCCGATTTGTAGCCTGCAGCAGCTCACGGTTCAAACTCGGCTTCTTACTACGATCGGGGTCAGTATCTTCCATATTCGGCAGGCTTAACGGCGCAGGCAGGATAAGCTGTGTTTTGCGCTCATTGATTCTGTTGCCCAGCACAGGCGTATCGACGGTCACGGCTAGCGCTTTATATCCCGCTGCTTCAACCCGCCGTATCAACCTCGCGCTCTTCTCGCGGTTCTGACTGACATAGAGCTGGAACCAGAAGTGCGCGTCTGGGCCGCCCGCAGCGTCAATCACGTCCTCGCAAGAACACGTTGCGTTGGTCGATAGGATCATGAGCGTCTTCCGGCCCGTTGCAGCCCGCGCAACATCGAGCTCGCCGTCTCCGCCCACGAGTTTCTGGTAGGCGCTTGGGCTAATGCCCACCGGGAACGCGTACTCCTTACCGAAGAGAGTGGCAGCCGTGTCGATTTTAGTGACGTCCCTAAAAACACGAGGGCGGATGATCAGGCGCGTGAAGGCCTCCCTGTTACGCTGGATGGAGATCTGGTCCTCGGCGCCGGAGACGTAGTAGTCCCATACTTGTTGTTTGAGCTTGGTTTTGGCGATTGCTTCGAATTCAGCTATTGTTAGGGGCTTGTCGTCGTGGACTTCTAGGTCGGTCTTAGCCATGGTTCGGATCGATTCTATCTCTGATGGGTAGGTGCTGAAATTGCGGTAGGATAATGCTGATGCTGGTGCTGTGAATCTGTGCTCTCTACTCAACTGGAAGCTATAAGACCATGCCAGCGCTGACGGCGCAACGGTGCTAATTGAGAGAAACAGCCCGCGGGAATACCGATAGGAGTCCTTCACCGGAACGCCTTCGCTTGTGTGAGCACCTTGCGCTCGACATCTTGAAAGAGGCTTCTGTTCTAGATGACACTGATAACTTATCTCAAGACAAAAGCTCTGAATGGCTGGAGACTTTGCCGCCCTCCCCATCATCGGGCAGGCCCAGCTTTCGCCGATGCCGGCAAGACCTGCCCGTACAGGGCATCACCTTCCCCAACGATGTCCAAGACCGAGGTACTTGAGTGCCTCAGGCACCAAGATATCTCCGCGGCTCTGTCGCATATTGTTCGAAGCTTCATTCATCGAGCATCGTTGAGAAACCATAGTCGGCGATTGTAGCTATGAGCATTGCTACGAACCTATGACCGGACATGCCAGAATTTCAGGCGGGCCAGTAGACAGGACCAAAAGCGAAGCACAACCGTGAATTTCTCCACACGCTCCACGATCGTGTCCTATGCGGAGGCGGGTAAGGAGTGGTGAATGCCGAGCATAGATATTCGTGCTGGTAATTCTACTTCTCGCGGTCAAAGTACCGTCTAGAAGCCGACGTGATCATCAAATTCGCACCGGTAAGCAACGATGACTGACGAACTCATCCGGCCGAACAGATCACTAGCAGGGAAGGTCGCAATCGTGACCGGAGCAGGAGCACTAGGAGACGGCATTGGCAATGCTCGAGCCGCGGCCATTCTCATGGCAGAAGATGGCTGCAATGTTGTCTGCGTGGACCGGGACGAAGCTTCCGCTAAACGGACGGTCCAAATGATTGTGGACGAAGGCAAGGGCAAAGCGATTGCGGTGCAAGCTGATGTTACATCCCTGGCCGACTGCGAGAGGATAGTGAAGACTACTGTTGATACTTATGGGAGAGTCGACATCCTCTTCAATTGTGTTGGGGTGGGAGGTGCTACCGGCACGGCTGTTGAGGTTGACATGGCGGACTGGGCGAAGGGGCTGGAGATCAATGTTAGCTCTATGGTGAATGTGTCGAAGTTTGTGATACCGGAGATGACGAAGAATTCGGGCGAGCGTGGCTACAGAGGTTCCATTATCAACATGGGAAGCGTTGCTGGGATCAAGGGCGGCACGCCACATTTGCTGTATCCTACGGCGAAAGGGGCTATAGTCAATATGACGAGGGCTATGGCGCATCATCATGCGCCGGAGGGGATCAGGGTCAATTGTGTCTGTCCTGGTAAGAGAAACCCTTTTGCAGAAAGACAAATAGGTTTGGAATTTTACTGACAGTTACAGGTATGGTCTATACTCCCAGTAAGTCTACTCTGTTTCCTCAAGCATATTGACCCTAACATAGCAGTGATGTACGGAACGGGTATGACCCCTGAGACGAGAGAGTCAAGGAAGAACAGGAGCTTGTTGAAAACGGAGGGATCGGGATGGGACATTGGGGCTGCGGTGCGGTGGCTTGCATCTGAAGAAAGCAGATGGGTAACGGGCTTGATCTTGCCGATAGATGCTGGTGTTACTGCCGCTGTTGGTACAGATGTACCGAAGAGCGCTCATGTCAATGCACCAAAATAGATCGAGTACGTTCAAACGAAGGAGGGAACTGAAGTGTTGCAAGGCATGCTTTGATCGGTTATGCAAATGGCGATCTCGAAAGTCTTCGATGTTTCTTCTTGATACTGAACATGAATATATCACAGCTCACGGAGTCGTCAATTGCCGTCATTCTCTGTATTCATTTAGATTGTTACAACCCTTTCCCTACCGTATTTGGTGTTCAAGAGGCCTTCGGGTTCAAGCCCAATGGATTCTCGCCGTTTTGCTCTTGTCCCGCAATGGGTTCCTTCATGCGCTCCCCCTCAGCCTCTTGCTGCTTCGCCGGGCCTCCTTCCTTATTACCAAAGCCAACTCCTAATGTGTCTCCAAACCCTTCACCACTTTTCATCAAGCCACCAACAAGCGGTTCAACGAGGCCTCCCACAGGCTTGCCAACCGTCTCGAAGCCTTTGCCGGCGTATTGACCGACGGGGTTGAGCTTCCCTTGAACCCACTCGCCTGCGCTGTTGCCCATACCTTCTGGCTTCTCGTACCAGCCTGGGTGACAGTCAGCTTGCTCTAACAGATTGTCTGGGAGACATATTACCTGCTTTCTCTCCCTTAAGTTCTTCACTGCCCGTGATCTGTTGCTCTTGAGACGGCTCTTGTTCTTCTTTGTCGGCCATGTTTGATGATTCTTTCTCGCTGTTGTCTTCGAGGTTGATGCGCTGTTCGTCTGTATCAGTCATTTCAGAAGTGTTGGCGTTCTCGCAAGATGATCAAGGTCATATAGTAGGCTGCAGTACAAGGCACGACATCATAGCATTACATTGTTACACATGTATGAACAGGGATCAACTTGAAGCGACTTGTGAGTTTCGGCCTGTGATCAGGTTTTGGCGCAGGTGACGTCTCATGTGGCAGGGATGGGAAGAACTTTAGCTGACGGGTACGGTTATGTGGTAGTGCCAGTGAGGCAATTGGAGACGCCCTCGACGTCTCGTTGTCGTACTCCGTAGCAGTTTTCATACCATTGTCTCTTGCAGCTGTTCTCAACATCGGCAGCATCATGTAACATCTCCTCGGCGGATGGTTCTCAGCTCCCATGGGCAGCATCCACCTTTCTCGTTTGTTTCTCGAGCTACCTGAATGCCACTAGGGAAATACGAGATTCGGTACTGGTTAAGACCATGAATGATGGTAACGTGCTCATGTTGGGTCGAGACGCCACGAATATTGTATGGCCTTCCAGCGCAAGTCACGTCGCGAGCATTGAGGTCATTCCTACTTCATCCCGACTGCATTGTTCAGACTCACAGCATAGTAGAGTCATCTTATGTCAGGCACGTCTGGTTGTGGCTATTTGTGCTGACAATGACTATAGATAGATAGCTTGGTCTTCGCAGTCGCTCTTGCCGCCTTTGTTTGAGAAAGTCGTAAGACCGTCACAATGAAGCCAAACAATGCTGATCGAGTCGATTTACATGATATTCGAAATGATCCCCAAGTTAGGGCGGTAAAAGACATCTTACTATTCCGATTCTCGAAAGCAATTTGGCATTACCAGACCGACAACCAACACTTCTTCCTTTAGAATTTCAACAATTCCACATTCGTTGCAGACCACCTCAATCAAGTTCCAGAATCACAGCTATTCGCACACTCTGTACTATCTGCAGAACGAGATCATGCATGTCTTCAAACCTTTCGCTGTAGTTGCACTACTCTACTCTGGCCTGGTCGCTGCAGACTGCTACGACGATCACGAGTGGACTATTTCCCTGCTGAATGAAGACCCTGCTGGCTACTGGGCTGCAGTGCCAAAAGATGGGAAGAAGCACGATCTGACAGATGCGCAGTGTCTCGTCATGTTCGACCACTCATGCAAGCCCTGCAAAGAAGTCATACCTGACCGTATCGGTATCCAAAACGACTTCGGAAAGTGCAAATTGTACTGGGACGACGAGGAGACCACGACAGTTACTGCGGACGACAAAAGGCACCTGGGATGTTCTTGTATCAGGTAACCCCCCCCGCGGGCGGTTTCTGCTATGAAATGTGGATGAAAATGAGGCGATGGTCTGACACTATGAGTGGAAGTCGTGAAATGGGCGGGCAAGAGCGAGACCAATGTCCAACCCGCAAGTACTGACTCAATGAAGAATTCTGGAACTTCTTTGCAATATGCCAACTGGGCGCACTGTCACTGCTAGGACAGTTATATGGCAAGGTATGGACAAATATTAATGTTATTGCTAATTCAGGATTCGATATCACATGTCGCTTTACAATACGTGCTCGTCGGGGTGCGGCTAACATGTATAGGTCTCGTCTCTCCATCTCGCAAACAGATTCGAGCCAACCGCCAGCCCGAACTTGCGTATGAGCCATGAAACAACCAACGGCCATGATAAATGTACGACCTTCGGTTACAGCTGGACGTAAATCCTTCACAAACTTATCACTGAGGTGGGCGTCTCAAGTATGCTTCGAGGCGCATGTCTGTCACGGACGCTCGCGATTATTGTACTCCTTTCATGCTATTTGTTTCATTTCAACTGTATGCCTAACCCCACCAAACTTGGTTACATATATTTCAGATTGGTCAAGAATACTACCGTCCATCAAGCTCAACCACAGCTCAAGAATTACTATTGACTCCTCCAAGCAAAATGCACTTCCTCAAACTGTTCGCAGTAATGCTCACCAATAGCGTACTGGCCAGCACAACCGTTACAACCGCAAAGCACAAGAGGGAAATAACAGACACCTTCGACTGCAATGAATCAGACTTTGCCAGCAACATTACAGTCTTTCAATCCGGCGAGCCTTTTGCAGCGCTCATTCCCAAAAATCAAAGTTTCGTTAGCTGGAGCAGTGCATTATGTGGCATCACACAAGACGGGAAATGCTTCTACTGCAAGGATCTGCAGGTGGATGAATTTCACATGCCTGTTGAATTACTGCCATGTGTGGTGATATCGACGGAGGGCAAGAACGATGATGGAACCGTCAAGCTTGCTGCTCTTTCGACTGGCGACAAGAAGGAGGAGATTGGATTAGGTCTTGAGGCGGGTGACGAGCTTGTGGGTTTTATCTGTGGTTGAGTGTGGTCGCGACGTCGACGTAGGTGTGGGGAGTGAACGCTATCTCTGAATATTCCTGACACACGGATGATGCCTTCATAGTGTCTCAATATCGATTGGCTGTCTTCTGATTGACGAATTCGAAGGAAGCCGAACCTTACCTAGCGAGAGCGCGAGGACCTTCAACGCTATCTACACTGCAAACACACTGAGAAAGTGGCGACTTGCACATTTCCTTGGGAAACAACGTATTCCATGGGTTGTCACCCATATCGGCCGTGACATGCTTCAGCCTGGAATCCACAAGAGGCACTCATAATGTCGTTTCACCTTCGTTTGTGGGCGTCCACGAGAACCATAAAAGACGACCCAATTTCTGGTTCTCTCGACACCCTTATAATCATTCCACATATAGAACCTCGACTTCCTCATCCACCTATAATTCGACCTCCTCATCCACCTACAATTCGTCTTCCTCGTCCCTTGTCCACCTCAACGGGCACCCAGAGCCAAAGACTTCTTCCAGCAATACACTCGACGCCATGCGCGTCCTTTGGCTCTCTCCGTTTCTGGCTT
>Ga0181472_100032_pt1 | contig 14273 bp, 10 predicted proteins | sample In1P11_FD_119087 | JGI IMG/M metagenome (GOLD analysis project Ga0181472, IMG submission 119087) | Clean room microbial communities from NASA Spacecraft Assembly Facility at Jet Propulsion Laboratory, Pasadena, California, USA -... ...
CAATATCCAGCTCTCCTCGTACATTCAACAGGTTTTGTCACGCAGAGCTCTCCGCGGCCTTCTTAGTCAAGGAATATCTATCAATACGGTCCGCGGATATTTCCAAAAGGCAAGACCGCAGTCGGTCATCCAGGGTCCTACTCCAGTCGATATTGACAATGCGCTGAAACCTCTCTTCACTTACTTCGACGATAATTTTGCGATCATGAAACAGACGCTGACGGATTCGGCAATGGTCATGGTCATGACGCGACTCTGGAAAGAGGTTCTGGTAACAGTCGAGTCGTTGCTTGTGCCTCCGCTGTCTGACAAGCCCTCGCAACAGCGGCAGCTGACACAGCAGGAGCTGGATATTGTATTCAAATGGCTTCAATTGCTCTTTGACTTTTTCCATGCTGTTGACGAAGAAGATGGCACGGCACACGGAGTGCCACTCGACATACTCAAGTCATCAAAGTACCACGACTTGCAGAATCTGAACTTCTTCTACTTTGAGTCAACCGAGAACCTGATTAGAACATCAGAATCCATGGCCAAGGCAACGGTGGCTAGACAACAAGCCAGACAGACACGAGAGCTCAATCGCATGTCGGCGCCTGCAACGCTTGCACAGCACTCATTCAGTGGAGCGGCAAGCTTGGTAGGAGTGCCTAGTACCCGGCGAAGCAAGAGTATCATGCTCAGTCGCAATCTTGGGACAATGAAGAAGGCAAAAGAAGAAAAGCGTAAAGAAGCACAGGCGGAGCCGAGCGACGATATGATCCTGAGGATTCTACGTATGCGGCCAGAGGCAGAGAGATACCTCAAGGACAGGAGTAGACAAAAGGAGAGATTGGCAGCGCACGCAGCGGCAGAGCTGATTGTGCGACAGAGTCTCATGGCGCAGAGGACCATGGCACGTGGACGTTGAACAAGTTGCTGGTCAACAGAGACAACTTGTCTTCAGAAGGAGGACACTCATACGGTACTCGGCATTTGATATCCCAGGTGAGCGGTTTAGCAGGGCGTTTTACGGGCAATAGGGTTGTCACAGCTTCGACAGAGATGCAATAGTGTGTGTATGTAGTATTGTTAACTAAATAATGCAGAAAAGGTCACATGCCAGACGGCGTATCGATGCAGGTCAAACAAAAGTCAGGCGGGCGGTGTCTGAAACGCGTGACGGCACGGATGGTGTGAGATGTGCTTCACAACGCACACCAAGACAGCGAGTGGCTCACACGAAATCAGGCTCTGATCGGGGTTCAGACACAGAAGCATGTCGCAGAAACAGTATGACGACAGGCATTGGTGAGAGTAGTCGCAGGCGTGGCGGCCAAAATAAGCTCTCGGCATCCCGCGATCATCAACGGCTGCATTTAGGCCAGACGTGGAAGGAAGCACGCGCATCTCCGGAGTCGCTGATGAATTTTCTCCTTGTTTCCAAGCACAATATATCCGTACTCTGTACAGGCAGCTGACTAGTCTCGCTCCTGTTCCTTCTGCGACTCGACAAGAAGCACGCTCTCAGACGCCCGACCTTGAACACACAGCGCAGCAGCAGCGACTTGCAGGACCCGACCCCTTTGTCACCTCCGACTCTCGCTCCTTCTCCACGAAACGAAAGTTTTGGTTCCCCACGCTCAGCGATCCGCCCACTTTTGTGCCCCCTCTTGGCTTCAAAAGACTGTAAAAAGATTGATCGCTTCGGGCCTTTTCCCCGACACCCGACTCTGATCGTATCGGGCTTTGTTACGCATTGCGCCCGTGTGCACTCGACCGGACTCTCCCTTCTCGATCTGATTTCGCGACTTTGTCTTTGGCATCTCGTTCAACATGCGCAGGCAAACATCTGTAGCCTCGCTTCTCTACGCCCACCTCTTCCCCAACCCTGGCCCCTCGGATCCGCCAAACTTCCAGACCCACCTTGCGCGCGACCTGATTCCGGAAATTCGCATCGAGACGGCCACTTTCTACGGCAGTCTGGACAGCATCGAGGCCCGCTATCCCGGCTTGAACTATTGTCATGGTCCCCATCGCATGCGCCTTGGTCGCTTTCCTCACCACGCCCGTCTGTTCAAGGTCATTGATGACTTGAGGATCACCGAACAAGAGGTCATGGACTTGGTGCGTTGGGAAGGCACGCTGTGGGCAAGGCAGAGGTTCGAAAGAGACGAGAACATCAAGGTCAGGGACACAACGGGAGATGGCATTTGCGACTGGATCGACCCACGCATCCGATCCAAGCAGAAGAACTTGATCCGTGTCCAGACAGACGTCGAAATCACCGAGGGCAGGCACCCCGTCGACATGCTCCTCGATGACGACCACGAGGGAGGTATTCTGGACGATGGACTAGACGACGACGACGACGACGATGATGATAATGATGATGATGTGGGAGAGAACATTCAAAGCATTGGCCACGAGCTCAATCGCCGTCTTCTGGCTGCCATCGCCGCCAGACAACAAGGCCTCAATGTTGAGATGGATCCCGAGTTTGAAGCCTATCTCAAAGAGCTAGTCGAAAGTGGCCATCTGCTAGCCACTTCACGTCCTGTCGATGGTCCCATGAGTCGCTCCGATACGTCGTCGCCGATTTCCCGCCTCGCGTCGTCCTCTGCTGTTCCTACTGTCTCCACCTCTGCCGCTACTGTGGCGGCCGCTCTCGGTCAACCTACCGCATGATGATGCTTCCTCATCTTTTCGAATCACCACCTTATAATGCAGCATTTCTTCAGATTCTGCGCTCTGTCAAGTTTCATCCCGGCGTTGGGAAAGAGAAAATCAGAGGGTTATGATTTTCAATATGTATTTAAAAAACGTTTAGCATGGAGTATGGGGTTGTTCTTTCTGTTGGGTGGCTAGGCTGTTGGGACATGATTCGACAGGACTTTAACAAGCTGACAAGCATTGAAATGATTCATAAAGTACCATCAACGTTATTCTTCCAACCTCGATGTATTATGTGTTGCCACGAATGGCCTAGGCTTACTTCTTGGGTGAGTGTTTTCTACGTAGTAATAGCGGCAGGGCTGGATGTCATTACGACTCGAGCATAAGCAAATCAAACAGTCCTTTCATGGCCTTTGCACTCTTCTTGGGGATTCGCTGCTGACCATTGTGATAGTCGACGAACGTGACACCAAATCGAGTCTCAAAGCCTTCAGCCCACTCAAAACTGAACACTGTTAGTAGATGAAAGTAAAAAGGTAAAGACTGAACCTACTTGTCCATCAAACTCCATGCCATGTATCCTCTGACGTCCACGTTGTCATGAGTGTATGCCTCTGCCATGGCAGTAACGTACTCCTTAAAGTACCACACGCGGAAGTCGTCTTCGAGAAGTTGTTCCTGGCCAAGGTCGTTCTCGCCCTTCAGACTTGTGCCGTTCTCCGTGACATAGATGATGGGGCGCCCGTAGCGATCCGAAATCCACTTGAGTAGTTTTCTGAACCCGACAGCGTATGGTCTCAACCATGGACTTTGAGTGGCGGGTCCTATCTCCTGACCCTCCTTGTTGACGAGCAAAGATTCAAGATTGCCGAGATAGTCTTCTGGCTCTGGCTCGCCGGACCTGTGCTTGATATAGTTTGCACAGTAGTGGTTCATACCGTAAAAGTCGTTGCTGCCTTGGACTAGCTTCTTCTCTTCCGGAGTGAACTTTGGGAGACGGTCTCCAAGCTGCTTACGCATGCTTTCGGGATAGTCACCAAAGTACACCGGGTCTGCAAACCACGAGATGCTAAAGAAAAGTTTAGTTTGACAAGCTTCAATGTCCTTAGGGTCCTCGGGATCCCAAGGCTCGACCCAATCACCTGCACAAGTCAGCGAAATGCATAGTAGTTTCACTTCCGAGTTTACCTACCATTCAAAGTGATTCCAATCTGTCCTTTTTGTGTGGGTTTGAATTCTTCTCGGTAGATCTTCACAGCTGCACCATGAGCAATCAGAAGGTTGTGTCCCACCAACCAAGGTTCAGTGCTGCTGTCACCGACTGAGCTCTTCGATCGATTGCTGGTTCTTCCTGGAGCGAAGACACCCTCGTTGTATCCGAGAATAGAGCTGCACCAAGGCTCGTTAAATGTTACCCAATACTTGACCTTGTCACCTAGTGCTTGGAAAATGGTGCGAGAATATTGCGCATAGTCGGCCACGAACTCTTTTTTGTTCAGGAGACCTCCGTACTTCTCCAAACCCTGAGGTAGGTCCCAATGGAAAAGAGTGACCATGGGCTCGATTCCGTTGGCAAGTAATTCGTCCACGAGATCAATGTAGTACTGTAGACCTGTTTGGTTGACTGGATCTTCGCGTCCGCCAAGAGGTATCACTCGGGACCAGGAGATGCTGAATCGATATGCTCGGGCGCCCATGTCCTTCAAGAGTTTTACATCTTCCTTGTATCGATGGTAGGAGTCACAGGCGACATCTCCGTTTTCATTACCAGCAATCTTCCCAGGGATGCGACAGAACGTGTCCCAGATCGAGTCTCCTCTGCCTCCTTCTTTTAGAGCCCCCTCGATCTGATAACTGGAAGCTTGCTTGAGTGCCTGGTCATATATGGTTGTCGGTCAACTAACCTTGCTGTTGCAAAGCCCCACAAGAAGTCTTTGGGCAAAGATGGGCCAGACATGATGATGATCAATTGAATGCAGAACTTGTTAAAAGAGGAGGCACCCAAGTTATATATCTGTACAAGCGAAGGGGCCCGTTCGAGCAGGATGCAGCCAAGATACACTCGGTCGTAGACACGAAGAAAGCCGTCACATGAGATGGGCCCTGGCGAGTTTTGTTCGTCCGCTTCTCATAGCAACAGTGATCGTGAGACCAACAAGTATGCTTGATCAACAGGCACAATGCTCAATCGATTTAGCCTGTTCCTGTGGCGTTGCGGAGCTCGAAGCGCCGTGCACGAACGTGGAAGGTCCTGCAGTCGGTTCCGGCTCCTCGGCCCGTTATTCCTCACGATGACCACTCACAACCCAAGACCATCAGACTTCTCCATACCACTCTACGATACGATTCCTATCAGGACGACCGCACAACCCTACGAATTCAATTAGCGTACGGCACTTCAATTACTGGTCCCAAGCCACCTGCCAATCCTCAATACCCCGTCCTTAGCGGCGCAAATTTTGATCGAGAACTGTTCTCAATGCTCCAAAATCGCTGCAGAGCTGCATTGCAATCGAACGTCCCCAAGTTGCAAAAATGTTGCCGGGCGTATATGGCCACGCATGTTCAGAAGAGAGAGGGTGATATTAGTGACGCATTTGCTTCGCTTTCAGGCTTGACTCCTAAACCACTAGAGCCTCGCTTTGCCACTCTGAAAAGTGAGATGATTGCAGGCAAGGAAGACATCATCCAAGAATCCTTCTACCGTCTCCTAGAGGCTTTGAGGGAGGAAGTTGCAACTGTCAAGATACTCAAAAGCAAGGTAATCCCTGAGATCGACTTCAAGGATATCAAGGACGCAAGTACGAAATTTAGCAGCGAGTATAAGAAGCGTGGAGCAGCTATCATCCGAAACGTTATTCCACCGGTCGAAGCGATGGAGATGAAGGAAGAGCTTCGGGAATATATCGCTGCAAACCCTCAAACTAAAGCCTTTCCGAGCGACAATCCTCAGGTATACGAGCTGTATTGGTCACCAGCTCAGATCAAAGCGCGTTCTCATCCATATCTTTTGGCTGCTCAACGATTTCTCCTCTCCCACTGGCACTCTCGGGACCCACAGGCTCTAGTCTCTACTGCACATCCAACAATATACGCGGACCGACTGCGGATACGGACTCCGGGAGACAACGTCTTTGCTCTAGGACCGCACGTTGATGGTGGCGGACCGGAAAGGTGGGAGCCAGAAGGCTATGGCAATGCTAGGGTTTATGAGTCAATTTGGGAGGGGCGATGGGAAGACCACGACCCTTGGGAAATCAGTTGCCGATTGGCAGTAAAGTCGGATTTGTACCAAGGTGTTGGGGCTTGCAGTATGTTTCGCGCAGCACAAGGCTGGCTGTCACTAAGCACCACGAAGGCGCGCGAAGGAACGCTGTTGGTAAACCCGATGCTGAAACATGCGACAGCATATTATCTTTTACGCCCGTTCTTTTCAGCCAAGAAGGGCCCAACGGACACCAAGACTGGTGCCTTCGACGACTCTTTCCTCTCGCCGGACAATTGGATCCTGGACTGTCCTCAGACATCCTGGCTCCAGGGTGCATCACCGGGAAAAGGACAGGAGTTGAGTAACATGCTGCATCCTCATCTTGAGCTCAATAGCACAATGGTCCACATGCCAGAGGTTAGGCCTGGTGACTATGTTGCCTGGCATTGCGACCAGATCCACGCCGTGGATCAAAAGCACGAAGGTACCACCGATAGCTCAGTCTTGTATATTCCTGCGTGCCCTCTTACGGCCCAAAATGCGGAGTTTCTGGCTCGTCAACGACAGGCCTTTCTAGAAGGTCTGCCGTGCCCCGATTTTGGCGGAGGCGTTGGAGAGACAGGTCACATTGGTCGACCCGGTATCGAAGAAGTTGAGAAGGCGAGCCAAGGAAAAGATGCAGGTATGACTGCGTTCGGTCTTCAGGAATGGGACAGCTCAGCCGTAGGACTGAGCGAGAGTCAAAGAGAACTTTTTGACAGGGCGAACAAGATCTTGGACTTCTATGACTAGAACAAGAATCATCATGACTGTTCAGAGACTATTCAAGAGATCCCGTTGAAAGATCATAGGTCAGAGGGACGAAGCATGCAGCGCAAGGAGTAACGTGGAAGGAACACACTAGAATCTAGTTCCCCAGACGCAGGCTGGTCAGTGAACTAGCTATCAAAAGGCACGATGTTATTGAGAAACGGGAACGAGTCCACTGAGAGCGGATACTCCTCTTGCTCTCAATGCACATTACGCCTACTTGGAAAATCACCTTGCAATTTGATAGCTAGTAACAAGGACGTCTCGGCAGGTTGGGAGCTCGGATCTGGTGTAACCTCTGTACATCCACGTTGCGTACGAGTACGCGTTCCATAGAATTAAGAAGTGATCAGGAAATCAACGAGCCGTGCATACGAAGATAGCAGTGCCTGATGCCATATTCAAAAGCTTCTGATGTAGACGTAATGTCGTCTGGCCTTGCGCATATTACGTGCAGCTAACGTTGAGTTCCCCTCCCTCGCAAGGCCATTGATGTGTTGTCAAGATGTAACAATAATATGAGTCTGATGTTAGTGCGATTGTCCAGGGAGAGCAAGAAAGAATAGCCGCTCTCAGAGGAAGTCACCCCGTATAAAAGAACCACCAAGCGTTTTAATGGCTAGGTAGCTTGTCGTCTGCATATAGGAGGCTGAGGTTCGGCTTCGGTCCAAGTGCGATCTCTTCCCTACGTCGACGTTGACGTGGAGTGCAAGGGTCTTTTCGCTCGTTTTGGGCCGTAATCACGGCACTGTACTGAGGAACAACATCTTCTTCTCTTGCAGTTACCTCGTTGGTCCGCGACCATAAGACGATATATCATCGATAACGTGAGTCGCTAGTCTCTGTAATAAGATGGGATAAAACCTGGCTATCGGCATATAGGGCAGGCACGGCAGCTGTTCCTTCTCCGCACCCCGGACCAGGGACATCCCAAAGAGGAAGCGGCAAGAGATGGACTGCGCACAGTCCCTAGATCCCTCCATATCTCCGCTCTTATCACAGTCTATCGTAGTCCAGACGGGACGTACACACCAGTCTTTTAGTTGTGCTTTTTGGTACAGTATGGACGGCGGTCGCTTGCGAAGGTCGCCACCGAACGTCGACCCAAGTTACATCTTATCGTCCATCCTAGCACATTAGATCTTTTCTATTCCTATCTTGTAGAGCTACTACTGGTGTCTATATACGCGGCGCTTTAGCTGTTGCTTCTCAACTTCATACTTCCCCCACGCCGTCCTCCTCGATACATTGCTCGTTCCTTGTATATCCCCCTTTCTACCATTCAGGTCTAAATTCTCGAGTTGCATCTGCCTGGCCAGGCCTCCTCCTATCCAACATGGACACCAAGCAGCCGGCGGAGCACAAGTTGACTCCTTACCGCTCCGAACAACCAGAGGTCGAAGAAGGCACGATCACCGTCAACACTTCTGGTCATACGCAAGAACTTGAACGCAATTTCAACATCGTTTCGATCTGTGCTGTAGGCATTGTTACTGGCAACACATGGTAATGTCGGCATCGGTCGTCCTGCTCCTCTTCGCATTTCGACTCCTGTTTGGTAGACAAAGACTGACTATGACTTTCTCTGCAGGTGTGCCCTCGGCGGCAGCATCGTCGTCGCTTTGTACAATGGTGGACCCACCGGAGTCATCTTCGAGTTCCTAGCAGTCAGCGTATTCTATTGGATGGTCGGTGCTTGTATAGCAGAACTTGCAAGTGCTATTCCCTCCTCTTCAGGTGTATACCATTGGGCCGCTGCAACGTCAGCACCGAGATACTCGAAGTTTATTGGCTTCCTTGCAGGGTAAGACGAAGACACAATCGTTGCGCATCCGCGTTGCAGCATCATCCTTGATGAAATGTTGTCTTTGGCAAAGTTTCAGCTTGGGTTGCGACCAAAACACAAACTCCCCGACCCTGTTCTTCGTAAGGATCATGCTGACTGTGGCCGATAGCTGGTGGAATTTCTTTGCATGGGTTTTCGGATCTGCCTCAATGTCGTCGATCCTGGCGAATGAGGTCCTGGCCATGTGGGGGCTGTTCCACCCAGAGTACGTTGCTGAGCGCTGGCACGTATTCATCTGTTACATTATCATCTCCTGGTCATGCTGCGCAGTCGTACTGTTTGCAAACAGAGCCCTACCAATGGTCAACAACATCGGTCTCTTCCTCACACTTGGAGGATGTTTCCTTACGATCTTGGTCTGCGCTATAATGCCTACCACGACCGGCGCAGGCCATGCTACCACAGCTGCCGTCTGGTCTTCCTGGTCCAACGACACTGGCTACAAGTCCAATGGCCTCGTATTCGTGACAGGAATGCTCAACGGCGCGTTCAGCGTGGGTACGCCCGATTGCGTCTCGCACTTGGCCGAGGAGATTCCCAGAAGTCGAGTCAACGTCCCCAAGGCTATTGCTGCACAACTGGGCGTAGGATTCGTGACTGGCTTGTTCTACTTGATCGCCATATTCTACAGCATCAACGACATCGACGCCTTGATGAACAATCCTTACACCAATCCTCTAGCTGAGCTTTATAGACAGGCTACCGGATCAAAGGCCGGGTCTTGTGGCCTGCTCATCGTGGTTTTCTTGGTACGTTGTTGCAAGCTTCAGAATCGAATGTCTGTCTTACAGTTTGCCTACCTTTGGCAGAGTCGGTGCCCTTCCTGGTGTCTCATAAGTTGAAGCACCAAACGGGCGCCGTTTCGTCAAAGTTTGGCAAAACTGAAAGAAGGCCCGCGATGTGCTGTAGGTTGTTTCAGTCTTTCGAACCCCATGCTGACTATACTTCAATTGAAGCCTACGGTAGCCAACTGCATTGGTACCTACATCACATGCGGACGCATGTTGTGGACACTCTCGCGTGGTATGTTTTCTCGAAAAAATCTACTGTCGGACAAAAAGAACTCTGACTTACATGTCGTAGATCGGGCAACACCTTTTTCAAACACACTTGGAGTCATCTCTCCTCGATGGGGCAACCCCTTCGCAGCTACTGTTGCATGCCTCATCATCACCACAATTCTAGGATTGATCTACATTGGCAGCGCCGTGGTAAGTCTGACTTGAACACAAAAGACCTGATATCAGAGCGGATACTGACTTCTCTAGGCCTTCAACGCCTTCGTCGGTTCTTTCATCATCCTCTCTTCGGCTTCATACCTCCTCGCCATTCTGCCTCACTTGCTGAGCGGACGTAAAAGGATTGAACTTGGACCCTTCAGATTGCCGGATAAGCTTGCTGCTGTCATCATGCCGATCGCATGCGCATACATCGTGGCATTTATCGTCATATTCTGCTTCCCATATTCGTGAGTTACTACGTCCAGATCGCTTGGATAAAGACTAACCGAGATTGCTCACAGAATGCCAGTCTCGGCAGAGACGATGAACTACTCGTCTGCCATCACCGGTGGACTTACCGTAATCATCGCACTACTCTACCCATGGCAGTGCAGAAACGGATTCGTAAGCCCGGTCGAAGTCGCCAGAAGCATTGCAGCGGCGGACGTCGTCAAGGATGACCGAGAGTGATCCATATAGACTTGGTATTTTCTAGTCTGAATTTAGGGGCCACTTAGTACATTCCCAAACTGTACATAATCATTCATGCATTTACTATGAATGTGTCGTTGGATTTGAGGCTGTCTCGTGTTCGAGAGGTCATCCCAGTGCAACGTGATGATTGAGCTTGCCACTGTAAAGAGGTAAAATATGCTTAGATGTCAAGCCTCCAGCAAAGTGATGCATTGAAGCTGCATTGGTGGAGGCATGGCTGCTGTCATGTCTCTCTGCTCATGTTGCGACTCCTAGGTGGTCTTGTTTAGGCAGATCTGGCTAGACTAAGGAACGCAATGACCGATAAATCCGGGATAGCATTCAGGGGGTCTCGAGGTCAGGCATCAGGCTGTTTGCGCACGCAGTGTTTTGCGGAAAGAGACAGCTCGGTGATTTGCCGACGGAAGTTGAGCGTGGTCGAGCTCGGATGCCTCGGTCGGGTAAATTCAGCGGTTCCGACGGGAGCTGATCAAGTTTGGTGGGGAAGGTGGACTTGCGGCGGCTAATGATGACAGCATGTGTGGTGGGCAGCTTGGTGCTTGCACTCGACTCACATGATGCATGGCTTCTGTTTCCGCAATTCGCAGGCTGCGGCACCACTGACCTGGAAAAAGGCAGCTGCTACTCGATATCACCCTTCCGAAACTCTGCATACGCTGACCCGATCCTTCGGCGTGCCTTCTGTATCATCCGTGGCTGCTCGATATCATCCTTAATTGAGCCTACATACATTCCTCTTGTACGTTCTCGCTCTTGCCTGCTCTAACTTCACTACCGTCCTGCTCTTTCTCATCTCCCTAATCACTACGCTCGAGGCCTTCCCAGGGGTTGTTCTTCTCATTCAGTTCTTCTACCAACCCAATTGTAATCGTCACACCACACAACTGCTTACACCATGTCTCAAGCTTTCAAGTCGGGTCTTCAGAGAAGCCTGAGAGCATCTACCCTTCGTGTCCCTTCCTCTACTACATACAACCTCCAATCGTCGAGGAATTGCGGTAGTTGCGCCGCTGTTGCTTACCATCTCAACTCCAAGAAGGCCACAAGAAAGTTCTCTGGCACAGCAGCCCCCAAGATGGCCTCCGTACAAGAAGTGAACCCTGCGGACGCAAAGGTGAGTGGAGCTTCGGACAAGCTTCCTGGCAAGAGTAGAAGCTAACTATAATTTCCACAGAACCTGTCCTTCGTCCTCGAGAAGCCCTACAGCGTCAAATTTGAGGATCGTCCCATGCCCAAGCTCAGAGATCCCTACGATGTCATCGTCAATGTCAAGTACACCGGTATCTGCGGTTCGGACGTGCACTACTGGACGGATGGTGCCATTGGTGACTTTGTGGTCAAGGCACCCATGGTGTTGGGCCACGAGTCGGCCGGTATTGTTGAGGAGGTGGGAGACAAGGTGACGACACTCAAGAAGGGCGATCGCGTCACATTGGAGCCCGGTGTTCCTTGCCGCAGATGCCCACGCTGCAGAGAGGGCAAGTACAACCTCTGTGTCGACATGGCCTTCGCAGCCACTCCTCCTTACGACGGAACACTGGCCAAGTACTATCGTCTTCCTGAAGACTTCTGCTACAAGATTGCAGACCACGTCTCTCTCGAGGAAGCGGCGCTGGTCGAGCCATTGAGTGTTGGTGTGCACATCACCAAGCAGGCCGACATCAAGCCCGGTCAGAGCGTTGTTGTCTTCGGCGCCGGCCCTGTTGGTCTGCTCTGCATGGCTGTCGCAAAGTCTTTCGGTGCCACCAAGATTGTTGCCGTAGACATCAACGAGGAGCGTCTCGCGTTCGCACAGAAGTACGCTGCCACACACGTCTTCCGCTCGCAAAGAGTCGGCCCTCAGGAGAACGCCAAGCTCCTTAATGACGAGTGTGCCCTCGGACTGGGTGCTGATGCCATCATCGACGCTACTGGAGCCGAGCCTTGCATCCAGACTGCCATCCACGCCCTGAGAACTGGCGGAACCTACGTCCAGGGTGGTATGGGTAAGCCTGACATCACCTTCCCGATTATCGCTCTTTGCGCAAAGGAGATAAATTTAAGAGGAAGTTTCCGCTACGGCCCCGGCGACTACCAGCTGGCTGTAGACCTCATCACTTCCGGTAGCCTCAGCGTGAAGGAGCTCATTACTGGTCAAGTCAAGTTCGAGGACGCTGAGCAGGCGTTCAAGGACGTTCACGCCGGAAAAGGTTTGAAGTCCAATCATCCAACGTGAGCTTCCCAAAGGCTAACATCATTAGGCATCAAAATGTTGATCCAAAACCCTCAATAAACGTTTCGTAAAGTTGGGAGAATACTAGCATTTTTAATTTTGGTCAAATACTTTTGGTAGCGTTTTGCTGAATGATATCTGGGGAATTTTACAAAAGGGGAACCCTCTTCCTCATGAGCCGAACTTTTCTCCCTCCTTGTTTCTCTCGCCGCGACAAGACGCAACGAGGCATCCATCATCAAGCGTGGGGTCAAAGCTCGCCCTCAATCTTGATTCTACCAGCAAGCAGTCCTTGTACCTACCCAACTCGCGTCCACTCCACTCCAATCCTCGCAACCCGTCCCGGTCGTCGCCCATCATGTCGTCCGAGAAGCGTCCGGCCTCCAGCTCCATGGGCGCAGGCCAGATCGTCAAGCGCCAAAAGTCGGACAACTCGATGGCTTTGACGGCGGCCTCGCAGAACGGCGCCCTCATCCAGAGCACCCACGGAGGCCCCGCTCTGTCCGCTCCCGTCATGGAACTGTCTGGCCACACGGGAGAGGTGCTGGCCGCAAGATTCAACCCCGAGGGCAACTACATTGCTTCGGCGGGCACCGACCGCAACATCCTCCTCTGGCGCACTTCTGGCGACTGCGAGAACTACGGCATCCTGGCTGGTCACAAGGGCGCTATCCTCGACTTGCAGTGGTCGCGCGACTCGCGCAACATCTTCTCCGCCTCGGCCGACATGCACATCGCCAGCTGGGATCTCGAGACTGCTCAGCGCATACGAAGACACCAGGGCCACGGCGAGGTCATCAATGCCCTAGACATCAGCCGTCGCGGCGAAGACATCCTGTTCAGTGCCTCGGACGACGGCTACATTGGCATCTGGGACCCTCGCCAAAAAGCCGCCGTCGACTTTATCGAGACAAACTTCCCCGTCACCGCCATAGCCCTGGCAGAAGCTGGCAACGAACTGTACTCGGGCAGCATCGACAACGACATCAAGGTCTGGGATCTGCGCAAGAAACAAGTCTCTTATTCCTTGGTTGGACACACCGACACCATCACCTCGCTCGCCGTTTCGCCAGACTCACAGACTCTTCTCTCAAACTCGCACGACAGCACCGTCCGTACATGGGACATCCGCCCATTCGCGCCCACCGAGCGCCACATCAGAACTTTTGACGGCGCACCCACAGGAATGGACAAGTACTTGATCAGAGCTACTTGGGATACAAAAGGAAAGCGCATTGCTGCTGGCAGTGGTGATCGATCCGTCGTCATTTGGGAAGCCGGCACGGGAAAACTGCTGCAAAAGCTGCCTGGCCACAAGGGCTCTGTCAATGATGTTCGTTTCGCGCCCAATGATGAGCCATTGAGTAAGTTCCTTCTGTACCACATCTGTCCGTGTTCAACGCCTACTGACCAAATCCTAGTGCTTTCCGCCTCGACCGACCGCAACCTGATGTTGGGAAGTCTCTCAACATGACCTTGCCCTGTTTAACGATCAAACTCTAGACTTATCAGATAGGTACTTACTTACACGCTCCCATAGCCAAAGAACCAGACGACACGAGACCACATGCACCTACACATTCAATTTGACGTTGAATAGACATGCATGGAAGCTGCCAATACCTCCCTGGATCCACGAGTGCGCAGGTTCCGAGTGATCTGGCTTGAAGCCTCCCATGTAGCTGCTGCACTATGTCACTCTTGCGGCTGTCAAAATTTAGAAGGGATTTCCGAAGCCGAAGCCGGGTCAGAGAGATAGAGCCAAGTAGCCGCTCTCCGTGGACTACGCTAGCTGTCCCAAAAACATTCGTGCATTCTGATGGATGC
>Ga0181472_100036_pt1 | contig 13451 bp, 13 predicted proteins | sample In1P11_FD_119087 | JGI IMG/M metagenome (GOLD analysis project Ga0181472, IMG submission 119087) | Clean room microbial communities from NASA Spacecraft Assembly Facility at Jet Propulsion Laboratory, Pasadena, California, USA -... ...
GGAAAAACTGCAGGCATGGTTGTAAGGCGTAGGGCTAGGACACGAGAACATGGTGTAGGCGAGGAGCATCCGGTGGCGGTATTTGTCACAGAACTTCCCAATATATATGCACAGGATACTCCAAAACTGTCAAGAGAGAACCATAAGCGGGTGCAGAAAAGGAGTGATAACAGGAAATGGAGTTTTGCTGCATTAGGGCATGACTATATACAGCTACAGCAGCTGATCGAGAAACTATACATGTGAGATATGGATCTGAGATCGATGATGTGAGGCATGGATCTAGGATCGATACCCGTAAAGTTGGTATGGATCTAAGATCGATAGCTTATGAGTTTGGTATGGATCTAAGATCGATAGCTTGTAAGATTGTTTGTGCGGTCTCATGAACTCAACGCTCAGCTCCCTGTGTGCGTTGTATGATATCCTTGATACTCAATTCGCCTCTATAGCCTTTTAGGACAATTTCCTGGTTTTCTGGATCACCTGGAAGATGATAGTCTTGCGATTGGGCTGTGATGTCAGGTATAGGGTTTGGATTATTCGTCTTCTCCCGATAACCTACGAGACGACATAAGACTTCTCGGAGATCACCCCAATAGGTTCCGTCTGCAGGATATTTTTGGAGTATCCTGTGCATATATATTGGGAAGTTCTGTGACAAATACCGCCACCGGATGCTCCTCGCCTACACCATGTTCTCGTGTCCTAGCCCTACGCCTTACAACCATGCCTGCAGTTTTTCCCGGGCTCCGTGGATCGATTCGTTTATTCATAGTTGTGCTGGTTTCCTCGTGCACAGCGTTAGTGTTTCTGCATCATCGTCAATGTGCAGGTGGAGGAGTAGGCATGGGTTGCACCTGCCTTCGCTGGTGAGCCCTAGGCAGCAATAGCAGATCATGCTCGGGCGATCCAGTGAACTACCAAGCATTGCAATATTATCTGAATCATCTCACTCACCATAGATCTATGTCTCTGGTCCCAAGCTTCTCCCCGCTGACAAAGTACACTATCTGTAGGGAGCATTGCGCGCGTCAAGATGGATGCTCCCCAAATTAGCTATTTCTATGGGCTCAATTATCGTTTAAAGACGGCTTCTACGGTCAATTATAGCCTGGTGCATAACGCTGATACTTCACCTCCACTTGGACTTGTCGCGTCGAGTTCGCCTTTACACGATCGACTAGTGGCTTGGCACCGGGTTGCGCCTGCCTCAAGTATCTCACTCTTCTCAAACCTTTCTTTTCCTCAACACACTTTTCACTTTTCGGTAAGAAATTCGTGCTTCATATTTTGCCAACACTGATCTGTGTCATAGCAATATGTCGGGTCAAAATAACCCGCCATACTGGTATACCAACTACAACCCTCAGACCTATTACCACCCTCAGCAGCCCCAGCAGCCCCAGCAACCACAACAGTACGCCCAGCAACCACAGCAATACACCCAGCCGTCACAGCCATACATCCAATCGCCTCAGCCATACGCTCCTCCGCCACAGCCATACGCTCCTCCGCCACAGCCATACGCTCCTTCAACTCAGCTATATGCCCCTCCAACTCAGCCATATGCCCCTCCAACTCAGCCATATGCCCCTCCATCTCAGCCATACGCTCCTCCATCTCAGCCATACGCTCTTCCACCTCAGCCATATGCTCCTCCACCTCAGCCATACGCTCCTCCACCCCAGCCATACGTCCCTCCGTACTCCCAGCCGCCTCAGCAGTATGCCCCGCCATACTCTCAGGCACCCCAGCAATATGCCCCCCAGCACACACAGCTGTAAGTGACCCCGCATTACAATCAATAGCTTCTACTAACACTGTTCAGGGCTTTGCCACATGCCTCCGATATGAATCGGACCGACGATCTTGTGTCGACCCTTGGGGACCTGTCTCTATCGTCTCATCGTGAGCATCAAGGTATGGAAGTATCAGAACATAATGCGAGCTGTGATTTAACAATAGTTACAGACGCCACAGACCCACACGTAGACAAATTGCTCAAGACATCCGAGGGGTGGCTCCGCGCAGTGCGAGGAAACCACCGACTCGCACAGCGTACCCAAGATTTTTTCGATTCTATTACCACATCCGTGGCAATAGAAATATTGTATTACAGGGGACAAGATATTGGAAGTCGCTCAGAAGCAATATTCTATCGCTTCAACCGATTGGCTACTAAGATACCTGGTCTCAAAGCCATGCCTATACCAGAACATCCAGGTACAGCCCAACAGCAGCCTGTCCAGCAGCCCCAAGTTCAACAGCCCCAAGTTCAACAGCCGTCTGTTCAAGAGACTCAACAGCCCCAAGTTCAGCAGCCCCAAGCTCAACAGCCGCCTGTTCCAGAGACTCAAGCCCAACAACAAGAAACAGTGCGGGTCCATTCTCAATGCGCTCCAACACAGACACAACAAGCCAACACAGCGACCATGGCACAAATGGCCTCTGGGACAACTCCAGAGCTCACAGCACCTAGCCATCGTTCATCAGCCTTGAATTCTCAGTCTCAGTCTCATCTACAGCCCCAGCATCACCCTCTTGAAATTCTCTCCTGGTTTGACAAGCCAGTCCTTCCTAATGGGACGTTGCAAAATTTGGTCTCGAAGGGCTTGGTGAAGTCCCCGTTTAACGAAGAGCTGGAAGAGTATAATTCCATGATCTTGAAGAACAACAAGTATGGTGTCACGATGAAAGAGAGTCTTTCTCTCTGCATTGGAACATATGAGTGGCGTCACGGTTGCCCCTACAAGCAAGACCATGACGTTTGCCTTGCCAATCACAATCTGACTCAGGAGCAACTCAATGAATTGGTTTTGAAGGGGCGCATTACCCCACAGCGAGCTATTATGTGGGTCAAGAGCTTCAATCGGAACCGGCCAGTTGATGCCAGATATGACATCGAGGCACAGCCAGAATGGTCCGATGGCTCTCTTGACGACAGACTCCACGACAGACAATACCGATTATCTATGCGTTTGTATTGACGCAAAGAATCCCTTCGATGGAACCGAAAGAACGATTGAGAGTAATTTCAGCGGCACCCACTCCAGCGTCAGCAACCACAGCCCGAGTGCGTCCAGCCCAAACTATTTGGGGTCCAATTCGGGTCCATCATGTTGCTCGGAGTGCACTGCTTCCGCCGCCGATGGGGGATGCCTAGATAATTGAGAGATATCACAATCATAATACGGGTTTGCGAGAGAAAACCGTACATACGTCGGTCGCCATACCGTCAAGCCAGACAGTCACGTTTTCAGGACCGTTTATCCTAAATCCAGAGCCTCCAAGGAAAGAGACCAAGGTGTAACAACCTAAAATTCGGCTGATAGGTCCATTATAGGATTCACTGTTGACCTCCAGGCAAGATCCTGGACCGCCTGGATCATGTTATTCGAGCAGTGCTCTATATCTGGTCCACGCACCTGCTCTTCAAGCATTGTTGCACACGCTCTTCGGGCTGTGCTCTACATCTGGTCTATACGCCTGCTCTTCGAGCTGTGCTCTACATCTGGCCCACACACTTGCTCTTCGAGCAGTGTTGCATATGCTCTTCGAGCTGTGCTCTACATCTGGTCTATACGCCTGCTCTTCGAGCAGTGTTGCACACGTTCTTTGAGCTGTGCTCTATATCTGGTCCACACACTTGCTCTTTGAGCAGTGTTGCATATGCTCTTCGGGCTGTGCTGCATACCTGTTCTTTGCCCCTGTTCCTCGAAAAGTGCTCTGACATTTTTCCTTCGAATTAAATTTTAAATCATGTACTTAATGATAAGAATAAGACCAATAGGATTCCCATAATTGTATCGTTCACAGTGACTGTTCTTGATACCAATGGTAGCATACAAGTCTGATTCCCATATACAGAAAATCTCGGGGCCGATTGAAACTAATATGACACTTGATGCTTGACCGAATTTATTTAAACTTGTGCCGATTCCTGAAGCAATACAAAAATGGATGAACAAGACTAAACAGTACTTCGGCGAATAACACTACCATAACAGTGGTTGAGCATAGTACAACAAGGCGAACTGGTAGATCACAGGACTAATTGCGTGCTATATGCCCCTTTGCTGCCGTCGTCATGATCTATTCAGACCCTTCGCGGTATTAACCGAGTCACCGACATTGATGGCGTCACCAAGACGGAAAAGCACTTGAGTGCAGTGAAGAAGCAGAATATAGATAACTCCCATTTCACATATCTACGATCTTCCCTTCTGTTCCGAATATGTCATCGATTATTCTGCATTCTTTTTTCGTATGTTGGCTCGGAGCTCGTTGATCTTGGCTGAACCGTTGTAGTCCTTTGATCAGATTGGGCCCTTTCACTGGTTCGCGCATATATCTCCGCGATCTCTACTTGTTTTCGTATGATATCGGGTTCCATGGTGACGTTGTTACTATTAAAGGCCACTCTGTCTCCTTTAGACCTTGCAACAAGCTTTGCAGACCCTTGTATCTGGTCTAATATAGCACCCAGCCCATTGTTCGAAATCATTGTGGCACCATCGCCTTCTTGTTCGGCCGTCAATTCGATTTCTTTCTGAGGAGCAGTTAGTTGGAAGTCGAAAGCACAACTCTAAATATGTTCATCAGAACTTACCATTGTTACGTTTGAGTGTGTAGCTGCTCCTTCATGTGGACTACTTCGGCACATCTTTTCCCGTGGAGCACCGGCGCTGATAGAAGCCAAGTGCAGTAAGTTTTCGTTCGAAAGGGCCAGTTGAAGTAAATCTCTTTTCTCTTTCAAGGAAAGAAATATCTCCGCAAGACCTTCCGTTAAACCAATCGCAGACCAACGCACACCCCAAGTCTTTTGTCTCGCCCTCAAAATTAGGCCTCGGGCTCTTTCCGCGATCTTTGAGAGTTCTCCAACAAGTAATCGTATCTGCTCAGTCGCCCCTCGCTGCTCTTGATCGGATAAACACGAGATACACCTGGTGATCTGGATAAGGTGTTCAAGGTTGGTGGCGTATTCCTGCCACGAAGTTGGTCCTCCTCTCAACTCGGCGCGCAGCCTGATCAGCACTCTCCACGCAGTATGTGTGTACACTGCGAGCTGTGTGACGCTTGCTATGCCTCCGATAACTTCCATAGGGTTTCCATATGTCGAGGCTTCTGTCGCGCCTAATTATGCGAGGTCTGGACGCGGGAGGAAGCTCACATCCTATATCGGATGTCAGCAGGAACCTCGGGTTATAAAAAATCTTCGTCTCTCGGACCAACACGGTGAATGTGTCAGAAACTGCCTCGAGCGGTGAATTACTTCTCTCGTTGAGTATGCTTGTACCCACTTGGTGGACAGTTGTATTTGGTTATGGACATGCGATAGGATATTCCCGTATGGCAAGGCTGAGGCTGGACTCAAGCCCCGCCTTTCTCGTGACACGTGAAGGCAAAAAGGCGGACACCTCCGATACTGAGCGATTTGTCATACCAAACAGCCATGGACACGTATCAACTGCAGAAAGGCTGTGTTTCCAGCCGCCTTATTAGGCAGTTTTTCTTATCAGTTGATGGCCACATAACAAATATCGCTTTGATGGGCGCGCTGATGACCTGAGAGAGAGTTGTACGAAGAAACAAATGTATGCACAGGTGCAGGTGTGTCTAGAGACACGTGCTCGGTGCCGTTATTTTGAAGCAATAAGGGCAGACGTCGCAAGCTCTCACAGGCTGCCTAGCCTTGCTCAATTCATCTACCACCTTGGAGGGTAGCCCCGAGCAGATGCTCAAAGCCAATACCAACACATACGATACTGTAACGGACGTATGTCTTTGCTACAATCTCCGTTACTTGCCGTCAGCTCGCATTTTGGCAGCTATGGCAGCTTTGTGGGCGGCCAATGACTTTTCCTTTTGCGCCCTGTCCTCTGCCTCTTCCTCAGCCGTTTCACCGGATGCATGCTTTTCCAGCTTCCCTTGCGAATTTTGATCGATATGATCCTGCAACTGTCCGACCTCATCCTGTATATATGCATTGTTCGCACTCTGATAATTTGCTGACCCCCCTTGTGTCGCGTTATTGACGATCCGCTTTACGAATGGAGCCGTGTCCGCCCAATCGTTATTGGTAATCTGCGTGTTGCTCTGACCATATTGGTGAGCTCGAAGATTGACTTCTTCCTACTTTATGTCAACCAAATCATTACATATGACCGTGACGGCACGTACACTTTTGTAGATCCTCGAGATGATTGAACCCATGAATCCGTCCGAGCAATTCGGTTCTTCTGAGTTTGAGGGCATATGAATTTTATAGCCTGATCTTCTAAGAGTGTTAGACGACGAGACAGGAAAGATAGGCTAGGGATATCACATTGGCAGAAGGTTAGAAAACTGAACGGGAATCAAGGTGCTGTTTGTGCACAGGGTGTGGGTGGCAGTCTATCGCTAATAACTTCATACGAGCGGGCGTGGCTGCGAAACCAGACGTGCAGTGTATCCCACTATGATGCCTACGAACCCCATGCTTCACTGTGCAGTTCAAGTTTAAACTTTCGGTACAAGGCGCTCCAGATTGGTCAGGCGTTTCTTGAAGTCATCTCCGATGCCGCATCTGGCTGACCACCCAGCAGTCGCTATGCCGAAGCGAACTGGAGGACGATTCATAAGACAACAGATAAGATGCGAGCTTATCGATTCTATTCGCCATCGTTCCATACCGTGACCGAACCCGATACTCTGGCAAACAGACCGGTGAGCAACGTTCATACCGGTGAGTCGTATCAGGCACAATTCATCGACACCCTTGCACAGGTCCTCGTGGCTGCCTTGACATCTCCTGTTCTACCTACTTCGCTTTCAGCGCTCTTATTTCTAACCTAAAGTACACACGTGAAAGATAGCTCTTCATCGATAGGTTGTTTGATTTGTACAACCTCTCGAACACCTTTCACTGAAGTACGCCTCGACGCTTGTGCTTGTAAATAGCGGCACGTCGGTCTCCAACGCTGCGCCATGAAGCATACAGAAAGAGCGAAATACAAGGGTTTGGTGCCATATTAAATGGCTCACGCCCTACCTCTACCACATTTTAGAAGGGCTGATCCGGTAGACTGGGCATCCGGAATTTCATTGTATCAGCATTACTGTACTAGTGATGGATATATTCGTAGTGTTCAAGGTGATTATCTTGTAATTGGTGGAGCACAGGGTTTTCATCAAGCCAAGAAGGCCTTTTCAAGAAACTACATAGTGTGGATAGTGTTCATCATGCTCAATCCTCCACGACGGGTGATGCGCTAGATCAACAAACTCCTTGCGGTCTTGAGGTCCCCCTAGATGATACCATTGGCTTCCATGTTCCCTGAAGATCAGGTACGCTTATTTGTCTCATCATACTACAATTGCACACGACAGAATCTCATCTTACTGATGAACTTCCACCTGGTGGGTTGTATCATCAGCCGCGATCGATATTGAGTATGAATACTTTCGAACCCGAAGAATCTTTGGAATCATGAGCCAATCCCGCATGGGCAGGTCCCTACGCGAGACAGTCAGAAGGCTGTTTGCTGCTTCAGGTTGGTCATCAAGTAAAGCAGACGGTTTCAGAAAAGTTCTCCACCTCTCGAAGTCGAAAAGCGATATTAACATTTGTGAACAAAAGTTGAACACCCATATATCAATTGTAGAGGCCTATATATCGCCACAGAATTAAACTTCGCCACAGAATTAAACTTCGCCACTGATTGGGATGCACGGTACTTTTGGGCAGTATGAGACGTACAGCAGTATGCATAATAGGCATAAAAGTTCAAATATCTACAATTCACTACTACGGCTCAGTGGTTAGTACTCCAGTTGGCAAGGTGAAGCACAGCATCTGCTCACGAGGTGTTCTTTTATTCTTCGTCTCAGGACTCAGCTCCGTATGGTGTCAAGATCCACCGTGGCACCCTGGTAAGTACACTGAGTAGGGAGCGACTGTATTCTAATACATGGCATTCGGTTAATTCGATTCATCAGATGCTTAATATAGATAAGGCATTAGACTTGAGTGATGTGGAAGGAAAAGAGGTCGTTCTACTAGTTTAGTGCGATCTCGCTGCTCGACACGATATTAGTTTAAGTCAGCTTGGTAAATACAAACAGATCAGTGTGCATTTTGCAAACAACATTGAGCTCACCCAGAGAACTAATTTCTACTCTGACAGAGGATTTTGTTCCTCATCAAAAGTTATTCTGAATCACTCGCATTTCTTTTTTCTTTACTCAGCGGCCAGGAAAGTACCGTAGAGCGGCCTATAAGGCGTCACCAAAAGGCATTGCGTCTAGCCATAAGACCAACATTCAGTAATAAAAATACCGATCGAATAGTCAGATGGTATTCAATCGCGTCATATCTCACAACATCTATTCGCTGGCAAGACAGTCTCCTATTCCCAAACCGGAACCCGAGCTAATTAGATGCATCCTGCTGAGGCTGCAGATACGAATGCAGCTGTTGTTGCGGCTGGGTCAATTTTATATTGCTTGCACGCACGTACCCCATTGCTCGCTACAGCTGGGTCAGTGAAACGTGTACACTTTCTGACCGGCAGCTACTGTGAAAGTTACCTTTACGTTCAATCCACACAGCATACACACACAGACATGGGCGACGTGACAACAGGCCGTTCCACAGACTTGGGAAACCTTCAGTCTTTCCGCCGGATGAGCCCACCTTGATTCCATAAAAATGACGAATGTGACTTTAAATAAAGCTTACGGTTGCACCGCTAGCCGTGACACAGAACATCTGGACTGGCTTCGAAGCATACGCATGTCTGACTATACAATAGGTTGAAATTATCTGAGAATTAAGATACATAAAACCGAAGAATAAACAGAACGAGTATATTTGTTTTATCTAGACACCTTAATAGAGAAAATATCTTAGCTAGTGTGCTTGTAGCGAATGCTGGCAATGTTCTTATTTTATTCAAAAGGAAGGCAGAGTATTTGATGATACTTCTTGCATAACACGAGATAAAGTCCATGCAAACTGCTGATGTATTTGAAATGCAAATCAGTAATGCTGTTTGTCAGATTGATATTTGGTCTTATGTAGGTCGTAAAATGCACCACCAGGCTGCTAAGCCAGGTCCTGCCTATGAGATGATGTCATGTCGCCATTACTTTAGAAATAACTACCAGGTACCGATAATCGTTGTTGAGACTTGTTCGAGCGGCAGACTGGTTTTGATTGCGTCCTGTGTCGCACTCCTTGATATAAGGCATGAAAACCCGCCTTCGCCTCATGCAACGCGCAGTATTGACCCCAGCAGATGATTGCAATGACATTGGGAATGCCTGCCTATCCTAATAGCATCTCATGTTGTTACCTCAACATTATGTAACATCCACATGCGCCGTAAACGCATTGATCTGACCGCAGCAGTGACCATCGTAGGGTCACTCAATAATATCAGACGACATAAGTTGCTTGTGTTCTGGCGTGATTTGAGCGATGAACATTCAAACGTCTCTACCAAGCTTCACATCACACAATAGAGATATCGAAAAAGTTTCTCAGTTTCTTTCCGCGAGCGAGTACTTTCGGTACATTCTAACCATAGATTTATGAGCCTGTATGTCCGACGCGTGTCACCGGAGCTGGACAGCTTGCTTACCGGAGCTAGGATCCATGGCGCATGTTGGAGGCCTGGCGAGTACCGGAACATTCGGAACGGGTTCAAACTATGTTCTTCCTGCGTGTTCCAAAATATGGGCGCGTGGTGCCTTGCGATGTCACAGGAGCAAACGCCGGTCTGCCCACTCCGCGGGAGCATTGTCGCGCGAACACATGGTTGCTGGCCACTGACTCTATCTATGTGGGGGTGCCTCCCTCCGTTGCTGATCTTGTTTGGATTTTGGACCATCATGTTTGTAACAACTGAGCGATGGTGTTGCCTTGTTCATCTGTGAGAAGTTTTCAGAATATAGTTCTATTCATGATAGCCACAGAAGACACGCTATGAACTACAAGCTGGGCATTAGAGGCTTAACAGCGCTCTGCAGACCGGGATGCGTCCCATATGTGGCTGGAAAAGCGGTCATTCGCTCATGAGCCCCTGATTGGAGACCTGTGACCGGTACTTGCAGCCCTCGTGGGCGCTGATTCGCCTAGTACATGCCGTTTCACCTGCCTAGGGGCCTCTGATGCCCAAATTGTGGCCGTGTGGACAGAACTATGTGGGGAATTGGGCGAGCGGCTTGCAGCACTCTGATCCTCAGCCCCGGATCCTTACCGTGGACAGACAGCGAGGCGGCACTGCCGGTGATGGAGCCGCAGTTCGCTCCTTCAGCTTATCCAGAAACATAAAGCCACCTGTGCCACCATCTACCAAAGTATCCGGGATCATAAGAGTGGCTTACCCGTTTGGACCTTCACCCATTCACATCGCGTCAAAGGTAACTCAACTACTCGGCATAAGTCCGGCATCAGCCCATCAACCAGAATCGACAAACCACAATTCCTCTGATTGGCGCTCAAATTCTCAAAGGTCAACGGATAATGCCTCCTTTCGGTGGCCCGGCAGCCACTTATGACGCCTCACAGCACGCGGATCGGTCGAATCAGAACGCCAATAACAATCAGTCGAACAACCGGTCTACCTATCAGATTTACATCGAAAATTGCTTTATATATGGTTCAAGTCCATTGAAACGATCCACGTCCGTCGAAATTGACAGCAGATGTACGACACATAACCCACCATGTGTGGATCGGCGACCATGCCCAATACCGTTTACCACTGAGACTAAAATCCACGGTTCTATCACACTCTTCGGGGTGTTAGTTGCTGCTATAACATATTATCTTATCTTTTGAGTGCCAAAACTACTACCGATCGGATACAAGACCTTTATTCGTCGAGAACTGGTGGGTGGCTCGTGTTCGCTTCCCGATTCCATACTGATAAATCATCAGTGCCACACCCAATAATAAAACATCGGTCCATGCAGGTCATATATGTCCAGAGATCTGGATTACCCCGCCAACAAACCTCTTAAGGAATTCCAGCGTTGACGGCCATCACCGTCGGTCGACAGCTCCATCGGCGATTGATGGCCAATCTCTCGCTTCCATACAGTCGTGTTTCCTACTCTCATCATCTCCACTGTTCGATCTTCTTCGGTACGCCCTTGTATCTGGAGCCGTTACGCCGTTGCAATTCGATTGCACAACGCACAAGCAACACAGCCCTTCATTGGAGCTCTTGAAACAGGCGAAATACCGACACAGAAGAACTCGTCCTGATACAAAGTAGTGCCATTATCGCTAAAGCTGATATTACTCGCGTCTGATAAGTATCCCGAAGGGCTTCTGGAGGCCCATTCCAGCAGGGCAAGGGCTAGGTATCCTGAGCGACCCTATCGCATCGTTGTCTTCTGCCAATCAGCTCATTGAGTCACTAAAAGCACTTCTCCACTATATCGTTGTCCATCACACCTCCATAGATCCGGCTACCGACGTACCACGAGGCACACATCGTCCCGGATGCCACACAACGACCAACCATACCGCCAGCACCACCGGCATGAACTCCAAACACCCAAAATACACTTCATGCGTATTCAGCTCGCCCCAAAGCCCCTCCGCCGTCTCCGCCAACCTAAAGCACACTCTCAAGTAGAAGAGCACCACTGCGAGTACGAATGCGACATAGAAGCCTTTCTTGACGGGAGAGAATAGCACCTTGCGCGCGCGAATCATAAATGCTATCAAAAGCAAGATGAAGATGAGGAAAGTAAACGCCTGGAATGCTAGGCCTGCAAGGAGGATATTATTAGGTGTTGTTGGATCGCGACGATTGGATTCTGCGACGCCGATGAGGGCTGCGCCGACGATTTGAATGATCGTTGCGATCACGTCGCAGGTTATGAAGATCCAGAGGATGGCTCTGGGTGGGAGTGGCGCGTGGTGCCGCCCTGTTGCGTTGATTAAGAGCGAGAGGATTGTGTAGATGGCTGCGGCGAAGAAGAGTGGTGCGACCACGATGACTTTGGGCCTGTTAGCTTTGATGTTGCTTTGCGATTCAGGTGAATTAGGGATGAGCGGGACATACAGAAATATTGTACAACGAAGAATACCACGCGGTATGGATCGACTTTTGCGCTGAGGGTGCGGAAGACATATCCTACAATTTCCTTTGTGATTATAGAGTCATAAGAAAGAGGCATAGACCCGATTAAAAAGGAGACCTACAAAAGCTATACCAATCATCATCGTGCTGAAGTACCAGCTTCGGTACTTGATGAGCTGCCATAGATGAAAGACGCCAGCGAGAGCAAATAACACGATGCCTAGAATACCGACCACGATTGAAGGCGTGTAGCCATAAATTATTATCGTTGCGTCGCCTAGAAGCCTAGTTAGGTAATGTATAGAAGTAATGGGCATGCCATTCTGAGTTCTTCCCATATAGCACATGGTTGGGAAGAAAAAAGCTGTGCTGCATAAATCTTGAAAGGGGTTTGCACCTTCTCCCATGGGATTCGGGAAATTTGGATCTATCCACCCTCGAACAGGTGGTTCGGACGCCATTTTGGAATATTTGAGTCCAGTCGAGATGACCGTACGTCTTGAGAGATGAAAGGTGCAAGACCCTACTTACATATGCAACCTGATCGTGGTGTCGTGAATTCTATGGAATACGAAGTATGACGTAATTCATCGAGCTTCGCGATATGTTCGAACCATGACTGTTGTACGGCGGCGATTTCATACCTCACTAACCTATCACAGATTAAGACGTGAATGCTACCCTGCCAAGCATTATATGCCACTACAAGCTCTCCTGGGTCTCGCGATCCACGTCCATAGTCCTCTTCATCCTTGTCCTACAACGGCAAAGCGAAGATCTAAAGCAATCATTCGGCGGCTTGGCCCTCAGCTACAAGTCCCAAATGTACTTGGCATCATTTCAATCGCGATGGACCCATAGCTCAATTGCACTAGTTTAAGTCTAGTCACAAATACGAGCAGTGGGGATACATGGATCAGTGACGTTCGATTCGTGAGTCAGCTCATGAGCCAGGCACGGGCTAGGAGTTGGGCTCCCAATAAAGATATAGACTAGCTTCACAAAATAGCTAGCTTTTTGTAGTAGTTTGGACGAATACGGGCTCACTGAGTCGGCTCACGAGCTAGCTCACCACTTACTCTAGCATCATTGACATAGATCCAGTAGAAAAGTGTTGTGGCGTGCATAGTATGTGCTACTACCGGTAATGCTACCGGTATTCGTAAGTACATGTTGAAATCGATTATTATTATGAATAGATGCTGTTAGAAATTCGTGATGCCGCACTTGAATCAAGTCCACTATTGCGGACGCAGTGCATCTGTAACACCTGCATTATCCTACAAAAAGAAGCCGCTCTCAGCGTGCTGAAGTAAATTTACATGGAATAGATTGAAACACCTTGCTCACTGAAGAAATGCGACCAAT
>Ga0181472_100033_pt2 | contig 13162 bp, 12 predicted proteins | sample In1P11_FD_119087 | JGI IMG/M metagenome (GOLD analysis project Ga0181472, IMG submission 119087) | Clean room microbial communities from NASA Spacecraft Assembly Facility at Jet Propulsion Laboratory, Pasadena, California, USA -... ...
AGTCTCTCATGAACAGACTCAATCGTCTCGCGCAGCCGAGCTTTAAGCCGCTTTTCGACCGCGTCGTCGCCCGAAAGCAGCGCGAAAATGCCTCGTGCTCTACACAAGCTGCCAGGCCTGTAGGCGAGGGCGTAGCCCGCTCTCAGACGCGGTCTGATGATCTCCAGCGTGAAATACTCCGGCGCGACGACGTTGTCGCGCTCGACGTCCGAGCGCGCGAGGAAGAGGACTTTGCCCTGCTTCTGCTGCGTCTCGGTCCATTCGTGCGCCAGCGCGCGCAGGCAGGCGCGCGTGGAGGCGATGAGGCGCGGGAGGTCGGCGCAGGCGAAGTTGTGCAGGCGCTCGGCGGTCATGCTCTTGCGCGGTTTGATGGAGGCGGGAGTGTCGTGGGCGTCGAAGGTAGTAGCGGCCATGGCCAGGCGGCCGCGGAGGACGTTGTCCAGGCTGAAGGTCGGGTCGTACGGCATGGGCCAGGGTTTGCCTTCCTGGAGATGGGCTGGGGTGAGGGCGACGCCGTGGGATTGAGGTTTCATGATGAGAAAGCGCTCGAACACAGCGTGCGTGTCGCACCTGTCTGGCGACGAAGCGGCGTCCTGCAGGCAGGCTTGAGCTGCGCTCTGGGTAACCACGGCGGAGGCGAGGATGCCGCCCACGGGAGCTTTGCCTTTGCGGAAGGATTCGCTCGCCCAGATGGCTCTGAAGCTGTCCCTGGCCATGGTCTTTTGCAGTGCTTGCTGATCAGCGAACAGGCACCGATTCGAGGAACTGAGACCGTTCGATCGATCGCAAGATCCCGCGAGGCAGTACGCCAGGAGGGCTTCTTCTCTCCGGCCCATGATCGCGTAGGTATCTCCAAGCCAGTAGAACGCAGCGCGATCTGCGGAATCGAGGAAGCGAATATTCGTCACCGGCGTCCTGACGACGGACGTGAACCATCCCAACGCGCCCTTCCAGTGGCCTCTGTAGCTTGCACATATCCCCAGGAGGAAGCGCACCCTCCTCGCAGCATCGTCTGAATCCGGGCTTTCGATGAGCGAGAGGTGGTATTCCAGGTACAATGCCACTTTAGCCCACTCCCTGCTTTTCCAGCTGGCGCAAATTTTCTCGATCCGTGAGCCGTCGGGGACTTCCTGAATACTGTCGGGAATGCTGCTGGTCCTACTGCTAGACCCGGTCCTACTGCTACACCCCTCGCCAAAATACGTCGAATAGTCCGGATCGCCACGTCGTGGTGGACGCGTTCGCTTCTGCTCAGATTTCGGAGAAGCCGCGCTCGGTTTCATGTGATAGTAGAACATCGTGATGTCGATATCGTAGAGCGATCGACTGCGATGCAAAGTCACGGCAGATTTCAGAATGCATGGCTGCAGGTTGTGATGCGGTGCTTTATTAGCTTCGAGAAGCTTGCTGACCGACCGCATGGCGCTGACTTTGTAGCAGCTTTTGACTTTCGCGGTCATCATAAAATGGCTCTTCTCATTGAAGATGGTAAGATCACCAGTACTTGCTCTGCGACGGAGTCTGCGATCTGTATGGCGGACTGGTTCTGATGTCATCGCGATCAATGCGCGTTTGAAAGAGGTAGTCGCTTCGTCCACATCAACCTCAGGATCGCTGCTGGGCAGGATGTTCTGATAAGGATCCGGCAAAGGTATGCGTGTAAACTGAAAGTTGCCAGAGTTCGAGCATCTTGGCGATGAAGGCTTGGTATTGCGGTTTGCCCTTCGCCGTGGTGGGACTCGAGGACTGAACTTCCGCCGAGCGAGCGCTGGCTTTGGCGGCACTGGCGGCGCGCGTGTAGGCATAGGGGGTATACCATCAGCATTATTTGAGTCGCCAGATGATTCAGCCTTCACGCGGTCATCACGACGCTCTGTGCAATCGGAGGGATAGATCTCAGAGGTTTGATGCGTACTGGCGTCTGGAGGAGATGAACCAAGACTAGTTCCTTTCACACATGACAAGCCGGCGCAACTGTCAGTTCTGTTCGGAGATATTGCCGCGGTCTGAGATGGCACAACAGGTGAGTACCATGGCCGGTAGGGTACGTAGATCGTATTGTGAGGGTCATTTCCAGTGCGCTGTCTTACGGTCCGATCACCATTTACTTGAGTTGTCGTCGACGACAAAAATCGAGGACGATCGCACTGGCCGTAAGAGGGATTCTCTAGAGTGCTCGACTTTGTCTTAGGAGACTTCAAGTGCGGTGGCTTCTCTGGCTTCTTAGGCACGATGCTCACTGCTGGAGGCGCCAATCTCTTATAGCTCGTGCATGATTGCTCGAGGGAATTAGAGTCAGTCTGTGAACATGGTCCAGTGACACTAGCAAGAGCGAAGGACGCGTCGACCGAGAGCGGGTCGGGCGGTTTGAGAGGCGTTTGCCACGTGGTGGCTGATGACTTTCTGGGCTTCGGAGATTCACGATATTCTGCTGCTGCGGACAGCTCGTGTGCTTTAGAGCTAGGTTTGCTTCTACCCGCCTCGGATAAGCTGTGAAAAGCAACGAGGAGGCCATCTGTTGCGAGTTGCACCGAGGCCTTACCCGCTGCGACAAGTTCTGACTGATGGGGCTTCTCAGGCGAGCAGCTGAAAGATTGCAAATTCAGGTGCAGACCTACGAGGATAACCTTGCATTTGATGACTCGATCGAGCAAAGCGTCGTCGAAGGAGTCGGGCTGCACGAATCTGTCCACGTAGTCTTCGACATCCTCCAGGAGATTCCGCAGCCGTTTCACGTCGGCAGCCAATTCACGGTATGGATCCGACGTACCGCGGCCTGCCGCATGTCAATATTATATCGGCTGTGAAGATGGATCATCTCTCACTTACATTGACTCCACAACTCCTGAGATAAGGCACGAGTATGGTGTATGACGCTGAGACGTTGATCTGGCGCCATCTTGATGCTCGTCGAACATTTAGATGACACAATGTGGAGCAGAGAAGATCCATGAGGAGACTGAACATTGCGACAAACATTGGTTTGTAATCGGACAGAAAAGAAAATCTCCTCTGCTGCCATTACACGCGTACCTGTGGCTCAAGCTGCAAGATTCTGCCCTCTAAGGCAACACGAGAGTGTCACAAGTGAATTGAAGCTCCTCACACAGCCACGTTCGTTGCCGCAATCGCTTCGGCAAGGCAATCCGCACATATACAGGCTCTGGCGTGCGACTCGGAGGAAGGCAGCCAGTGCCAGAAGACGATGATGATTGAGGGGCGGAGGTGCTGGGAACCGGACGAGCGAGAGGCTGCAGGTATCCGTTCCAAGCCACATTGTATGACGCTTCGTCGTTTCCGTCACTCTGACCGAGGCAAATGTGTGGCCAGGACACCTTTCGGGCCTGACAGCAGCATGGGTCGTGAACTCGTCGATTTGTGAGCAGAGCCTGAGTTGTGCTTCATCAACAGGATGCATGGTCTAATTGTCTTGCGTCTGGCCTATGATCGCCGCTTTGCCTTCAGTCTGCAAATAACCAACCACTTCTTGCGCTCTGTATGGTTCTCCCGCCCACCATCTCTTTCAGGCAGCCACTCCCGTCGCGTCCCTCGATCGTCCTCTTCGTAGATCTCGTCTGGCTCAAGGCCTTGTGCGGTAGCCTCTTCAAAGAAATTGGCAAGCCTTGCTCTACCGGTGTGGAAGCCAGCGATGACGAAGATGCGGGCTGAAGGCTCTGGCGAAAGAAAATGCAGCATCGAAGAAACCAAGTTCTCATGTTGTCCTGAAAGCCAGTAGCAATCGGCAGCCAGTATGCGGGTGAAGCGATGCTTGTTCTCGAGCGCAAACGGCGTGTCTAGGACGCCCCAGCAATGGCCTTGAACGCGATAGTTGGACTTCAGGGTATCGGGGATGTTCTTCGTCGCATTTTGGCGGATGTTTTCAAGAACAACATCTGCTGGATAATCCGATATTACGACCTGAAAGCAGGCGTCAGCGCGACTGGGCGAGCGAGAGCCCAGAGTGAACAAACCTCTTCAGCGCCGGCGAGTGTCGCAACGATTCCGTCGATACCGACACCTGTTAAGGCCAACCATCAGTCCTACTCTTACGGCGCGCTCATGATAGATATGTCCCACCTGCGCCTAGCTCCAAGACCTTTTCTCCTTCAACACACCATCTCTTCCCTTTTTGCTCATTTGCCTCGCTAATCAGCTCCGCCAGTTTCAGTCCAGCGTTCCAGAGGTAATGGCTGAACAGTTGTCGCTCATCCTCTGCGTCTGGATCCGCGGTCCTCAGTTCAATCTCGCCAAAGCGCGCGTTGCGGTACTTGATGATCGAGTTGGGGCTGCCGTGAGAGTTGGTCAAGTCGTCTGTGAACAGGAATCCAGGCGCCGACGCGAAGATGTCTTCTGGGTCATCTCCGCCGGCTAGAAACTCGACGCGGACCTTGGAGGAGAGCGAGCCCTCCAGAGACATGTTTGGCGGGCAGCAGTCGAGTGGCTTGGGAATAATCTGGCGATCCGCTGCAAGAAGTGGGGGTTTCGTCACCAATCCTCCAGCTGCTGCGGAGGAAAGGGCAGATCTCCAGCGTCTTCGCTGCTGTGAATGGTCGGCGACATCACTGCCGGCGTCTGGTCTGGAGCTCATAACTCAAATAGTTCCCCTTTGCAGAATGTCGTATCTATATAATAAGCCTAATACGATGTCTGCTCGCGAACACCTTTGCGTGTTTCACCAACATCTATCACCGCTCTCACCATGGTCTGGCAGCTGATCTCCGCAACGCCTTCTCCCTACGCACGCAAAGTACGCATTGCACTCCAAGAGAAGGGACTCCATTTTGAGTTGAGGACCGAAGTACCCTGGGACCATACTACGGAAACACCAGAGCACAACCCTCTCGAGAAGTTGCCGGTCCTTGTCTTTGATGATGGGAGGCCAGCTATCTACGAATCCCACTACATTTTAGAATATCTCGAAGCGAAGTACCCCGAGCCTTCGTTGCTTCCGTCGATGAAGGATGTGGATGATCGCCTTCTCGTGAAGCAGATCGAGGTGGTTGCGGATGGCATCTGCGATGCCCTGGTCCTGGCTTTCTTCGAAGGCCTCCGTGACGAGGACAAACAGAGCAAGCCATGGCGTGACCGGTATATTATTGCTTCAATACCAATCTCCCCATCATGCCTGCTGACATATACCTAGTCAAATGCGCAAAGTCGAAGGCGGCCTTCGGGCTCTCAATGCGTGGGCCGAGCAAAGCAAAGGCAGCTACCTCGTCCAAGACCGTCTCACGATCGCAGATCTTGCTGCAGTCAGTGTGCTCGGCTTCATGGCCATTCGATGGCCACAACACACATGGAGGGAGCAGTATCCGCAACTTGGGAAATACTGGAAGAAGTTGGAAGAGCGACCAAGCTTCGCCAACACGAGGCCCGTGGCGCAGAAGTTCAGCGATCCGGTAGTGTAGGCAGAATATCAAACGCACAGGGTCAACGATGACTGGCATCTCGTCTCTAATGCGTTCAAGCACCCGTGATACTAAATTCTGACACTGGTTACAAGGATATCAACAACTGTAGTTTCTCGAATTACAGATATTGTCAATCCTAATATAACTGCCTAACACGGCCTGATTGGGCGATTCTCCTATCGTTACTGCCTTCCTTGCGATGTCATGGCGATTGCACTCCTATACCTCAGTCTCATACCCATCACCGAGGGCAGCATGCTTAGTTCGTGAGCTCTTGCAGTGCAAGTCGAGAGTCGGATGAGACCATGGAAGATGTGCTGGGCAATCCGGGTGCGAAGCGGCCGTTCGCGATCAAAGAGACAGTTGACGGCAAGATCTAATGTTTCACTGTACTCACTTGGGCACTATCTCACGTTGTCGCCCTCACTGCCCGTTCGGACTTGGAGGCAGAATCGGATTCGTGTTCAAGATTGTTGGTTGTCCATCTTTGGAGCTCGCATCAATATCGCCAGTCATCACGATGCCACCGTAGCGAATCGAGTGAAACCGGACAGACTGGTAACAGCTATCAACATGAGAATTTGCAACTACTTGGAGCTCATCGCTGTCGGTGTCCGTCGTTTGTGTGTCCGACGATCGGACAAATGTGACTCCGCATACAACTGCCGCTGTCGATCGGTGGACAACATGACATCAAGAACATTGAGCTGCCAGTTCTGGTAAGTTTTATGGGCCAATTCATCAACAATATATCCATTTGCGTTGAAGCTCTTGAGAGTTTCGCAACAACGCAAAGCATACAATATCTCCAACGACAATGAGCAACCAACAAGCAGTCGCATCGTTTACAGACAAGCTCGCCTTGGGCGAAGCCAAGCGCGGTGAACGTGTTCGCCGTGTTGTTGTCACAGGTGGCAGTGGCAAGCTTGGTCGCGCAACAGTCAAATATCTTGCAGATGAGGGCTGGGAAGTCATCTCCGTTGACACGAGGCGGCCACCAACAGCGAGCGAAGACGGAAAATCTGGACTTGGGGGAGCCTACCGCCTGGTCGAGATCGACCTCGAGGACATGGGTGCTGTGCTAGAGACGTTCATGACCATCGACATGGCCTACAACGGCGTCGACGCTGTCGTGCACCTCGCCGCTATTCCATCTCCAGGACAGACGAACAGCAGTCGCCAGTTCCGAACCAACACCATGAGCACATACAACGTGCTCGAAGCCTGCCGAAAACTGCGCATCACTAACGTCGTGCTAGCTTCGTCCGAAACGCTGATTGGCATTCCTTTCGACCCTCACGGACCCGAGACTCTGCCCATCACCGAGGAACACGAGCGCAAGCCCGAGTCTGCGTACTCGCTGTCCAAGCTCATGGGCGAGACTTTGGCCGACCAGTTCGCTCGCTGGGATCCAACCACTAAAATCATTTCGCTGCGTTTCAGCAACGTCATGCTGCCGCAGGAGTACGAGTCCTTCAAAACCTGGCAGGATGACCCCATGGCGCGGTACTGGAACTGCTGGGGTTACATCGACGCCAGGGACGGCGGACAGGCCGTTTCCAAATCACTGGCAAGCCAACTGAAGGGTCATCACCAGTACTTGATCGCTGCGGAGGACACTTGCATGCGTAAAAGTAACGACAAGCTTGTCAAGGCTGCATTCCCAAAGGCCAAGTACACGCCCACTAATGGACCGAATGACACCCTGCTTTGTATCGACAAGGCGAAGAAGGAGCTTGGGTTCAAGCCTGCGTACAAGTGGCAAGATCAGATCTAGTCCTATGGCTTAATCTTTACCGTATTCGGCCCCGTCTTATGGATGTCATCATGTATCCTATGATGAGATTGGACGACAATCGGTTCAACACATTATTGACGGCGTACGCTGTTCGATGGGCCTATTGGGAGACCGCAGCAGACCCGCGCGTTCGCCCGCAAGTAGCCATTTCGGAAAGATCTTAGGACAAAAGCATAGAGAATTCAAATCCATTCCGATGCGATGCACGAACGCAGCTCATTGAGAACTGGGCATTCCGTCCCATTGTCGTCGTTCGTGAAAATCATAGCTCGATTTGAACATTGTTCTTAGTTCACATACAGCATACCATCTGCAGGCGATAGTAGTGTGTGCCGGATGCTTCAATACATGGCCCGCTTGGTCCAATAGTAGGCAGCAATTCTTCTGAGACGCGAAGTCTGCAATCATTCGAATACTTGCCCATGACTACAACGATCACCAGAACATCAAATTCCGGACATATTGCATCATCAAGTACTCTTGCGGGTATGATTGCATTACGCTTCGCACGACGTCCAGCCACTCCGACTTGAAGCGGGCGACAATGGTAGAATTGCAGAACTCCCAATACTCCGGATACCAGCCTGAAATTTCCCAGTCGATGATCGTAACCTTCATCGACGAGGCTTCTTCTGCTGTACTATCCGTCCTTTGCACCATTATGTTCTTTGGTTGAAGGTCCCCATGAGTGAAGAAAACCCGATGGCCGTGTAGCGTTGTTGAGATGAGTGTACGTACAAAATCTACGTATGAGTGCTTCTCGGTTAAGCCGAGCTTCCGAAGCATGCCTTGGTTCATGTCATGCTCCGTATCGAAAGGGCCAGATATGGCCGGGTTTTCTGGGTCTTCCATGACATAGAACACTCCGTCGGCACAGGGTTGTCGGGCAACAGATCCTATGTAGCCGGGTGAAGGGATGTTGCGCAGATCGACCATGGCTTTTCGAATTTGTGCAGTGACATCATTTTTCTCAAGTGAAGTGAGGTTTGGCCACGCTGTCGAAAGAGGTTCGCCTGGAACGAAATCCATGACGATGAAGGTACGTCTCGTGGTATCGTCGGTCAGCGTGCCATGGATCTTCGGCACTGAGATATTGCTATTCTCCGCGACGAAAGTGGTATTTTGCGCCTCAAGAAGGGTGACTTGACCGCCGTATTTGACCGCGAGACTTTCTCCAACCCTGACAACCTTGTTTGTGGCATCGGGAGCGCTGAGAACATCGGTGCTTTTCAGAATCGTGTCGATCGATGGTAGCGAAGTTCCGGACATTGTTGGTGGTTCTTTTGACAATCGTGCAGAGAGAGACACTAGGCACGAGAGAAGATTGGAGAGTTCAACGTCAGGTATAAAGTTAGGGATTGTTATAGAGAGGGCGTTCTACATAGACGGAACGGCCCGCGACGCTAGCGCTTGGAGAGCCAATGAGCGCACAGTCAGTTCAAGAGTAGTGAATTTGTTCAGTCAGCAGGGCCGGGCTCGAATTCCTCCCGTTGCTAATGTATATCTCAGAGTGGAACACTGGCCGTTAGATACTTCGGGCGAGGTCTGGAAGTCTATCCTATGTCGGGCTTGTTTACAGAAAAACGACACATGCAAAAATTCATTGGAAAAGCTGTCGTCAAGACATCAGAAACTCTCTCCTGACGCATTTGTTAGGAGCATTTGTTTCTCCCACAAGATGTTGACGAGCATCTCGTGGATGAACATCATGACATCTCTCCACCCTCACAAGTCGCAAGTCTAGAATAGCACGCCCTTAGTCTGCTCCCGGTCGAGCTTGATGTCCCTCATGACAATTGTGCAGACGAAAGCGATCGCCATGATCGAAGTGCCAGCGATGAGCATGTTACGCTGCGCAACAGCATAGGAGACTTCAATCGCATAACGGGCGGCAGAGCCCTTCTCATAGCTGAGTTGTGTCGTCAGGTCCTCATAGATGGTATCCAAGTCGGGCAAGACGTCCGCCGGCAGGTATTTAGCCAACGCCTGCGGAAAGCTGCTCTGCCAGACCGCAGAGCTGATAGAGCCGCCGACAGCGGCGCCGATGTTGCCGAAGACATTAAGGAAAGCCAGCGCACCAGCAGCGTTGTTGTGGTCGGAAGAGGCCAGGACGGCAACTTGCATGACGATGATCAGAGCACCGCCGGAGAATGCCATGAAGATTTGGCACATGACGAGGTAGCCGACAGACTGATCAGGTTTCCGGAAGTGGATCATCAGACCGACGCCGAGAATGTACAGGGGGAGGATCCAGTATAGCAGCCAGCGGTAGCGACATGTCCTGTGAATCATGTAGCCGACAGCGAAGAGCCAAACACCTGATACAACGTCGAATATGTTGTTAATGTACCCTGCGACGGCGATGCTGACGCCGCAGTTCACCTGCAGGAAGGATGTGTAGTAGGAGGCCCAAGAGTAGTATGAGACGTCGTAACAGACATCGATCAAACACGCTGCTAGGACTGTGCGAGAACGCACGAGATTCCACGGCAGGAACGGGACGCGTGCGAAGTATCGCTCATAGAGGGCGAATAGGATAAGCAGGACGACACCCACGACCAGCATTGCAATGAAACCAGCGCTACCCCAGCCTTTCGCGAACTCGTCGTGGATGTTGAAAGGAAGGAGGAAGACGACAAGACCGGCAGTCAAGAGGAATGTGCCGACGACTGATGGCTTGTGTCAGCTGCTACTCATCGTCCATATAGGTAGAGGAAGAGGGAGCTCACTGTCGAATTCCACGACGTAGTGCCAGAAAGTTTGCATTGGCGTTCTGCCACTGGAAGCCCTGGGCGGGAGTAGTCCCTTCTTCTTCGCCTGACTCTTTGCGTGCAACAGAACGAACACCATAGGGATCGCAAAGGCGGGCAAGATGATAGCGAAGGCGCCGTATGCCCATCGCCAGTTCTTAGCATAGAATTTCTCCGCGACATTTGGGCCAGCATACGCGACGATGATGTTCGGTGAAGACGTGAAGGCATAAGCGAGACCACGATTGCGTAGGCTTGATGTGTCAAGGGTGATAACGTCGATGGCGAAGGTCATGCCTGCGTAGCCAATGCTGTAGAAGACCTGCGACAAGTAAGCTCGATGTTCAAGACCGATATCTCGCATTTCCAAGCTTACGGTAGCTGCACAGTAGGTTCCAATGTCGTTGCAAGAGGCCGTCAAGATAAGACCCAGTGTAGCGAGAGCCACCATGAAGGCGAAACCAACCCAGCGATCGAACAAGTTCAGGATCTTAGCGAGAGGCATGTACGTAGCGGCACCCATGACTGAAGAAATGACATTGATCAGCGGGACCAGCGAGTGGGACTCGAAGTCACTTGTAATATAAGGACTCAAGCTTCCGGAGATGGATTGCTGGAAGTAGTTGATGAAGTACAGCAAAAACATCCTGCATATGTATCAGCCGTCTGAGAACCGAGAACCTGCAATCGGCTGTTATGCGCTCACAAAGCATAAGCAAGACCCAGTGATTTCTTCGTCCAGGACATTGTAAGCGCTTCGGCCTGTTTGACACCCTCTTGCATAGTCTCTTCGGAAACATCGTCGCTGTCTCTGTGCTTGACATTCTCGGTAAGATCTTTTGCATCAACACAAGTCTGGTAATTGTTCAGCTCTCTGATCGGGATGAAATCATCAGAAACAGATGCCTGTGCTTGTGCCATCTTGGCGATCGGCAGGTTGATTGTCTTGTTGTATGATATTGCAGTCCAGTGCGTATGGAGAGCAACAAGGATATGATCGACACGGAAGAGTCTGCACTCTAATAAGCCCTCCGGTAGCTACCAACGACTCTCGAACTGGCCATGTACCACTAGTCATAAACACACGAAGGAACAGCCTAGGGAAACGGTGGAGCCAATAAATGCCAGGATCTGATAAGATGAGCAATCGAACATCCACCACCACGAGGGCAGCGTTGGTAGTCAACCTGGAACGGCTAGCCGTTTCGCAAGCCCTAAGCCATTCTGCAGACCGTGACGACTCTTTGGAGCCGAGATCGGATGCGAACGTCTTACGAGCAACTGGCGCGATGAGGTAACTCATACTGTCGTAAGATCCTATCCGACCGGAGTTTTGCGAGCTGTCCGCTCACACGCCAATCTTGAAAACACGTTAGGCACCATCATCGGTATTGAGATGATGTTTGCCAAGTCAATTGAACAAATGGCGTGAGCGTAGGTCTGGTCGAGTCAACGGTGCAAGATGATATGCCACTGCCAAAGGCCAAGCGCCGGGCGAAAATTATCAGATTGCTTTTGTCGGGCGCTTGGCCCATTTAAGCTTCATTAGCCTCCGGGCAAAGGCCCAGATCGATCAGATAAGAATTTGCTCATGCTGCACCGAAGTCAGCCCTGCTGCGCGCCCTGCTTCGAGTCCGATTTGCTCCGAGAGGCCCGTTGGCTGTTTCCGTGGTACCATCCTCGTGGTATAGCTGGTACAATGTGTTGTATATCACGTGACTAGTCGCTGAACGTAGCATGATGTTCCGAACCCCGGCGTTAACCGCTTTTGGTCAACGACGCGAGCACGTGACTTCGGATGTCTTTCAGCTCTATCCTCAGCCGCAGCCACAGCTCTCATACGCATCTCGCCGTTCTGCAGGATTGTACTCTCGGCGTCGGATAGCGTCTCTGTATTCCGGCCGACGGCCATCGGGTGTGAAGATACCGTAAACCCGATGGCTCAGTGTTGTATGGCTATAAACAACCACGCATGTCACGTTGGTCTTGACGTACTTCATGACCCGAGCCAAGTGCCAATACACGCCTTCGGACATTTCCAAGCACCAGCAATCCGCATAGTCTCATAAATCACGCTCTTGTTCTACCTTGTATCTTCGTCCCCAGCGCAGTCAGCAACTCATACCTGTTCTCACAGCATCGACAGTCATTAGCAATGGCGGCCATATTCGCGCGACGACCTATTCTGACGACTACTGTCGCTACGGCGGCGGTAGGCACTGCACTATACATGGCGCGTCCGGCGCCACTCCGCCTGGAATCAGCATTTAAGGAGCCTTCGAAGACGCTCTCTTTCCCACGCACTATGCTTTTCTCCCGCGAACTACAGGTCAAACAAGTGGAGCAAGTCAATCATGACACCAAGCGCATCACATTCAACCTCCCTGGAGGCGACAGTGAGATCAGCGGCGTACCAGCTTCATGTAAATATACGACATTGGCATCTACAAAGCATTCGAAACTGACCCCTCACAGCCGCCATCCTAACCCAGCACACCGCGCAAGGAGCCTGGTTCCCGACCCTGCGCCCCTACACGCCGATCTCCTCACCCGATGAAACCGGCACTCTCACCCTCCTCGTCAAGCAGTACCCCAACGGCCGCGCCTCAACACACATGCACAGCCTGCAAGCCGGCGACAGCCTCACCGTCCGCGGCCCGATCCCAGGCTACAGCTACAAGCCCTCGCCGCAGCAACCGCGCAGCGTCGTCCTCATCGCCGGCGGAGCAGGCATCACGCCCATCTACTCACTCGCGCGCGAGATCCTGACCGCCGACGCACGCGATCAGACCGCGGTGCAGGTGCTGTGGGGCGTGAACGGCCCGCGGGACCTCGTGCTGCGTCGCGAATTGGAGCAGCTGCAGGCGGAGTTCCCAAAGCGGTTCAGCGTGACTTACGCTGTTTCTGGGAAGGAGTCGGATGTTGCTGCTCTGGGCGGCGGCGATGTGTTCAGGAAAGGGTACGTGAACCGTGGGCTGGTGGAAGAGGCAGTCCAGAGGTGCGGTGGGGCATTCGGGGACGAGAAGGGCACGAAGGTGTTTTTGTGCGGGCCGCCGGCGATGGAGGAGGCGGTCGCGGGTAAGAAGGGTGTTTTGGCGGAATTAGGGCTGACGAAGAAGGAGATCCACCGTTTCTGAGGAGGGCGCTGTTTGATCAATTGGCGTGGCGTTTCGTGGTGTTTTTTTATACTCAATATTCCACCA
>Ga0181472_100028_pt2 | contig 13083 bp, 8 predicted proteins | sample In1P11_FD_119087 | JGI IMG/M metagenome (GOLD analysis project Ga0181472, IMG submission 119087) | Clean room microbial communities from NASA Spacecraft Assembly Facility at Jet Propulsion Laboratory, Pasadena, California, USA -... ...
TAATAATTGGATTTTTTAATCTTGGGTTGCTTCATTGAGATCATTTCTAAGTTTTTCTAAAGTGCTTCATTTACTTTTATGTTATCTTGCATTGAATATCATTGTGAGCATTTTGATTTCGATTTGGAGTACCTAATCACCTTAATAATATCATTGAAGCTACCACTCATATCTTGCATTTCATCCAAGGTTAGAATTGCACATATATAAAATATACCTCCAAGCATAAGTTGGGTTGTAAGAAAATAGAACCACCTTATTCAAACAATTTGTGAAGTCTAGACTCTCATCCGCAATCAAAATGGTGACCCTGCAATTCTCTTGTGGGAAATCCCTTGTAGGAATGTAGGCACTCGAGGGGTTGGAACTTGATGGGAGGTATTGTTAATGAGGCCTTGGCCTCCTTCCTTTGGAATTATTTCTACAACTTGTGTTCCAGACTAACTTCAAAAGAATTGAGAAAAAGGAATCACTTAGATTATGCATATAATTAAAAATAACCAAGAGCTTGCATCTCACATAGCTTTAAGTGTTACATTTCATATAGGATATAAATTGCATACTGCAACAATTGTTCATCTAGTAGCTTAGACTCTAATTTTAATTGGGCAAGTAATCAATCTCCTAAGGCACTAGTCTCTAACTTAAAATCTTAAGAAATCTAATCAAACTGTGCTTTATAATCATACTTGCTTCTTAATTCCATACAAGTTTCTAGGCCATTTAGTTGTGTCTCCTTAACCTGTTGACTCCCAATGTGTTGCTCATCATCTTATCCATAGGGACTACCCCCCTTAGTCTGCAGTTAGGAGACAACTTAAATGGAGAGGGCAGGGATCAGGGTGACAACCCCTACCCTACACGTTGTCACAATCTAATGTACAATTTGGGCGATAACATTTTCTGGTGTTGTTGCCAGGGATAAGTTTATCTCATCTTTTCATCTTCACTATCACAACTCTTTCTAGCACCTGGACATTTGGGTTAGTTTCCTGTTTGGGTGGCCACTTCACTTATTCATCCATTCGCAAGAGCTTATACTAGAAAAAATCTTGGTGGCTTGGTTAACCCTGCACTTGATCTTGAAAAGGTTCTTAGAGCTCAGTTAAAAAAATTACATTCTAGTAAGAATTTATTTTTTCTCGAATAGGAATCCCTCCTTGATATCCATCTGCTTTTTCTTGGCCCTATCAGGCAAGACATCATGGACTTGTTCACTCCTTGCAACTTTGGCAACATTCAAGGTCGGCCTAATGGATAATATGCCTACTTTCTACGGTAATAATGCAATTAGTGTTGAAGCTCATCTCAAAGCATTTACAACCTTCTTAGTGAAGCATGCTACCAAAGTTACCTACAATCATGAGGATATCAAGATGAAGTTATTTGTTCTTTCTCTAGAGGAAGATGCAATGGACTAGTTTTTGGATAAGCCTAAGAACTCCTTTGATTCTTTGCAAGCCATTATCAATGCTTTCAAAGCTAAGTATGGAGATAAAAGGGAAGGAAGGCATTTTCTTAGAACCATCAACAACATAAAGAAGAATGAAAATGAGACCGTTGATGAATTTAGAAATTTAATGGCATTGTCAAGGAAATGCATCAAGATTATAAACTGACTAATAAATTTCTGCTAGAGTATTATCTAGATGCATTCAGGGTTGATACTTCTTATGAATTAAGGCGTGCTAAAATGAATGATTTAAAGGTTGCTCAAAATTTAGCTAAGAGTTGGAAAAAGGTAAGAAAGCATTTGGGAAGTCTGAAATTCTTGGTTTTGAAAGAGGTCCAACTAAGGCTAAGGAAAAATAAGTTAAGTAGACCATGATCCTATCAATGAGTTAACTCGGTTGATTAATGACATGGAGATTGAACATGCTAAAGAAATGAATTCCATGCAAGCTAGGCTAATTTAGATGTAAAGATCCCAAGCTCAGAATATTCACCCTAGAAATAATAATAATAGGGGTAATAATATTGCATGGCCAAAGAAGAATCCTCCAAATGAGCAAAGGCATCCTAATCCACTGGAATCTACCAATATTGTTGATCCATCTATGCCATTATGTATACCATGTGAGAGTTTTCACGAAGAAATCTCTTGTGCCTTTTCCAGAAGAATCCTAGATGAGGGAACAAGTGAGCAAATAAATATAATTAGTGAACAATATTCTTCTTGTCTATAGAAGAAGAAGATTGTTGAATGGAAATGATCCCTTCATCCTTTACCATCAATAATTTCAGTGAAGAATAGGATCCAATTATGCATATATATGGAGAGAATTTGTCTTAGGAACAAATCTTAGAGATTGCTCGAAATAAGGGATATACTTATCAAAAGAAAGGTAAAGATCAGAATAAGCAACCAGTTGCCTCCAAAACATACTAGTCAGGATTGAAGATTGATTGGCATCACATGGAAAAATAATGCAAAAATCTCTATCCCCATCCTTGAGCTATTAAAGATTCCATCTCAAAGAGTAGCATTCCTAAAAGCCATAGGTATATCTCAGCAAGATAATGATCTAGAAATAGGGCACCTAGGCTTCCTGTCTAACTTACAAGAACCTCTCCCACTTCCAAAGCTTTAAATATTCCCAAGTCTTATTGATTAACCAATATGGAATTAATAAGTGCTTGATATTAAGGTGTATGCTAGTATTTGTTTTAAACTGTTTAGGTGTTGTAAATTAATGTGTTGAAACTAATATATAAATACATACAACAGTAAATAATGCAGTAATAAAACAAGCACATAAGACAGTAATTTAATTTGGAGTTCACCCAAAACTCTTGGGCTACGTCTCCTTGAGCTCTAGTCAACTTGACTAGGATCTCTGGGATTATGGCAGGTTCTTTTACAAGCTCTTGGCTCAACTCATACTGTTTTACACAGAAGCAGTGAGTTCAGACACCATGTCATTCCTTGGCTCTTGAAGCTCTGGCTCTTGGCTCTGGCTCTTGGTTCTGGCTCTTGGCTCTGACTCTGGCTCTTCGGCTCTAACTTCTTTGGCCCTCTATCGATTTATAGCTCTCTTGGCTTTTCACTTGACTTCCAAGTGACTCCCTTGGTTGTTCTTTTCCCTTCTGCACTGCCTCTTTCGACTCTTTTTCGCCTTAGCTTCCTTCTTTGGCTTCACTTGCAGTAACAACCCCCAACAACCTTCAACAACAATAGCAACTCAGCAACCCTTTGTCTCTGACATTCATGGCTTTTTAAGCCAATCGGCGCTGCCTATTCATTTTCCCTTTCGGGCTCTCTGTATTCCTGCTTTGATCCGCTCAAATCCCTTCTCTGAGCATTAGCCATCATTGCTAAATGCCCTCGGGGATGGTGGCCACCTGTGCTGTAACGGAAGGGGCCATTGGACCTTTGAAATCCCCAAATTTTGGCATTCTCGGGCTACATAGGAAAATACACTAAACAGGGGAAAAATCTGTAGAGAACACTATTCACTGGATTTCAAATCTTCATAAATGCACACTATATCCCTATCAAGTCCGCCTGAAATCGTTTATCGCAAGTCACAATGCCCATGTTTCACGGTTTCCCCTTTGTATTGTAAAATACATTAAAACACTGCAAATTCCCGCAAAACAACCTTATGGCGGATTTGAAATATTATTCATTTTCATTTCGGAACCCCTTCGGGTCTGGATTCATCGCATCGGCGTATTCCTTCACTTTTCGTTTATTAAACGAAATATGCGAAATTACATAGAAAATGCCTTTGGGCGGATTTTAAAATATATCAACTATCGTTTATAGCCCATCGGGTCTGGCCATCACATCGCATATATATATATATATATAAGCCTACCACCACCGATTGTGATTTGTCGATCAGATCTAGACCGTTGATCGCCAGATCTGATGGCTCCTATTCATTGCTCTGTTGACCGTTGATAAGCCCATTTTTCAACGTTTTCTCTATGGTTTTGCCTTCCGATAGTGTAATCCGATATTTCCAAAGCTTCTCCTTTGGTGATGGTTTTTTAATTTTTAGAAGATTTTGAAGACTTAGAGGGTTTTTAGGACCCATTCTTAGGGGATTTTGCCTCTCTTTTCCAAAGGAAAAAGGCATCTTCTTTCTGCAATAACTTTTGCATCCTAAGTCTATTTTTTCCCTTTCGAATTGCAGCAAATTTAGAATGAGACGATCTCTGCAATGGGGCTAGTTGCAAGAACTTCCTAGGACTTTCATTTTTCCTTTGTGAGGAACACCTTGACTTAGGAATCTATCCAAAATCCATTTTGGATCACGCCTTCCCACTAAAGAACTTTTGGTCTCCAAAAGACTGATATACTAATCTGAATAGTGAATGAGAGTGACTCACCTTCTTCTTTCAACCTCCCTACACTTGCCTTGCATAGTGCCTCTAAACCAAAGTTTCTTACCACTTCCCTTCTTGTATGGGCTGGTCTTCCCGGGAAGAACTGTCTTCCTCCTTGCTTTCCTACAAAACTTCTGCTGAAATGGTCACAAAAGGTAGTTTGAATTTCCCTGCCCTGATCATTGATCCAAGGTGGCTCAAACAAATGTGAAGTACATCTGCTCCACAAAACTTTCATTTGTACCTATTTCAACAGAAATACAGACAACAACTGGATGGACTAGACAACAAGCCCACAAAACATGTCTATAAAACAAATGACCCTTCAAGTCAGGCATGTAGAAAAAGACCATTAGGACTCTTTTCAAAAGATGAAAATTTCATCGCTATCTCCATCTTGGAGACCAAACCAACTTTTCTCAAGTCAATATTACATGTATGTTTAAAGCAATCAGCCCTTCAAGTTAATTACACACACATGTTCAAATACAAGGAAAACATCAGTATCCCTGTGTTCATGCACATCAAGCTCATGCATGCATTTCATCCTTTAACTTTCGCTTAAGCACACTGTACTTTCGAAGCTGAAACGAAATATAATGTTGCAACAACAAAGTGAGTCTCCTACTCAACCTTTTTCCATTCACCATCTTGGTAGAAACATGCAACTTGCATGTCATCAACTAGAAATGCAAATAGATGCATCAATAGACATGCAATCCTTAATTGGAAAAGAACTCTAACCATTTCTTACCAATCTAGTTCAAAGGTTTTTCCTTTGTTTGCACATCAGCATCAACATGTGAATCATTCTGAAGCACATCATTCATGGAAACTTCCTTTCCATTTCTGCCATCTTCTCTTTCCACTTTCTTCAGCTTTTGTGGAAGCATTGTTGGATTCAGAGTCCAACACCTTTCAGCAAGATGCCCTTGCTTATGGCAGTAAGTGCACCACATGTGCATCCTCTTGAAAACGTGATTTGCCTTGTCCAAGGGACCTTTGGCTGCTTGCTTCTTCTCCTTCAAAAGTTTCCTGTATGTGGCCATTCTCTTCCAACATCTAGAAACATTATGGTTATCCAAACCGCAAAAGGAACATGCAACTCTTTCCCCATACTTGTGTGGAAAATTATCATGCTTTACAAAATCAAAATGAATATGATTAGAACCAAATTTATACCTGCCTCTTTCACCTTTATTGTCTTCATGAGGAGGTGAAGCAAATGAAGAAGTGGCTTCCTTTGGAAAACCATCACTCTCTTCAAGGCTATCAGAGTTTACACAACTCTCTGGTTCAAGTGTGTGCTTTTGAACACTTGCATCCTACAAATGATGTTTCAAGCCATTGCATTCCTCTTGAATACAACCTTCACACTCCTAAGGACATGAAATGAAACTCCTTCTTGGGACTGTTTCAATGGCATTCATGGTAGCTTTGGAACTCTCTCCATAAGATTGTCCATAGCCAAGACCCAAATACTTATGCCTTTCTTCAACCATTATTGGTTCAACAATACCTTGTGCATGCTTCCCCAAGCCCTTTTCTTCATAGCCCATCTCGGACATTAGCTTGGAACTTGTGCCTCTAGTATGTTTTTCAAAAGAACCAATATAAGCATTCTTAGAAGAATTTGAAGAAAAACTGGAATGGTTTACCTCTTTTACAAGCTGATACTTGACCAAGGCTTCTTTGGCAATAAAGAATTGTGACTCCAACTCATGCATCCTCTTCAGGTTCATATTTGCAATATGAAGTTGCCTCCCCATTTCCTACAATTTGTCAGAAAGCATCTACTTCTCTTCCTTCATGGAGTTCAACTGCTCTCTAAGTATGTTGCTCTTTTTTCCATCCTCATATATTTCTCTCACCTTGTCCATCATGATGAACAAGTCCTGCTTCAAGTCTCCATCAAAGAGTCTTGTGATGAAGAAGGAAGAATTTGAGGAAACACTTGAAGAAGTTGTCATTATGCCAATGAACAAAGAACTTCAAACAAGATTAATAAAGAGCTTATTTCAGCAACCTTTTGCAACAAACCTCTTGTGCTTTAAGGACTGCCTCAAGGTCATTTGGGATAGAAGAATGCCTTTAGCCCTTCTTCCTATTTGTCCTTCTTGGACTGAGCTATCAGTAGCTTTCCATTTACCTCTACAAACTCAAAAAATAGTGAGTCTGCAAAACAAGCATACAATCAGCCTCTTGCTGTTCACACACCTTTTAGACAAGCAATGCTTGCTCTGTCAATCAAGCATTCTGATATAACCTCCTTTGAAGGTGGGGTTAACCAAACTTAAGCTATGATACCACCTGATCTGGAAATGGGGCACTTAGGCTTCTTGTCTAACTTACAAGAACCTCTCCCACTTTCAAAGCTTTAAATATTCCCAAGTCTTATTGATTAACCAATGTAGAATTAATAAGTGCTTGATATTAAGGTGTATGCTGGTATTTGTTTTAAATTGTTCAGGTACTGTAAATTAATGTGCTGAAATTGATATATAAATACATACAACAATAAATAATGCAGCAATAAAACAAGCACATAAGACAACAATTTAATCTGGAGTTCACCCAAAACTCTTGGGCTACGTCTCCTTGAGCTCTAGTCAACTTGAATAGGCTCTTTGGGATTATGACAGGTCCTTTTACAAGCTCTTGGCTCAACTCCTACTATTTTACACAGAAACAGTGGGTTCAGACACCATGTCATTCCCTGGCTCTTGAAGCTCTGGCTCTTGGATCTTGGTTCTGGCTCAGTTAAAAAAATTACATTCTAGTAAGAATTTATTTTTTCTCGAATAGGAATCCCTCCTTGATATCCATCTGCTTTTTCTTGGCCCTATCAGGCAAGACATCATGGACTTGTTCACTCCTTGCAACTTTGGCAACATTCAAGGTCGGCCTAATGGATAATATGCCTACTTTCTACGGTAATAATGCAATTAGTGTTGAAGCTCATCTCAAAGCATTTACAACCTTCTTAGTGAAGCATGCTACCAAAGTTACCTACAATCATGAGGATATCAAGATGAAGTTATTTGTTCTTTCTCTAGAGGAAGATGCAATGGACTAGTTTTTGGATAAGCCTAAGAACTCCTTTGATTCTTTGCAAGCCATTATCAATGCTTTCAAAGCTAAGTATGGAGATAAAAGGGAAGGAAGGCATTTTCTTAGAACCATCAACAACATAAAGAAGAATGAAAATGAGACCGTTGATGAATTTAGAAATTTAATGGCATTGTCAAGGAAATGCATCAAGATTATAAACTGACTAATAAATTTCTGCTAGAGTATTATCTAGATGCATTCAGGGTTGATACTTCTTATGAATTAAGGCGTGCTAAAATGAATGATTTAAAGGTTGCTCAAAATTTAGCTAAGAGTTGGAAAAAGGTAAGAAAGCATTTGGGAAGTCTGAAATTCTTGGTTTTGAAAGAGGTCCAACTAAGGCTAAGGAAAAATAAGTTAAGTAGACCATGATCCTATCAATGAGTTAACTCGGTTGATTAATGACATGGAGATTGAACATGCTAAAGAAATGAATTCCATGCAAGCTAGGCTAATTTAGATGTAAAGATCCCAAGCTCAGAATATTCACCCTAGAAATAATAATAATAGGGGTAATAATATTGCATGGCCAAAGAAGAATCCTCCAAATGAGCAAAGGCATCCTAATCCACTGGAATCTACCAATATTGTTGATCCATCTATGCCATTATGTATACCATGTGAGAGTTTTCACGAAGAAATCTCTTGTGCCTTTTCCAGAAGAATCCTAGATGAGGGAACAAGTGAGCAAATAAATATAATTAGTGAACAATATTCTTCTTGTCTATAGAAGAAGAAGATTGTTGAATGGAAATGATCCCTTCATCCTTTACCATCAATAATTTCAGTGAAGAATAGGATCCAATTATGCATATATATGGAGAGAATTTGTCTTAGGAACAAATCTTAGAGATTGCTCGAAATAAGGGATATACTTATCAAAAGAAAGGTAAAGATCAGAATAAGCAACCAGTTGCCTCCAAAACATACTAGTCAGGATTGAAGATTGATTGGCATCACATGGAAAAATAATGCAAAAATCTCTATCCCCATCCTTGAGCTATTAAAGATTCCATCTCAAAGAGTAGCATTCCTAAAAGCCATAGGTATATCTCAGCAAGATAATGATCTAGAAATAGGGCACCTAGGCTTCCTGTCTAACTTACAAGAACCTCTCCCACTTCCAAAGCTTTAAATATTCCCAAGTCTTATTGATTAACCAATATGGAATTAATAAGTGCTTGATATTAAGGTGTATGCTAGTATTTGTTTTAAACTGTTTAGGTGTTGTAAATTAATGTGTTGAAACTAATATATAAATACATACAACAGTAAATAATGCAGTAATAAAACAAGCACATAAGACAGTAATTTAATTTGGAGTTCACCCAAAACTCTTGGGCTACGTCTCCTTGAGCTCTAGTCAACTTGACTAGGATCTCTGGGATTATGGCAGGTTCTTTTACAAGCTCTTGGCTCAACTCATACTGTTTTACACAGAAGCAGTGAGTTCAGACACCATGTCATTCCTTGGCTCTTGAAGCTCTGGCTCTTGGCTCTGGCTCTTGGTTCTGGCTCTTGGCTCTGACTCTGGCTCTTCGGCTCTAACTTCTTTGGCCCTCTATCGATTTATAGCTCTCTTGGCTTTTCACTTGACTTCCAAGTGACTCCCTTGGTTGTTCTTTTCCCTTCTGCACTGCCTCTTTCGACTCTTTTTCGCCTTAGCTTCCTTCTTTGGCTTCACTTGCAGTAACAACCCCCAACAACCTTCAACAACAATAGCAACTCAGCAACCCTTTGTCTCTGACATTCATGGCTTTTTAAGCCAATCGGCGCTGCCTATTCATTTTCCCTTTCGGGCTCTCTGTATTCCTGCTTTGATCCGCTCAAATCCCTTCTCTGAGCATTAGCCATCATTGCTAAATGCCCTCGGGGATGGTGGCCACCTGTGCTGTAACGGAAGGGGCCATTGGACCTTTGAAATCCCCAAATTTTGGCATTCTCGGGCTACATAGGAAAATACACTAAACAGGGGAAAAATCTGTAGAGAACACTATTCACTGGATTTCAAATCTTCATAAATGCACACTATATCCCTATCAAGTCCGCCTGAAATCGTTTATCGCAAGTCACAATGCCCATGTTTCACGGTTTCCCCTTTGTATTGTAAAATACATTAAAACACTGCAAATTCCCGCAAAACAACCTTATGGCGGATTTGAAATATTATTCATTTTCATTTCGGAACCCCTTCGGGTCTGGATTCATCGCATCGGCGTATTCCTTCACTTTTCGTTTATTAAACGAAATATGCGAAATTACATAGAAAATGCCTTTGGGCGGATTTTAAAATATATCAACTATCGTTTATAGCCCATCGGGTCTGGCCATCACATCGCATATATATATATATATATAAGCCTACCACCACCGATTGTGATTTGTCGATCAGATCTAGACCGTTGATCGCCAGATCTGATGGCTCCTATTCATTGCTCTGTTGACCGTTGATAAGCCCATTTTTCAACGTTTTCTCTATGGTTTTGCCTTCCGATAGTGTAATCCGATATTTCCAAAGCTTCTCCTTTGGTGATGGTTTTTTAATTTTTAGAAGATTTTGAAGACTTAGAGGGTTTTTAGGACCCATTCTTAGGGGATTTTGCCTCTCTTTTCCAAAGGAAAAAGGCATCTTCTTTCTGCAATAACTTTTGCATCCTAAGTCTATTTTTTCCCTTTCGAATTGCAGCAAATTTAGAATGAGACGATCTCTGCAATGGGGCTAGTTGCAAGAACTTCCTAGGACTTTCATTTTTCCTTTGTGAGGAACACCTTGACTTAGGAATCTATCCAAAATCCATTTTGGATCACGCCTTCCCACTAAAGAACTTTTGGTCTCCAAAAGACTGATATACTAATCTGAATAGTGAATGAGAGTGACTCACCTTCTTCTTTCAACCTCCCTACACTTGCCTTGCATAGTGCCTCTAAACCAAAGTTTCTTACCACTTCCCTTCTTGTATGGGCTGGTCTTCCCGGGAAGAACTGTCTTCCTCCTTGCTTTCCTACAAAACTTCTGCTGAAATGGTCACAAAAGGTAGTTTGAATTTCCCTGCCCTGATCATTGATCCAAGGTGGCTCAAACAAATGTGAAGTACATCTGCTCCACAAAACTTTCATTTGTACCTATTTCAACAGAAATACAGACAACAACTGGATGGACTAGACAACAAGCCCACAAAACATGTCTATAAAACAAATGACCCTTCAAGTCAGGCATGTAGAAAAAGACCATTAGGACTCTTTTCAAAAGATGAAAATTTCATCGCTATCTCCATCTTGGAGACCAAACCAACTTTTCTCAAGTCAATATTACATGTATGTTTAAAGCAATCAGCCCTTCAAGTTAATTACACACACATGTTCAAATACAAGGAAAACATCAGTATCCCTGTGTTCATGCACATCAAGCTCATGCATGCATTTCATCCTTTAACTTTCGCTTAAGCACACTGTACTTTCGAAGCTGAAACGAAATATAATGTTGCAACAACAAAGTGAGTCTCCTACTCAACCTTTTTCCATTCACCATCTTGGTAGAAACATGCAACTTGCATGTCATCAACTAGAAATGCAAATAGATGCATCAATAGACATGCAATCCTTAATTGGAAAAGAACTCTAACCATTTCTTACCAATCTAGTTCAAAGGTTTTTCCTTTGTTTGCACATCAGCATCAACATGTGAATCATTCTGAAGCACATCATTCATGGAAACTTCCTTTCCATTTCTGCCATCTTCTCTTTCCACTTTCTTCAGCTTTTGTGGAAGCATTGTTGGATTCAGAGTCCAACACCTTTCAGCAAGATGCCCTTGCTTATGGCAGTAAGTGCACCACATGTGCATCCTCTTGAAAACGTGATTTGCCTTGTCCAAGGGACCTTTGGCTGCTTGCTTCTTCTCCTTCAAAAGTTTCCTGTATGTGGCCATTCTCTTCCAACATCTAGAAACATTATGGTTATCCAAACCGCAAAAGGAACATGCAACTCTTTCCCCATACTTGTGTGGAAAATTATCATGCTTTACAAAATCAAAATGAATATGATTAGAACCAAATTTATACCTGCCTCTTTCACCTTTATTGTCTTCATGAGGAGGTGAAGCAAATGAAGAAGTGGCTTCCTTTGGAAAACCATCACTCTCTTCAAGGCTATCAGAGTTTACACAACTCTCTGGTTCAAGTGTGTGCTTTTGAACACTTGCATCCTACAAATGATGTTTCAAGCCATTGCATTCCTCTTGAATACAACCTTCACACTCCTAAGGACATGAAATGAAACTCCTTCTTGGGACTGTTTCAATGGCATTCATGGTAGCTTTGGAACTCTCTCCATAAGATTGTCCATAGCCAAGACCCAAATACTTATGCCTTTCTTCAACCATTATTGGTTCAACAATACCTTGTGCATGCTTCCCCAAGCCCTTTTCTTCATAGCCCATCTCGGACATTAGCTTGGAACTTGTGCCTCTAGTATGTTTTTCAAAAGAACCAATATAAGCATTCTTAGAAGAATTTGAAGAAAAACTGGAATGGTTTACCTCTTTTACAAGCTGATACTTGACCAAGGCTTCTTTGGCAATAAAGAATTGTGACTCCAACTCATGCATCCTCTTCAGGTTCATATTTGCAATATGAAGTTGCCTCCCCATTTCCTACAATTTGTCAGAAAGCATCTACTTCTCTTCCTTCATGGAGTTCAACTGCTCTCTAAGTATGTTGCTCTTTTTTCCATCCTCATATATTTCTCTCACCTTGTCCATCATGATGAACAAGTCCTGCTTCAAGTCTCCATCAAAGAGTCTTGTGATGAAGAAGGAAGAATTTGAGGAAACACTTGAAGAAGTTGTCATTATGCCAATGAACAAAGAACTTCAAACAAGATTAATAAAGAGCTTATTTCAGCAACCTTTTGCAACAAACCTCTTGTGCTTTAAGGACTGCCTCAAGGTCATTTGGGATAGAAGAATGCCTTTAGCCCTTCTTCCTATTTGTCCTTCTTGGACTGAGCTATCAGTAGCTTTCCATTTACCTCTACAAACTCAAAAAATAGTGAGTCTGCAAAACAAGCATACAATCAGCCTCTTGCTGTTCACACACCTTTTAGACAAGCAATGCTTGCTCTGTCAATCAAGCATTCTGATATAACCTCCTTTGAAGGTGGGGTTAACCAAACTTAAGCTATGATACCACCTGATCTGGAAATGGGGCACTTAGGCTTCTTGTCTAACTTACAAGAACCTCTCCCACTTTCAAAGCTTTAAATATTCCCAAGTCTTATTGATTAACCAATGTAGAATTAATAAGTGCTTGATATTAAGGTGTATGCTGGTATTTGTTTTAAATTGTTCAGGTACTGTAAATTAATGTGCTGAAATTGATATATAAATACATACAACAATAAATAATGCAGCAATAAAACAAGCACATAAGACAACAATTTAATCTGGAGTTCACCCAAAACTCTTGGGCTACGTCTCCTTGAGCTCTAGTCAACTTGAATAGGCTCTTTGGGATTATGACAGGTCCTTTTACAAGCTCTTGGCTCAACTCCTACTATTTTACACAGAAACAGTGGGTTCAGACACCATGTCATTCCCTGGCTCTTGAAGCTCTGGCTCTTGGATCTTGGTTCTGGCTC
>Ga0181472_100039_pt1 | contig 12698 bp, 4 predicted proteins | sample In1P11_FD_119087 | JGI IMG/M metagenome (GOLD analysis project Ga0181472, IMG submission 119087) | Clean room microbial communities from NASA Spacecraft Assembly Facility at Jet Propulsion Laboratory, Pasadena, California, USA -... ...
GCATACTGAAACAGCAGAAACCACACAGTTGCTGCAGCGGAATCAGTTCAACCAAGTTGTGCACAGTGGAGTTGATCCAGCGACGACGTTGCGACATGAAGACGGAGAAACTGTCAGGAGCGACGGTCCAGGCATGTGCGCGCATCGTGTACTTGGTCTTGTACTTGGGGTGGAACTTGATAAGCAGCGTAGTCAAGTAACGATCTTCTCCGAGATGCAGCAAGTTCTTGGTGTGCAGCGTATCGACTCGAATCTCTTGGTAGGCCTCGACGACTTCTTTGCTGACGAAGAGCGGCTTTCCAGTCTCGGCGGCGCGGATGCGGTACATGGTGAAACAACCGGGAAGACACGTGACGGAGCCGAACAAGCTTTCGAAAGCCTTGGTCAAGTTGTGAGAGATGAAGTATTCGTAGACCTGCATCATCGTAACAAACGAGGACTTTGCGTTACTGAGAGCGGTTTCACCGCAAATAGCAAGGAGACGAGTGTCGTGGAGGAAAGCCGCGACGAATCGGGTGGCAGAATCAGGTGCAACTTCAGTATCGGCGTCGATCTGCAGGAGGAACTCGTAGAAGGTGGGGTTGACTCCGATGATGTTGCGAATGTGGTGGTGCATCTCAAGCTCCAACGGACTCATGGGCAGGTTGTAGTGAACGCGGTTCAAGAATCGCATGAGAACAATCTGAGAATCACGCTTTCCACGGTTACCGGGCTTGGAGACTTCAGATGGCTTTCCGACCTTGACAATGACCAAGAAGGGAACAATGTGACCTTGCACCTCGTACAGACCGGAGTAACACTTGCCCATGTTGTGCTGACGCTGACCTTCACCCAAACTTTCGAAACTCAGTGGGTCTGGATCAGTGGCCTCGGGAACACCAAGAATGTCGAGCACGATACGCGGGGTAGGCTTGTCGTTACCTTGACCGATAATCATACCGTCACAGACGATGACGAGGAGCTTGCGCTTGTCATCGTACTTCATCCGGGCTGCGGAATCGATAGCGCGGCGAAGGGACTCTTCGTCTTCGGTATACGCAGGGACAGTGGCGATGATGAACTTGTCGAGGTTTTCCGGATCGGTCTTGCGGCTGAACTGAAGAGTAGCAAGGAACTTGAACAGGACGATGGCAGCCAGCATAATAGAGATAGAAAGCAGGAAGTAGGTAGCGAATTGACACCTTGCCGAGTTTCTAGTGTCGAGATCACCGACGTAGAAAAGGTTGTTCAGACAGGTCATCATATTCGCCTTGGTCTGGGCATTCAGAGGAAGATTGTCCCAATACTTGCTGATATCTTTACCGGACTGGACTCGGAAAATATCCACAACAGAATCGGCAAGGAAGTTGGTGTCGATTTGGGCGTCACCTTGGTCTTGGCCAGGGGGGAACTTGAGCTGACGACCACCAGGGAGATAGTCTGTGAGATCGTATACTTTGCCGTTCATGTAAGCGATGGCGTTGTTCTTGGAAGCAAGCGTCTTGAGATACTGAGGACTGTAACCAATGCGACCCTTGAGGTAGTTTGCCTTGAGGAACATTTGCTGCTCATACCACCAATCGGGACGAGAATCATTGGTGAAGTAGCGGAAGTCGTGGTATTGAGCGTTGACGTCGGTAGCACTGATCATGTTGTTGACAAGAGAGTCAGTGTAGTTGGAGGTCTTGTAGTTCAGCTGCACCGCGGGGTCAACTCCCTTGCCGTCCTTGCCCAAGCACAAAGCGGAGACTTGTACAGGGAACAGGTTGGTAGCGTCCTTTCCAGCATACTTTTCCAGGTTCTTCTGCGGGACAATGCTAGGGTAGTGATGTGGTATGAATTGACCAAGGTCGTAGACGACACCTCGGATGCCCACATAGGCCTTCCTGTTCTCTTTGCCGTCGAAGGAGGACAGTTCAGCGGTAGAGTAGACGTGCTGGGTAGGACAGATGACTCGAGGGAAACCAATCATAAGGAAAATGACAAAGGCGCAACTCCACCAAATGATCATGTTAATAGCAAGCTTTTCACGCCATGCCATTCGGACGTCCTTACGGGGTATCCGGCCAATGACTCTGATGGCCCAGTCGGGGATGAGCCAGGTCATGAGGTACACGATGAAGACCCATCGCTTTCGGCTGCCAGAGACTGGAACTGTTTCGACTTCTTCGAGCTTGGCGTCTTCTGCCTTTTCGTCAAGGGCCTTTGGCTGCTCCAAGCCATGGAACATGTCCCCGTTGGTAATACCCGAGGGGGCTTCTGAGCGCGCATCAATGTCCCGGGCGCCGAAGTAGTTGCCACCCTTGTCATCGTAGTATCCAGGTGACGGGGAAAGCAGACCAGCTCGAACGTCGCCGAAAGATCGACCAGCATCTGGGGTGTGCAAGTTGTCGTTCGAGTCGACCGCGCCACGAGCGTAGGGAGTAACCTCGGAGATGTTGGCAATCTCGAGCCAGCACTTCTCGCTCAAGAAGACTCCAGTGGCACCGACACGAGCTTCGTTCTCACGCCAGGGCTTTTGATCAAGGACCATTTCAGCCTTCTCCTTGTCGCTTCCTACAATGGCCAGATCTGTCTGAGCAAGGCCGAGGAACTCGGCAAATGGCATGAAGATGCTGTAGTCAGCAACGCGTAGACGTTGGCTGATTTCAGCAATGCCGAGGGCCTGCACCTGTTGACGTACACACTTGCTGTCGAACTGGTTTGCAATTCGGCGGTCGTTGGGCTTCAAACAGAAGACAAAGTAGGGGTTGGCCTTGCGTAGCGTCGATTCAATGGTCCTGAGCGAACTGATGAATTGGCCGGCAGCACCTGTCTGCTTGGAAGAATCGCCAGACTTCTTGGTGGCCGAGGCAACGCTTTCCGTGTCGCTCATGGCATCTTCATCGAAGACATTGAGCTGGCGTCCGAAACGTCCGGTCTTGTCGGCCTTGCGCCTGGCCATGCTGGGCTGACGGGTGGGCTTGGAGCTGACAGTGGCTTGGACAATGGTAGTCTTTTCCTTGGGATGAGACATCTTCTGCAGGGCCTCCTGGCCGAAAAGCTGCTGGATAAAAGGAGCCTGGGCAGACTTGAGCAGATGCATCATGTCACCTGAAATGAGTTCAGCATTCTCCTCCAACAGACCCTCGACGCTGTAATCCACATCACCGGTGAAATGGCGAATGGTGAAGGCTGGCGAGGTGTTGGGTGTAGGGAAGTTGCTTCCTGGCTGAACGACTGTCAGACTGCCTGGGATGATGGCCTGGTTCTTGCCGTCGAAACGCTTGCGAATTGCCTCGAGGAATTGCATGTCGGTCTTGCCACGACGCATTTGGTCATCCAGGATGCTGAGGAGACCATTGCCTGGCTTCATCAAACCAGTCTTTACGGCTGTGTTGTCATAGAAAGCCATTGGAGGCAGGGAAATCTCTTCAGCCTCGAGTTCTTGAATCTGGCGTTGGAAGAAGCTCTCTTGGCAGAAGGAAATGAGAGACTCATTGGCGGTGTTGTTAAGCAGCTGGTCCAGAGCCGAGCCGGTTGAGGCAAAGTTGGCAAAACCGGGGAAATCGACAAGCGACACGGTGTTGGAAATGTCGTCGACAGGCACGGAGATTCTCGAGTTCATTTGCTCCATAACCCATGTGACAAGAAGCGAGTAGAGAGAGCGGGCGAGCTCATCTGCATTGGCTCGGGCACCCTTGGGATCCAGCATGACGGTAACACGCTCGCGATAGAGTGTCTTGGACTTGTATCGCAGACTTTGCTCGAGGCTGGGAATAGCAACACCGAGGAATTGCGCAATGGGAGCAAGAGCGTCCTTATTCTTGACAACCGTGATGGATTCGCCACCCTCGTGCGAGTAACCACCGCTCTCATCGGGTGCTGGCGTTGTGCTCTGGCCCATTTCAAACTCAAGCTGACCGATGTGCAGGATCGTGGCCATGATCTCGCAGATACCAGCGATGCTCTCCTTGCCGAATTCCAATCGGCGCAGGGCAGACTTGAAATCGGCAAAGCCTTTGGCATCGTCGATGCCAACCTTGAGCTGCGTGGGATGGCCGAGGTATCGCCATCTCTTGTTGGCACCGAGAGAGGCGCGGTTGCCTCCGGCATCGCCACCTACAGTATCGAGAAAAAGGTGCTTTTTCTCATTGGGACTGGTGCCGGCGAGGAGGTAGTAGAGGACATGGTAGGTACGCTCTCCTGTTGGCACCGAGGCGATACGGCTGCGTTCGAGGCGGTGGGCGAGGAACTGGGCACCAAGGAGGGTGGCGTGGCTGGCAGTTGCAGTATTATACTGGAGCTCTAATAAGAGACCAGATTTGGAGACTTGTGGCGTAGTGAGGGACTTTGTGGTGGTAAAGGCATCGAAGACGAAGTTTGCATGTTCAATCTTTTTGGACAGGGGCGTGGCCGAGTACGAGAGGAAAGCTCTCAGCATGTGGCCACGAATGGTTGTTTTTCCGGCACCAGATTCACCGCTGACGAAGGTTAGAAGCAGAACAAATGGGGATTACAGGGGACAATAACGTACAGGAAAACAACGGCCTGGTCCTCAGAACGCTGCCCGAGGCGCGTGTAGGCCCTCTGGGCGAGGTCCTCGGCGGCCTGCTGGGCACTTCCCTCCTTGCCGCCATCGACACCGAGACTCGAGTCTGTGCAGGTATTGATGGCGACAATGCCTTGGGAGGAAAGGCAGGCGATGGGCAGATGTGCGTGGTAGCGGCTGGCAAGGGCTGATGTCAAGCCCGTGTCGTTCTGCTGGTGCTGGGGCAACGAGGGCAGCGAGGGATTCTGCAGCGGATTGGAAGCCATGATGGGCAGACGCGTCCCCGTGGGAGCGTTGGTAGCGACTGTAGGTGTCAGGCAGGGGCGGCCGCAGGATTAGAGGGCAGGCGCGGTTTGGTTTGGGTAGAGTTGGATGCTGGGTGCGGAGAGCCTTGGACGCCGGCCGTGTCGGTAGGGCTGGCTGGCTGGGAGCAGGGGGAGCCGGACAGAGCAGCCCCAAAAAAGTAAAATATCAAGGCCGCACAACCGGAGGGATGGCGAGCAGGCCTACGAAGGGGAATTACAAGCAGCGAACGTGGAGAAGAGGGTACAAACGAAGGTAGAAGATGTCCAGAGCCGTTGACGGATTGCTAGCAAAGGGGTCTCTGTTCTGAAGGCTGGCCGTCTGCAGCGAGGGTGCATGGGCCGTCGCATGCCTAATGCCTGTCAGCTAGCACGCTTTGCCCGCCGCCCGCACACGCCAGCGTGCGCCCAGCGTTGGCCAGGAGACCCGGCGATCACGAAAAGGGGGCGCAAAAATAGAAAATAATACCCCAAAGCGGGCTATTGGAAGACGGGTCCGCTTCCACGGCTCCACCCGTCTGCTTCGAGACGTATCGATGCGGCCAAGACGAGCAGCCTTGCCTTGCGGTGCGGAGCATTTCCCGTTCGATGGCAGCCGCTGCGAACTAGAGTATTGATGCCGTTGGAATGCTTGCTGGGTGACGCCATGCTGTGAGGCAAGATGCCGTCAGCGGAACAGCATGCAGGGTGGTGCTCCGGCGCGGTTGAGTTTGTTGACACTGCGCACCGGACGGCGAAGAAGCAGGGCAGCAAGAACAAAATAAACAAGCAAGCAGCAGGTGCCCGCGTTTGCCATGGCGGGAACCACGACGACTGTCCATGCCGTTATGGTTGGGTGCAGGGCGGGTGCATGTTGCAATGCATTAGCTGGCGAGAGCATTATCGATTGCGCGGCCGTCACGTGCCGACGTTGCACTAAAGCCCGTGAACGCCCGCCACTCCGCCGTCGACGAAATAGTATTTGTGGGCGACAGCCCTGGAACTGCATACATACTCACGTACTGGCTGCACACGACGGAATTGCTTCGGTGCCATTCCCAGAGGGTGAAACACGCGTGAGCATGGCAGGCTAGGACCATGGCTACTCTATTATGTACCACTTGTGTACAAGTTAGTATGGGTCTGCGAGCAGGAGATGAAGGGGAGCCCGTGTGGATATTGGAAGGCCTGCCTGTGCTGCCTGCCCCCTGCGCTCAACATGAGCCTTCATCAGGATCATGGCGGCAGCGATCCGATCCCATGGGCCGTGTCTTATCGATACGTCGTCGCGGCACCAGGTGAGCTGAGAAGCAAAAAAAAATATTGCCATGTTTTTCTCTCCATGCCGGGATGCCCGCATCATGGCCACACCGGATCATCAGCGTTGCAACCCATTATCCCATCGGCTAAAAATAGGGGGCTCGTCCATCACGCTCTCTCGCCAGCGCCACCCCGTATCCCAGGTCGGCATGGTGTTGATGCATTGATGCTGGTGCTGGTGCTGGCGCCGGTGGGTGCTGGTGCTTCGCCTCCCCCGTACCAAACACCGGAAAGCTACTAATCCCCCCTAGGCACTCCGCACCATGCCCCATTGGGACTGGCCGCGAATCCTCGAATCGTCGCCGCCCTCAGCCAACAAACATCGTCGGCCTGCTCTGCTGCTCTCTGTCTGCGTCCGACGAGTCCCTCTCGTTGAGTGTGTCTCTGCATCTTTGTCTTCTTCTTTCCATACTATCGTTTAATCAATTCGCTCGCTATAGTCCTGCTTGTTGCTGCGCTCAGCAACAGGTTGTAATCGCCATCCCTCCCTCCCCCTTGCGTCCCTGACACTGGCCAACGCCCACGTTCTCGACACGCCCTTACGTCTGGCAGACCCTCGTTATAGCATCGACGGCCACGCTTCTGCACAAGGGGCGACTCGCCTCAGCCCTCCATCATGAGCTTCGTCAACAACTCCCGCATGTCGGTCTACTCGACCGCGTCCGCCGCGCCTCATGGCGGAGCCCAGCCCTCGCAGACGTCCACGACCACGCTGCTCAACACGCTCAACTCGGCCTTCAAGAATGGCCGTTCATATAACCTCGAGGCCAGCACCAGCCTCGTGGTAAACACGTGGGTGAATGCCAAGAGCATCATCGACAACCGCATCGGCGGCACCGTCGACCTCGAGCTGGGCCGCAAAGCGTGGGAACATGCTCGTAGGAGAGCTGAAGACGGATGCATAGTTTTGGCGTAAGCATTGCTTCTCTCTACCGTTTCCCATCCAACACCATCGACTAACATTATCTTTCCAGCTCGCTGCACGAATCCAGCCCCTCGCTCCTCTCCCCCTTCGTCTCCAGCTTGCCGCTCTCACTTCCATCCAACTTCTACATTGCCCTTGAGGCCCTCAAGGCCTTCACCCACTGTGTGACGCCACAAAATCCCTCCACACCCCGCTACTCGGCATTGGCCTCCATCTTCACCATCAATCTCGTTGGTACCGTCGTTGGTGCTGAAATTAAGCTTTCGACCTCTGGCCTCGATGTCCAGCAAGGCCTACTGCAAATCCCCTCGCAGGCTGGCTACCGTGCCTTCGACGTGTTCTACTACCTTAACTCTAGCTCCGCATCCAAACAGGAGAGGGAATACCTCGACATCCAGTCGCTCGACAAATACGCCCTTCTCCGCCGTTCCGGTACCTACGAGCCCCCGTCCTACCTCCCCGACGCCGACGATGCCGCAGCTGCCGAGGACTTCCGCGCAAACCTCAAGGCCATCGGTATCAAGGGCCAGAAGCTGACCAGCCTCATTAGCTGCCTGACTGGGTTGTTGAAGTTGGGCAACACGCTGGATTACTTCATGGACGAGGAGGCGCTTGCATCCGTGTGTGAGGATGTCGAGACCCTCATGGACCTGCCCGAGGGCACTTTCCGCCAGAAGCTTGCCTCTAACGAGCGCGAAGTCGTCATCGGTGGCATCTACGAGGCTATTGTTGATTTCGTCATTGCGCACGCCAACGCCTCCATCAAGGACGAACTTCAGCGTGCCAAGAGTGGATATGCCATGGACGGCAGCGATGGCAGCGGTGTTTTGACCCCTGCTGAGTCCGAGGATGGAGATATCGTCAACATCACCGTTGTTGATATCCCCAGCCGTGCGCTCGGCAAGGCCGTTGCACTTCGAACCGTGTTCGATGACAGCGAGGGCATTAATGCTGAGATGCGTGAAGATGGTGTGCCTGTACCTCCGGTCACCAACTCGGTGCTCGAGGCTATGAGGGATGCTGTACAGGCTTGCAGCCACGATCTCGGCATCAACGGTCCAGGTACTCGCGAAAAAGAGTCTGAATTGGAGAAGCGCGAGGCTGTCTTGGATAAACTCGGTCTCGAGATCCCCGAGCAGGACAATTTCGTCAAGAACCTCCTGTATCCCGTGCAAGGTGGTGGCATTGTGCTTGGAAAGCATGGTCGCTTCGACCTGGCCATGACCGTGGCCAGCAGCAGAGTGTGGTTCCATCTTGCGCTCCACCCCTCTGACAGCATTCCCACGTCCTTGAACCAGGACCTCAACTCTGTCTGGCAAGCTGGCGTCATCTCCCGACAGCTGCGCGAATGGCGCCTGCCTGAGTGGGCTAACCGCCGCAACCGAAGCCTTGACTTTACGGCCGATTTTGATCATCACGAGTTCCACGACCGATATGCTCCTCTTGGCTGCATGGACGGCCAAGAAGGCATTCAAAATTGGATTCTCCAGCGAGGTTGGAGCAACGGCGAAGTCGTCGTTGGTAAGGAACGTGTATGGGTAAGAGAGGGCGTATGGTGGGAGGCAGAGTCACAACTTGACCTCAAGACCCAAGAACTTGGCGCTTCGGGCATGGTGGGAGGCATGGACAACGGATACAACAACCAGCTTCCGCCTACTGCAAGCGCCTTCTTCCCGCCACTCCCTGATGTGCGGTCTGCCACTCCTCAAAACCCATTCCAAAGCACGACTAGTCTGCACGCAGGTGTTGCTGCAGATGCCAAATCACTTGCTCCCACTGCACGAACAGTCCCTACAACAGGCCCTGGTGATTACGGTCTTGGTATGAAGGGTGATGAAAACAAGGGTGTCACCTACTTTGACCTCGAGTCATCTGGCAATGGAGTCGTCACTCAGACCAGTTTGACAACTTCTCGACGGATCTGGGTCGCTTTCGTCTGGGCAGTTACGTTCTGGATTCCTTCGCCCCTACTCAAGTGGGTTGGACGAATGAAGCGGCCTGATGTCCGCATGGCATGGCGAGAGAAGCTTGTTCTCGTCATCCTCATCATCTTGCTCAACGCCACCATCATCTTCTACATTGTCGCTTTCGGTAAACTCTTGTGTCCCAACAAAGACAAGGTATGGAACACGGGAGAAGTGTCCGCTCATCAAGGTGCCAAAGATTATTATGTCAGCCACCACGGTCTCGTATACGACTTGACGTCGTTTTGGAAGAAGCAACACAGTGACTCCAACACCGAGGCTACCCCGGAGCGCATGATGGAAATGGCCGGTGCCAACATGGACCCGTACATCATCCCACCGCTATACCTTGCCTGCCCCAACCTCATTCCGGATACCCCCCAGAACCGCGTCTTGCAACTGAAGCTCAACGAATCCATTGCGGAGAATCTCAACTCTTTGGCTGTGCATCAATCTGGCTCGCAAACAAACATGCCTGACAGTAAAGCATTGAAGCAAGAAGATTGGTACCCTAAGGTTTTCCTTCCGGCCATCAAGCAATACAGGAAGGGAGAACTTGTCTGGAAGATCGATGACCTTCTGAAAGAAGGCCAGGATAGCAACCACATGTGGTTCAGGCTCAAGGAGAAGGTCTATGACTTGACAAACTACTTCGTTACGATTGACTTCATGCAAAGCCAGCCCCAGTACAACTTCCTCGACCCCAAACTGGTTGATATGGTCAAGAACAACGCTGGTCAGGACCTTAGTGAAGACTTTTCCAACAAGCTCAACGAGACTGCGCAAGCCTACAACCTCCAATGTCTCGACAACATGTTCTACGTTGGCAGGACGGATTTCCGCAAAGACGCAAAGTGTGTGGTCAACGACTATATTCTGCTTGCCTTTACCATCGCGCTGTGCTCGGTCATTGTCATCAAGTTCTTGTCTGCCCTCCAGCTGGGTTCGCGAAAGCGCCCAGCCAACCAGGATAAGTTCGTCATCTGCCAGGTGCCCGCGTACACGGAAGGTGAAGACTCTATCCGAAAGAGTGTGGACTCCCTGACAGCTCTCGCCTATGACAACAAGCGCAAGCTCATCTGTGTCATTTGTGATGGAATGATTGTTGGAGGTGGTAACGATCGTCCTACGCCCAAGATTGTGCTTGATATTCTCGGTGTTGATCCCAAGGTCGATCCTCCAGCGCTTCCCTTCTGGTCGGTTGGTGAAGGAAGCCAGCAGCTCAACTACGGCAAAGTATACTCGGGTCTCTATGAATTCGAAGGCAATGTCGTCCCCTACATTGTAGTCGTCAAGATGGGCAAGGAATCAGAACAGCACAAGTCGAAGCCCGGTAACCGTGGTAAGCGCGATTCGCAGATCTTGCTCATGAGCTTCCTCAACCGTGTCCACCACCGCTCTGCGATGAACCCGCTCGAACTCGAAATGTTCCACCAAATCAACAACATCATTGGTGTGGATCCAGAGCTGTACGAGTACCTGCTCATGATTGATGCCGATACCATGGTTAAGCCCGATTCCCTCAACCGTCTCGTTGCAGCCTGTGCCCATGATTCCAAGATTGCTGGTATCTGTGGTGAGACGAGCTTGGAAAACGAAGACAGGTCTTGGTGGACCATGATTCAAGTCTACGAATACTACATCTCGCATCATCTGTCCAAGGCTTTCGAAAGTTTGTTTGGTAGCGTCACCTGTTTGCCCGGTTGGTAAGTCTTCTGTCATTGATCCAACAACCACCGGACCATTGCTAATGTACTACAGTTTCACCATGTACCGTCTGCGCACTGCCGACAAGGGCAAGCCTCTGATTATCTCGGACAAGATCATCAAAGACTATGCCGACTGCGTTGTAGACACCCTGCACAAGAAGAACCTGTTGTCGCTTGGTGAGGATCGTTATCTGACGACACTCATGACCAAATACTTCCCCAACATGTCGTACAAGTTCATCCCCGATGCCTACGCGCTCACAGCTGCCCCCGACACATGGAGCATTCTGCTTTCCCAGAGACGTCGATGGATTAACTCTACCATCCACAACTTGGCCGAACTCGTCTTCTTGAAGGACCTCTGCGGTTTCTGTTGTTTCTCTATGCGCTTTGTTGTCTTTGTCGATCTCTTCGGTACCCTCATTCTCCCGTCCATCTGCGCGTACCTGGTGTACCTGGTCTACACCGTCGCTTCCGGCACAGGTCAATTCCCTCTCTTGTCCATTGTCATGCTTGCTGCCGTGTACGGTCTCCAGGCACTCATCTTCATCATCAAGCGACAGTGGCAACACGTCGGCTGGATGATCATCTACATCATCGCCTTCCCCATCTACTCGCTCGCGCTTCCTCTGTACTCGTTCTGGAAGCAGGATGATTTCTCGTGGGGTAACACTCGTATCGTCATTGGCGAGCAAGGAACCAAGCAAGTGCTCACCACCGACGATGAGGGCTTCGATCCCAAGGCCATTCCCATGATGCGATGGGACGAGTACGCTGAGCGCAACGACCTCCCCGGCCGTCGCGGTCTTCCGGGTATGGGAACTGAGAAGGGTGCCTTCAACGCACATGAAGAGGAGGCATACGAGATGAACGATATGCAATCCGTCTACTCATCGGTCAAGCCAGCCTCTACTGTCATGTCCAACATGCAGCACATCTCGCACATGCCACCTCAGTCTCCTGGCCCCTACCAAGGCATGCAGACCCGCCAGTCGACGTACTCGCACATGACTCGATACCAAGACAACCCACAGGACGGCCGTCTCATGTCGATGGGCAATATGAGTGACCACTACCGCACCAACACAGCCTCTCCGTATGGTCAGCGACAGAGCATGGCCGGCTTCCAGAGCTCGGACAACCTCATGGCATCTACACCACCCATCCGCGGGCGCAGCCCTCTCAGCTATGGCGCCAACCAGTCACGCCCCGGCAGCACCACCAACTTCCAGACCATGATGAACGGGCCGAGTGACGGTCAGATCATCGAGACGGTGCAGGCTTGTCTCAGAGACGCCGATCTCGACAGGGTGACGCGTAAGCAGATTATTGCGCTTGCCGAGCAGAGGTTACAGGTGCAGCTTACTGGGGAGCGGAAGATTTTCCTTGCTCAGGCTATTGACCATGAGCTGGCCAACATGGCGTAAGCAATGGGGCAGGCTGACTATATTTGCATTTAGCGGTGTTTATCTGTGACATGTTTTACACGATGTGTCCTGTCTTTCATTTGAATGTATATTTCGCACCTGGGCGTAAACTATATAGGAAAAATGCGGGGATCTGGCTTTGGATGTATTTACATCGTTGGGTTGATGTGAACTATAATAAGGAGTTGCTTTGCTTAGATAAATATGGATCGAATTTGACCTTACTGAAAACGTCCGTTGTTAAGTTAGAAGAGAATGAGAAAGTCTTGATTTGAGCGAATGAATGGCGCGTATAGCGTCCCAAGGTGACAAGCCCATGTTCTGGTGAGATTGGCAATGTGGTGTTGCTGGTTAGACTACGGAGTAGTCGCAGCCCGATGGTACGTCCCTGCTCCCGGCCCAGCACCAGGCGGCCAGCCAGCTCCGCCGTCCCGACCGCCCGCAACACCTCCAACGTCACCCGGGCCCCAGACTTTCCTTTCTTTCTCTCTTAAACCATAAATAGACTGCTTACCGATATGGCGCCGAATCGCATAGAACAAGACGAAATCGAAAAAATACT
>Ga0181472_100043_pt1 | contig 12241 bp, 8 predicted proteins | sample In1P11_FD_119087 | JGI IMG/M metagenome (GOLD analysis project Ga0181472, IMG submission 119087) | Clean room microbial communities from NASA Spacecraft Assembly Facility at Jet Propulsion Laboratory, Pasadena, California, USA -... ...
CTTGTGCTTCGGCCTAACTGGCGTCATTGTTTGGACAAAGTTTCAGGAGCGCTCTTGAGCATACCAGCTCTTCCGCCATTTGTTCTTCGGTGTCTGCCTCTGCCCTTGGCATCTGCCATTCAGCGAAACTGGCTATCCTGTTGCGCTCATCTCGAGCGACCAGCCAGGCTTCGTCCGAGTCTTGTAAGCTATCAGCGATGCGCGCTGCTTGATTGAAGTTCAGCGCCAGCACATTTAGTGATCCTAGACAGAGCTTGATGAACGGCGTAGGCTCGTCGTGTGAGTAGATTGAGGTTATTGCAGGCACGTCTGCAAGTGTCGCGTCTGACACTTTCCAAGACATTGCTGAGTATGTTGATAGAATGGAATGAAACCGAGAGTCTTGCCCTCGGTATTCAGACTAATCGGCCATCCCTTGATCGACTACTCTCACCAAGCACCCGCCTTGCTAACTACGTAGTTACTAGACAGATAAGGCCATATGCAAGGCGATAAGCAGTTGCGGGAGAGTGATCTTCAAGTATGCATACCTCGGTTAGTCATGCTGAACGATATCTCAATGTAATTGGTCCAAGAAGTCTATCAACATGTATAGCTAAATTCGAGTACAAGGCAACTCCATTCTCCCATCTCATGTTATACACGATCTGCACACCACTGTATAAAGCACAGGGCTAACACGAGTTGACTGTGGAGAAGACGGGAAGCCTTTTTGCGGGATGCGAGCCGAAAGCCAAACGACACTCCCGTCAGGGGTCCGAAAGCTGCAAGACCGCAACACAAGAAGCCTGCTCTCCAGACAGATCATGTTTGTCGGCATGAACATGATGCACAGCACGAATGTTTGCTGCTCAGCACACATGTTGAGAGCACCAACCTAGACCCACTGCTTAGACACAGGCAGCCGCTCTACCTATCACAACTCCTGCCAAGTTGGAGCTTGGCAACGTGCATTCGAAGAACGATACCTAGTTCATAGAGCGGCGCAAACCCCTGATGAAGAGACGGTAGGTTTCAGCTGCTATAGAGGAAAAGTGTCGAAAGATCTTACAAGCCAAACCTGCCGTTTGGTTTTGTCTTTTCCACCTTCGTGTCCGTCTTCTCATTCATACAGATTCCCGTCCAGTCCAGCAATGCATCACGCCAAAGCAGCAGCTGTCGCCTTTCCATCACGGTCACGGTCGCCTGTGATGCTGGATCCGCGACGTAGGCGATTCGTCGTTATCGCTGTAGTCACACTCATTTGCTTCTTCTTCTACACATACTCCGGGCATCCCACGACGAAGATATCCTCTGCAGTGCAGGCAGGACTCGACTACTTTCTCCCTGTGCCGGATCTTCCTGCAGCGAATGCCACCCTGGGCGTATGTCTCAACCATCTCAGCAATCATCATACATGCTGACATAGCTTTCCAGTTCGGAGCCATAGTCGCAGTGTCGCAACTCACGTCGAAACGTCGCAACAGCCTGCTGCTGGCAGCAAACATTACCGACATCGACATCACCATCCCCGACCAACCAGTCTGGACCGACGAGGATGTCGACAAGTTCCGCACAAAGAACCAATCCATCATCACACGCGGCTCGGCAATGGCATGGATGGGCCACTTGAACGTACTCCGCTGGTTCCTCGACTCGGGGCTAGAAACAATGCTAGTCATGGAAGACGACGTGGATTGGGACATCCACCTCCGCACATCCCAAGTCCCCAAAGTAGCAGCAGCCATGCGCACTCTGCTCACCGAACAAAACGGACAGACGCACAGAGAAACACGGCAGAAGATAGTCACACCAGAGCAGGCGGGTGGATACTGGGGCAACTCTGAAGAATGGGATATCCTCTACCTCGGCCACTGCGGCGACATGTTCAGCTCGTACTCGTGGGCAAACGAGACCGAAGTGCCCCGCGTCGCCGTCAGCGACCCGACCCTCCCATCGCCAGAATACATGCACATCCTCACCCGCCGCTTCCTGCGCGAGATCGGCGTGCCCGTAAAGACACGCGTGGTCCACAAAAGCGTATCCCCACTCTGCACATTCGGCTTCGCCCTTTCCCGCCCAGGCGCCCACCGCCTCCTCAACGACGTGGCCGGCTCGGAGCCCGAAGGCGGCAGTCAAGCCTACGACGTCCGCATCCTAGAGGCCTGTCGCGATCTCTCTTTCCGCTGCTGGTCTGCAAACCCAGAGCTCTTCCACCACCAAGACGCCCCCAGCGAAATCGCCATCGTCAATGCCAAAAAGGGAAAAGACCATAGCGCCAAAGAGCACGATAGCAAAGCCTCGCCGCCGGGGATTGGGGTGGATAGTGAAGGTAGACTACAAGGAGCTGCACCGAACATCGCTTGTGGAATGAGAGGCAGCAGTTTTTGGACGCAGGATCCGGATACGATAGAGTATTTGAAAGAGGTCGTGGGGAGGCAGGGCCAAGGGCAGAGGCAGACACCGAAGAACAAATGGCGGAAGAGCTGGTATGCTCAAGAGCGCTCCTGAAACTTTGTCCAAACAATGACGCCAGTTAGGCCGAAGCACAAGAAGCCTACGAGGACTCGATCGCGCCTGGAATGAATTCAACACTCGTCGTCGAGTTTAGACATCGAGTCACGAAGCTCCGCAATGACGTGCTGCGAGGCCAGAGGCATTACCGTCAGTGTCGATGCTGGTGCTTGACCTCTTATTCTGTTGCCAACGACTGACGAAAAGACGACAGTGCTCATGAACATAGGCACGGCAAAGGCGTCACAGCAACGAGGAGCGGCTACGGCACTCGTAAAGCAGACGTTCGACGCCGCGGATCGAGAACAAGTTGGGATTTATCTGGATACGGACTCGGATGGCGCTGCTAAGCGACTCTTTGACAAACTGGGGTTCGAGGAAGTTGGCAGATTCGAGATTGATCTCAGCAAACATGGTGGCCAAGGGTTGCACTCGCATGTCGGCATGATAAGATGGCCTTTGAGTGGTCGTGTAACCCGTGTCGAAGAGGAAGGAGCAGTCGTGTGACGGATCTTGGCCGCGTATCGTAGATGTGTAGATTTTCCCAGATTGGCAGCGACGGTCGGGACCTCCTGCTGTTCTGCAGATCCAGGGTCGTCACGAGCGTTGGCGCTGCGCGATGTTTCGAAATTGAATTTCCCAAACACAACCCAGACAACCCCCCTTTGTGCTTTTATTATTAGACACGCTTGACGCATTCGGTTCCTACTCCATTAGAGTCGCAGCAGGCCAGCGACAGTTTTCTCTCTCAATACCACTTCTCAATTCCACTGTTCCGCGGCGACGTACCCCCTTGTGTTCTGGCCCGTTGGTACCTGCATGTGACGCACCCGACAGAAATCAATCCATCCTTCACATCCTTCAGCTCTTGCGACAGGACACGCGACATGGCCGACAACCAGGATACGAAGCCTGCGCGTTATCGCTCCCAGCGAAAGGCGCAGACGGCCTCTGCACAACAAACAACAGCCGATTCAGGCTTGGGTAGAAGCAGGTCTCGCTACCACCATAACCGCCCGAATGCTGCACAGTCTCAAGAACAAGCCCTCGCCGAGGCCACCAATGAACAAGCCATTCATCCGAGTAGATCTCGGTCGACGCGACGTAGATTCGACGCGAGTGCCGGTTCAGCCGACGACGACGAAGAGCCTCAGTATGGCAGCATGCGATCATCACATCACAAGAGCTTGGAGCAGTCGGAATCTCCTCGTGAAATGGATCCAATGGCGTATGCAAGGGCACAGGCGCCCACCCAAATCCGCGCAAAAGCTGAGGCCTACATACCCGACCTGCAAGCGGGTGATGTTTCGGCTGAAGAGACGGCTGGCTGTTTTGGAGGCCTCTTTGGCAGAAAAAAGAAGAGAAAGAACAAGGCCGGCAAAGCTGCAAAGACACCGCTTGCTCCTCGTCCTGCTAGCAACAAGTCGGGCGAGCCTCCAACCGTCAGGCCAGGAGGCGGCGGTATAGTTCCCATGACAGATGCACCATTGTCGGCTGCAAATGTCCAGGGTAGAGTAAGTTGTACAAAGCAAGTTCCCAGGACGAAGGCTAATCATCGACAGCGTGTCACTATCGAGTGTAACGGAAAATCCATCAATCTCCCAGTCACACCTACCACTTCTGCTTCTGACCTGATAGCATCAGCCGCCAACATCATGTCTGAAAAAATCGACCTCCGAAAATCAGTCCTTCTCGAAAACTTCCACTCGGTGGGTATAACACGGCCGCTGAGACGATACGAGCACGTCAAAGACGTTATGAACTCCTGGGACGAGGATCGCGCCAATTCCCTCATGATTGTGCCTGCGAATGCCATAGACGCTGATCCGAGCAATCTCAGCGCCGCGAATGCTCCTCGCGAGAAGCCAAGAGAGTCTGCATTTCTACTGATGCATTCTTCAAAGCCAGGTGACTGGGACAAACGCCTCATCACTATTCGTCAGGATGGTCAAATCACAATGGCAAAGCCGGATAAAGAGGCTGATACCACAAACATCTGTCACTTAACAGACTTCGACATCTACAACCCGACAGCCAGCCAACTAAACAAGAAGATAAAGCCCCCCAAGAAGATATGCTACGCTATCAAAAGCCAAACAAAATCCAGCATGTTTCTTCTGAAGGAGTCGGTCTATGTCCACTTTTTCTGTTCATCAGAGCGCACACTTGCAACCAGTTTCTACAATGCCGTCCAGAGCTGGCGCAGTTGGTATCTGGTCAATGTCTTGGAAGAAGGCAAGACGACCAAGACTCCGGATTTGGGACGATCGGCTAGTAAAGCGACGAGGCAATCAAAACAATCGTCTCACGCCCAACAACCCTCGGCTGGATCTATGGATGCTCACTATCAGCTTGGAACCTTTAAGCCAGCCATGGATCTTGACAACTTTGAGAGACCTTCCTCGTCTAGAGGCCAGGATGCCACAGTTGGAGCATCGATGAGCCTCAACCCTTCCAACAGCAATGCTCCCGCTCGAAAGCCTTCAGTACGTGAGCGAACGAGTCAACCTGTGTCGTTGTCTAAGCAGCAGCAACTAGCAGATGACGAGCCGCTTGTCAATCTGGCAAGCAGCAGGCGACTATCGTTTGACAATGATGTTTCAGAAAGAGAAGCGTTTGCTGGTGACGGCCTGCTAGGTAGAAGCTACTCAACTCGCCAAAAGATGGCTGCAGAAAAAGAAGCAGCCGCCAAGAATCCTTGGGTCACGGGTCCCTCGCTCCTCAGTGGTGATCAAGCGGAAGGACTCAATCGCCAGACTTCTGTCAAGCGCACAGGCTCCACTCGCCGCTCCAATGGTACGGATCTCAGACACCGCCCGTCCACTCGTGATCGTCTTATGGCAGCCGATGATGGATTGAAGCGATCCGGCTCAGCTCGTGTGAAAGAGCCGTCGAAACCGCTGGTCGACCTTACACCCACATACCAACCTCCGCCCCAACACTTCAAGAAGGGCAAAGGTTTCCACCCTGACCAAGTCGGACCCGGTGGACTGATCGACAATGCAACAAGCCCTGACCAAGCCTACTACATTCCCCCAGCCCAAGACTGGCGAGGTGGAAGAAACCACTCCCCCGCAGCCGCCAACGCAGGCGTCAGTCGTCAACGCTCTCTCGCCCACAGACCAGGACCTGAGACCACAGACGAAGCCTTTACTGGAACTGGACTGCTGAATAACTCACGCGGCGGCTACAATGGCAAGCCCTCTGTCGGTCGTGGCGTCATGAGCGGCAATAGAAACTCTCGTGAGCCCATGCTTGATGTGTCTGAAGAGGGCAGATATGCTCCTGGCAGTCTCCTCAACCAGGTGGCTATAGCCGAGAGAGAGGAAGGTAGAGGTGGGCCGATCATTGATCGCAGCAAGTAAAGGCTTACATCACGTTTTTTTCATTTTTCACTGTCATCGTTTGAGTAAAACACCCTTCGAGTACCAGCAAGTGTTTATCTTCTAACCTTTCGTTTTCGACAGCGTCGGGAAAAGTCTTTTTTGTAACAACAGGCTCCTTTGTCGTTTTATGCTTTTCAAGATATCCCATACTTCGTTTTTAGTTAATGCTATCGTGTGAGCCAGTCACATTGTTCATCGAGCCCAGTGCAGTCATCTGACAGTAGAATGCAGATGCAAAGCAGCGACATTGTCTAACGAAAGACACCACATTACTCTGCCCTCGACGCTTTTGAACAGATCACATTCACTATCATGATATATATCTAGTACGGACGAACATCAGCAAGACCCTTGCGACAGAGAGCAGAACTGCCTACATCTTCACAGTTCTTTGCACATGCGAATACTTGGAAAAACTCCGCGACTACTCTACCTCCTTCATGTCATCCTTTTCTTTTGTACCTCGAACACCAGATACCTCAAGGCTCTCAACTCTTCATCGCACATTGAAGTGGCATGAATGATTGCCGCGACAGAGTGCTAGAGATCAGGGCCTAGACCGACATTACGGATCGACGACGATGGATACGTTATTGATCCCGACGTGTCGACTTGCTGACAGGCTATGGGAGTAATCGTGTCATCTTCGAGCCTTCGAGACCACTCTCTTGGCCGTCATGTACTGAGTACAGAACAACGGTTTCGCAACAAGACTATACGCCGCGATGAGCTCGCCCGAATCAACTTGACGGCTCGAATACTTGCGGCATGAGAATTACACCAGAGACGCAAGGAGACAGACGAGGGAATCAACTCGCTAAAACATTACAAGCAAGTCTGACTGAAACGACAGAATCAAGAGATGAGAAAAGTCGCAAGAGGTCGCGCGCGCACACAGCGACGACGACACCCGGCGAGCGACCACAGCATCCCCAACACTCTTCTTCTCCAGCGTCCAGCCAAAAAGCCAGCACACCAATGGGGAAAAAAAAAAAAAAAAGCGCCGCCACTTACAAGAAAAGAGAAAAAAGGGGTCTCTTTCGATCCAGTTGCAAAAGAGCTGGCGACAACTGAATCTATTACGGCCCGGTGGATGAAGATTGGGCAAGGATGTTTCTTTGGCGGAGTCGAATTACTAAAAAGCGCTCATTATGTTTGACGCCATGAGTGTGCGGGACTCTTGCAGGTGAGGGTTGGGAAGGTGCAAGTGGGTGGGTTAGAAAGGCTCGAAGTGCGCTGCAGCACACTGCGAACCCCTCAGGTGGGTTCAAAATATTTGCACAACTGCAGTCCGGAGACGAGTGAATATGGAGGAAGGAAGGATGGGAATTAGGGTGAAGGTGGGTTAAATAGGGGGTGGGAGACGGATGCTCGCTTAGTAAGGAAACCTGCTCAATGACCACTCGGCCAACACCAATCGGATATCGTGGTTTTACAGACTGGTCAAACAGATGCCCAAGGCATATGTATCCTCCGTATTCCTCGTCAGAGGAGAGATCTGATCTCCGTCAGGTTCTCACTAGCTTGTCCCTGGTATCGCAACACACGAGTTTGTCGATAAAATCAGTGTGAGCCTCAGACCATGAGCTCATCATACGCTGCAGCATTTGCATCAAACAGGGGACGTTCGATCATCGTTTGTAACGCATCCTGCACCTTTTCGGATCCAGTTATGCCACCTGGCGTGCCACACACAGATGGCTCTCGTGTAAGATACTGGCCTGTGTTGGCCTGGCTCTCCGCATCGTACAGGTCGGTCATCTCAATGCTAGTGAGAGACTTCAAGTTGTCCTTGATCCATTGAATAATGTCAGTCCATGAACCATCTCGAAGGGCGCAACGGTGGAGATTCAGATCCTCCAAAGTTTTTCGGTGCTTGTTGAGTAGGTTGAACAGGAGATCTTTTGAGACGGGCATATTCTCAAATGATAGTGCCGTGATACCGTCCCATTTGATAGACCGCAAGGTATCGTCGCTAAGCTCAAATCGTTGCGATGCGGTACAGACGGTTTCGCCGTCCTCATCTCCTCCAAACTCGTCATATTGTGCACAAGACACTATTTTCAAACGGTTTGCATGCGAAATGATTTTTGCCATTGCCTCTAGGCCAGAGTCGTCCAGAGGAGTGATGGCTTCGAAATGTGCCACTTCCAGTTTAGAAAAGACCGAAAAGTCCTCTTCATTCATACTGTCCAAATTGAAGCCTCGCTCAGCTGGGTTGGCCGAATCATCATCTACCAGCAGTTGCAAGCACGTGAATGGCATCTTGCTGCGTACTATGGCGTCCAGGCATGGCTGGATTGTTGATCGTGTGCAAGTGTCAGGGAAAGGTGCCCCCCCATCGTAGCCATCGCAGTCCAGATGGAGAGTGTCATGATCAACATCCCAATTAGTCCAAACCCCAGAAAGGCAGTATGATGCCACGGTCATGACAGTTGGCGAAGGAGTCCAAGTGGAGACTTAGTGCCTTCAATCGAGAGAAGACAGTTTTGGTTTCTATGTTCTGTTCCTCAAGAAGTCCGCGAGGACCTGTACGCCAGCATGCTAGGTTATGACAGGTTTCCACATTGACCTCTGAAACGAGCAACTTGCTTTGAAACAAAGCAGTGGCCATAATATTGGTTGTGTCCAGAAGTTGATTGTGCCAAAGACCCTCTTCTTTGGCGTTCTCGGCACAGAATATTTTGCTGCAGCCAAGACCGTGATGCTCGTCATTTGTCACACCGAGAGCCACAGAGGTACCCAGGTGAGCCAGCGATTGAAAAGCTCGGACAAGTAGCTTCACACTTTCACTTTTGGAAAATGCAGCTTCGCTCCGGGCACGCGAGGCGTAGGACCGCATCTTGACTGAGAAATCGTAAAGAGCTTGCAGCTGAGTAGCACGGTCTTCTCCCGAATCTTCTTCCCAATACTCTCCTGCTTCCAAGTCTATTTCCTCATAAGGATCTTCTTCTGACTCTTCACTTTCTGTAAGCAACGCATCGATAATGTCTCGATGGTTCATGTCGTTTCTGCAGCGGATTGACGAGAGCATGATCCTTTGGACCGAGCCACTGAACATGGGATGTTCGCAGACGTTGACTAGTGTCCGAAAGCTGTGACGGGTGAAGAGTACTGTGGTGTTGGAGAAGCACCTTCCCAGAGCTTTGGTGGCAGCCTCGTAGATACCGTGAGCCTTGCTGGTAAGCCGAAGAGAATTGAGATCGTTCTTATCAAGATCCGGGTGTTCGCAGATCTGTGTGACCATCTCGTTAGGAAGCGATGCGAAAGACAGTGGAGGGTCCATGGTCGATTTCGATGATGCCCAGTATTCAGAGTTGATGTTGCAAAGGCAGGAAGCCTGGGAGCTAAGTAAACTTATGATCGTTATCAGAAGACTGCATTGTTTGCCATGATGAAATAAAGGCGTGAGACAACACACAATCCCAGCACATTCGAATGTGATACCACCTTTGTCCATCTCGGAAGATACAACACGACATCATACGTGTAGATCGCCAGAAAGAAACTTCTGTGCTATGCAGTGAATGAGACCACTTGGGGGACAAGTTCTTGAGCAAGTGACAAGGGCTCTTCGATTTCAGCTGGCGGAAGCAACTGACTAGGTTGTCGCAGAAGAGATGAAGAACGATGCTTGGAAGAGACATAGAGCGAAGATATAGAGCGAATCGGGCTTAGAGCAAGCGAGATTTTGTTTCTGTGACAGTGAAAGTGCGCACAAAGTCGAGTGGAGAGCGCAGTCTTGAGAAGATAATGTGCTCAAGACAAGTGCACATGTCCGGTAAAGGCAGCGCTTCATGATTGAGCCTCATGCACCACAGCGCATGATACTCTGAACCTATTCAGAAACACAAATGATCAGGCACTCAACGAATTCGAACTTGCCGTGAGATCAATCATAGCGTCAAGATATTAGAATTCCTCTCCTGCGCACCGTGCTCAAAGACTCCAGCATTGGAAATCGTGCATAATGTCTGTTGTCTGAGGATCTGAGAAAGGAAGCAGTCGTCGAGCGCTCGCAATTGTGGAAGGCGCCAAGAAGAGACGGGAGCCCCACCAACCCCTCCCTCCACCTTCCTCTCCCACGACGACCCACTTTAGGCTAAACTACGCCTTTCCTTGCAATGCCCATGGCAGACAATAATCAAGAGTTCCGGAGCCGCGTCCATGGCACAGGCTGTACAGTACAGGCAGAGCGGCCAGGCTAAAGACCATGGAGAATACTCTTCATCCTTGCCGCTTTATAAACACTCCCATGTAGCTGCCGGTAGGTCTTGAAGCTCGTCTATCCTGATTCTATCCCACATCACACTGTCTGCGTCATGTCCGATAAGCAGCCCCTCATCACTCACCTCTATACCGCTGATCCGTCGGCCCATGCCTTTAACGGCAAAATCTACATCTACCCGTCGCACGACCGCGAGACGGATATCCAAGACAACGACAATGGCGACCAATATGACATGAACGACTATCACGTCTTTTCGCTAGACTCTCTCAGCGGCCCTGTAACAGACCACGGCGTAGTTCTCAAGCAAGAGGATGTCCCATGGGTCTCGAAGCAATTGTGGGCACCCGATGCCGCTACAAAAGACGGCAAATACTACCTGTACTTCCCTGCTCGCGACAAGGAGGGCATCTTCCGTTGCGGTGTCGCCGTCTCCGACAAGCCTGAAGGCCCCTTCGCTCCTCAACAAAACTACATCAAGGGCAGCTACAGTATCGATCCTGCTTGCTTCGTCGACACGGACGGCTCAGCCTACCTCTACTTTGGTGGTCTTTGGGGTGGTCAATTACAGTGCTGGCAAAAGGAGGGTCACTTTGACGCCGCATGGAGCGGTCCACAAGAGCTTACTGGCGAGGGCGTTGCAGCTCAAGGCCCTCGTGTCGCCAAGATGACCGACGACATGCTCGAGTTTGTCGAGACGCCCCGTGAGGCTTTGATTGTGGATGAAGCTGGCAAGCCCATTCAGGCCGACGACCACAAGAGGAGATTCTTCGAGGCAGCATGGATGCACAAGTACCAGGACAAGTACTACTTCTCCTACTCGACCGGCGATTCACATCTTTTGGCATATGCTGTTGGTGACAGTCCGTATGGTCCTTTCACCCAACGTGGCACCATCTTGGAGCCTGTAGTTGGCTGGACTACCCATCACTCCATTGTTGAGTTTGAGGGAAGATGGTACCTCTTCTACCACGACTCGTCATTGTCGGGCGGAAAGAATCACTTGCGTTGCGTCAAGGCGAGAGAAATCTTCTACGACGAGAAGGGTGACATTCACATTTAAACACCTAGTAAACTTGATACCACCGTTATATCCAATCTTCTGACTCATTGATTTCACGACCTCTTTTAAACAATGCCATCATGTCTTTTTGCGTCTGATGACTTCTCAGTCTTTGTAGGAAAGTTGATCAGGTCTCTGACATAAAATCCGTCTGGTTTTTAACGTCCTTCCGTGCTTGTATATCGGCTTCTGTCGTTTAGCATATCTTGCGCGACCGCAATGATAGCTCTACACTGACAAGGGTTGAAGCTTGTTTTGCTGGCGACATTCTTGTTAGCAACTCCATAATTCCTACAAGGGAGGAAGCTGCAAGCCTATAAGAGATGTAATTACCTGCGGAACGGTTGGTGGGGCAACAGCATGCCAAGCTCTGAATTGTTCTTCCTCCTCTAGTTGTCGAACATCAATGTCAAACTACTCTATCTTTTTATCGCTGTCCAACGTCTAAGTCATCGAAAATGGCTTTGTACATGTCAATCGAGACATTACCTAGCGAATTGATCGCAAGGATATGCGACTACACAACCAAAGCTGGATTGATGGCGCTCCGACTCGTCAACAAAAGAGTATCGAGCTTGGCAACCAGAAGCTTTTCGAGATATTACATGGAATCAATCTCGTCGCTGATGACTCGTCGCAGTCTTGACCGATTGATAGCTATTTGTGAGCATCCATCATTCGGGCCATCTATCCGTAGAATTCACATTACTTCTGGCCGTATACATCCAGGATACATCGCAGAAGTGGCGAGCAAGGTCGCAGGTCTGCTGGCCAACGATAGTAGAACTCAGGAGCAGGTCGTAACTTCAAAGCTTACATTACAGCGCTGCTTGAGCAGATCTGTTCGAGAACACGAACTCGACACATCCGGAAAAGCAACTGAATTGCTTGCCCGAGCCTTCACCGCACTCGAGACATACAACACGGCCGTCACACTACATATCTCTTCTGGGGTTTGGACTAATTGGGATGTTGATCATGACACTCTCCATCTGGACTGCGATGGCTACGATGGGGGGGGCACCTTTCCCTGACACTTGCACACGATCAACAATCCAGCCATGCCTGGAC
>Ga0181472_100044_pt1 | contig 12196 bp, 13 predicted proteins | sample In1P11_FD_119087 | JGI IMG/M metagenome (GOLD analysis project Ga0181472, IMG submission 119087) | Clean room microbial communities from NASA Spacecraft Assembly Facility at Jet Propulsion Laboratory, Pasadena, California, USA -... ...
GCATTATCATCTACGAAGTCTCCAGCCCTGAAATTGATATTCGGAACCGCGTTCCTCCTGCCAACCCTACCCCTAGCAGGCCTCCTCATAACACCAAACTCGTCCGCCTGCTCCCTGTCCTGGACGTCCACGCCAATCACCGTGCCCGTCGCAAAGCTCTGATGCCAATAGCACGTATCCACTTCCGGATTCCTCATGCGCTGCCTCACTCCGCTCCTGACCGTCGCCTCATGATTCGCGATATAGCATTTAAACTCGCGCTTCTCGGGGAGCAACTTGACGTATGTGTCGAAGTGGAGTGAGCGTAGGTAGTATGTCAGAGCTACGACTTCTTGCGGGTTCGGATTGGTGCCGTCGGGAGCGAGGCCGTCGTACCAGGAGATTGCGAGGCTCGGGGTGAGTTGCTCGGTGGAGTTGTGCCGGAGCCATTGGTAAATTTGGCGTTGGACAGAGCGGTAGGCGAGGGAGTGGGGGGTTGTGGTGCTGTCTGCGTTGACGGTGCCTCGGTCGTCTGCGTCGCGGTAGGAGGTCTCTGGGAGGACTTGGCCGAGGAAGGTGCGCGTGGGGAGGTTGGTTCCGGTTCCATCTAGCGTGGGGTCTCTGTTGGGGTCCATGGTGGGAGGGTTGGAGGTGTTGGTGCCGATGTCGATGTCAATGAGGGTGGTATTGTCTGAGTCGGTGTCGGCGTCGGTGTTGGTGTTGGTATCCCTGCTGGCGTGGTTGTGGTTACCAGCGTTGTCGTTATTATTGGAGGAGGAGGAAGGAGGTCCTGGGAAGATGAAAGGTACCTGTTCACGATACGTTAGCTCACTGTAGTGACGCGACATTGTGACGGCACGAATTGGGGGGGAGACGCACCCTCTCTGATTCACTGGGGGGGCTGGTTCTTTATACTTACTCGACTGTGAGAGCAGTGTAGTGAAAGAGTGGTTGTTTCGCAGGTGGTAGTAAGAAGGTTAGGTGAAAGTGTGGTTGAATACCTATGGTACCTGAACTGAGTGAAAAATAGTTACTTGAGGCATACAGGGAGGCTCCAAGAGACGTTGTTGACATATTGCACCCCTATCAAGATAGAAACTATGCTATCTGCACTAGCATTTTGTAGGCTCTTGTGAAATCCATTGTAAACAAGCCGAGCGATCAGAGTATCAATTGGTGGAAAGTGGTAGAGCGAGGCTGAGAGCCAGATTCAGTGAAAGTGCAAGGGGCTAGAGATGAATTCCAGATGAAACAAGCGGCCTATTTGTCTCAAATCGCTGATGCCTACGCTATCAAGCTCTACACCAAGTAAAGGTGAAAGTCGAAGTGAAAGAAAAATGCCTCGGAAAGTCTATTTGCGCCACATAACCAATCGTTACACTCCACTGGTGCGACCAGGCTGCTACAAGCAGCAACACTGGGTTCTGCGAACCTACCGCAGCGACTACCTCCTTCGAATATTCTCCTGTTCATACTTAAACCTTTCTCAATCACACGCTTCTCGTCATGAACGTCTTCACTCTCCTTCGCATCCTCCTCACGGTGGCTTTCACAGCATCTCTCAGCCTCACTACCCACGGCACCCGGGAGCGCTTCTGTCAAAATCACTGCTTTCCTGCGATTGAACAATGCTATCATGTGAGTTACCGCCTCATCTAGTGGACTTGCTGATTCTAATGGAAATATAGAAATGTCTACGTAAGAACTATGGGTTATGTAGAGAGTTCTGCGAGGAAGTCATTTGTAATAGGGCAAAGGACTGCGGGGAGTGGTGCCGGATACGGTATGTCTTATTATAATAGGGATGATTCGCTTGATTTTGTTGAGCGATGATGATGGTGAACTCCTTGCGCTAACGCAGTGTGTTCATATAGTTGCGCATGAACATCAATGTAAGAGCATTTGGGGGCTTGTCTGAAGAACTCCAAAGAGGTCTCGATCGCACATATCTCCTGCCACACGAACACAGGCTAAGAATACAAGAAATAAATTCAGATTTGTATAATATACAATAGCTTTATTATCGACCTTATCTCGCCTAACCCACCTAATTACCATCATCACTCCCCATCATCCCTAAGCACATCACTCACAGCATAATAAGCCGGTTTCCTCGTAAAATTCGCACTCAGCAAATCCGCATCTCCATACCCTGGGAACGTATCCGGCACCCAAGAAACAGGATCCCAGAAATCCCACACAGTCACACCAACACAATCATCGCTATCCACACACGCCTTGACCGTATCCGCATAAATCTTTGCCTGTTGAGCCTGCTGCGTCGAATTATCCGGAATCGCCGTCCTGACATCCAACTCGGTGATGGCGGCCTCGACACCCAGCTCATTGAAGAGAGAAATAGCAGCCTTGACTTGATCGTACGAGGGAGACCGACCGACTGTGAAATGAGCTTGGAGTCCTACACCATCGATGGGAATGTCGCGCTTGTTGAAGTCTTTGATTAGTGCGGCTACGGCTTGGGATTTGTTGTTGACGGTCTCGATGTTGTAGTCGTTGTAGTAGAGTCTGGTGTGCGGGGAGGTGTACTTGCGGGCGAATTTAAAGGCAAGTTCAATGTATTCTGGTCCAATGGTATTGAGCCAGATATCGCTTCTCAGCGTCCCGTCTTCGTTGAAGGCTTCGTTGACTACATCCCATGCATAACAGCCTCCGGGGCCATCCGTATTGAAGTACTGCGCCTCGTGCTTGATGTGATTTTCGAGAATTGAAACTAGCTCCGTCTTGGTCCAGTTGCGAGACGTCAACCAGTCCGGAAGCTGATTGTGCCAGACAAAATTGTGGCATCGTCTGATTTGGCCTGCGGCGATGGCGGGCTTGATGATCTGATCGGCCATGGTGTAGTTGAAGACGTTGCGTTGCGGCTCAATGTACATGAATTTTTGGCCATTGGCGGGAGTGACTTGGCCGAATTCGCTGGCATTGTGCGCGATGGAAATGTATTGCGTGTTGTTGAGCACGACGTTGTCTATCGCTGTGCCAAAGTATAGAAGACCGGCCTGTTTCGCCAAGACATCGAGACCTGGATACTTTAGCTTGGAGGGGCGACCTCCGCCATGACCGTGATGCTGGGGTTCGGCAGCCGGTGCGGCAGTTGTTAGAGAGAGTGTGGAGAGTGAGGCGAGGACTAAAGAGGTCTTCATGGTGGGCAAGGGGGCGAAGCCAATGGGGGCGACTGGACGAGCGAAGAAGGTGAGTGCTCAACGTTGACGGAGAGCAACCCTATATACCTACATGTTCTGGAAAACTCATGGAAAAATCCGAGCCCAGAAGTCTGGAGCCTTCAATCAAACGCACATGCTATTACAATTGAACCGACAACCCGTCTTCGAGCCCGGAGGCCATACCAAGACCAGGCTTGAGGTGAGGTATGGACATCAGATCGACACGGATAAATTGAGATCTTGTAAAGTCAAACAGGGGACATTAGACTAGATCGCGGAAGCTAGGCCGGACTGAGCATTGGTACCTGGCTGTAAATGAACGTTCATACAAGGTCGATGATTATAGCCGGGTGGGCGGGATGAACGACAAGGAACAAGATGAAGCGTATTGCAATCCGCATCAAGGTCGACATGGCGGGATGTGCTTGATCTTTAACTTCTCGGAAACTGATTGATCGCTTCTCGTTTCCTAAGCGCCCTTCAGGAGATGCTGCCTCCCGTCTGTGTGAACTGTCTTCGAATAGTACTTAGTATCCGATGTAAAGACTAATACCCCGCAAACTGTGGTTCCTTTCGTCCGCGAATGATCTCATCGCGCCGTTGGAAGCGAAATGGAGACGTTGCGGCGTGTTCGTACATAGTTGAGGCGGAACAAAATACGCTAATAGTTGCATAGGCTAAATTCATGGCCTTCTGGAAGACTGTGCCTATTAGCATTTCCACGACAACGCAAGCGACGTTGGCTCATATACAACTCGGAGTCTATTTTTAAATATGTAGTCGTCTTCGAAGCACGTCCATTCTCATCAATGCTGTCGTATTCAAGCATCCGTTGGTGTTCATGTCGTTGAATGTAAGCCTAGGTTTTAAGATCCGGAACTACATCTGTTACACCAGCAAACACACCCTCTTTCTCTAACTCTTGACGGGGTATCTTGGGTAGCGGGCTGACCTCATCCGCTCGCTTCAAGCAATCTTCGATCAGGCCCCAGAACTTGGGTAGATCAACACCGCGTGGTATTCTGCACCCGCCATCACCCGCAGGGAGCGGGACTACCTTGGTTCTGCCTAGCTGTCCAACGTCCGACTGATTGACCGAGTGCACCCCTTCGGTAACTATGTCGACTTTAAAACGTTCGCCGCCTTGATCATCGAATATTTCTGGATGAACGGCGGCGACGACCGCGAGTGGATCATGTAGTGGCGGGCCTTCCGTGATAGCAAAAACCTCGGCATAGGTGCTGGCAAAAAACGACATAATTTGGGTGAACAACGCACGGAGGGGAGATGGTGTTCGACTAGAATCGCTTGCAGAAGGATTGAGAGGATCATCGGAACCAAACAGTTGGGTATGTCGGATAACTTTGGTACCAAGGACTTGATGAGTAAGATCGAGAGGTATCAAGACTGTCTTGGACTGGAGTGCTGGATGAGAGAAAATGTACTCTGAAGCTTCTGGATCCGCCTGAGAAGGATGAGATGGGGCTTTGCAGTGTTAGCTCAGTATACGTACATAAATCTGCAATTCATGTCAGCAAAACTCGGTCGTAGTTTCCTCTTGGTAGGTTGCGTACGTTGAATTCAGCGTAAGCTGTCCAATTGCCGAAACGCTCGCCTTCTCCTTTCACTTTGCCCATTGGAGCATCCGTGAATCCACCTCCGACGGCACCTCCCATGATGCTGATCCCCATGATATGTTTTGCCAAGTCAGGGTACCTCTGTAGGACTAGAGCAGCGTTCGTCAGCGTTCCGGTTGTTATAAGCCAAGCAGTGTTTCGAGGAGTGGCTATCAAAGCGTTGTAAATTGCTTCCAGATAATCGACATCTTCAGACGCTGGCTCGATGGGCTGGGGAAGAAGAGTGACTCCATCTAGCCCCGATTCGCCTAGTATGCCTCAGTGCTGTTCTGCTTATGTAGGGTAGCTACGATGGTCAATCACCATGTATATCACTCGCGTGCACAGCCTCCCGCACAATTGGCTTCGCCGCTCCCGAATAGACTTTTATCTCTCGCTTGCCAATGGCCTCTAGCAAGGCTCTCGCATTGAAGGTCGTACGGTCGAGGGCTGCATTGCCGTGAACGGTGCTCACACCAAGTAGTCTGATACGGGGGTCGTGTGCAGCGAGGAGAAGTGCGTAGGCATCCTGGACAAAGTATGTGAGCATTGATTGTGGGGTTAATTCGAGGATGGTCACACATCATGTCCTGGATCCTACAACTCAATGTTAGTGGTTGATCAGCGGTTCTTGCAAGGCAATTTACCAACACAATCTAGCCATAGTGGAACAGGGTGTGAGTCTGCAGACATATTTTTCTGTCTATCGTATGTCGATACTGTATATGTTTGAGCTTAGAGCGCGCAATGGGAAACAAGAAGAGAGAATCATGTTTTGAAGCTTCAGCCAGAGGTGAGATATTAGCGGTGAAACCAACTGGGCGGATGCAGGGTCCAAGATGTGGGCCATTCATGGAAACGGAATGGCGCCTCGGCAACCAGATCCGGCGTTCAATAGCCAACGACGCCTTTGACGCTCGACATTCTGTGGCTACCAGGTCTGACTTCTGGAACACAAATCTTTTTCGACGGCTTCCTTTCTTCAAGACGATGCTACCATGGGTCTCTGACACGAGCATATCGCATTGACCGATCTGCATGGTGGGACACGACGATACGACGACACGCCCAAACTTCCGAGCATTGTCAGCAGCACGTGCTTTGGAGGATCCGGAGTCTTCGCGACATCAGACAAGGCCACAGTCGTGCGGACTTCTCAAGCAGAGCCATTTGACTTGGACATACACCTTGACGGTTGCTTAGACGTTACTTCGCGCTAGCAATAGGGGCTTGGACCTTCAACATGGCGCTCGGATACGAGTTCCTGGTCCTCGATAAGGAGCAAAGGCATGCACGGCGTCTGCAACTCGACTTCTGGGCAACGGTGGCGGAGTGGTCGGCTGTTGTAGTGTTTGCCGGATTCCAACTTGCCTTCTTCATTTCATTCTTGGCCAGGTACGGCCTTGATTATGAAGAACCAAAATCGCCGTCCTTCAGTAAGCGTCAAGGAAAGCTCAGCTGGCTTAGAAAGGCACGCGTGTTTTGTGATAAGACGAAATGGTGGTTGAAGAAGCCAGTCTTTCGGGAGTGGGGAACTAGGGGAGAGTGGATATTTGGAGGGCTCTGGACGTTCTGGCTTTTGTATCTCAGCTTTGTTCAGACCGGTAAAGGTGAGTGTCACAGAGTTTATCATATTCATGGAGCTAATAGTTCTAGATTATCTGCACCTCACGAAACGCTTCGGCATAATTGGAGCCTCGCAACTTCCACTCCATTACCTTTTAGCGATGAGATCACCTTCTTCGCCTGTACAATTCCTTACACGACTGGCCCACGAAGAATTGAAGGCTGTGCATCAAGTACTTGGACGCATCATCTTCCTCTTCTTTGTACTACACGCTACGTTTTACATGAACTTCTTCATCGTCGGTGGTTACCTCTCAAGACGCATCAAGGAGAAAGATGTGATATTCGGCATCATTAGCATTATTCTGTTTGCCACGCTCAGCACCACCGCCTTAGCACAGCTGCGCAAGCGAAACTACCGCATCTTTTACATCTCGCACGTCACCATTGCGAACCTGGTCATCGTAACGTTATGGATCCACGTCCATCATATCCGCTTCTACATTTACCAAGTTGTACTCATTTACGGTTTCCACATGATATTACGAAGTCTCAGCCTCAACATCTTCTCCGGCACAATCAAGCTACTACCTGGAACTTCCCTGGTCCAAGTTCGCGTCCGACTGAGAGGCAATGAGCCGGTCTTCAACTGGAAACCCGGACAGCATGTCTACCTCAGCCGACCAACTGGCACCACATACTCGATGACCATCGCTCAACAAATAGCTCTCCGGAACCAAACAAATCCGTTCACTGTCGCCTCTATCCCTAGACAAGATAAAGAGCTGCTCTTAGTAGCACGGACAATGAAGGGGAACACTAGACATCTGGCCCAATTGGCAAAGCAGTTTTCTGCAACAGGCTCCGAAGACGTTGCAAACATTCCATTGGCTTTGGAAGGGCCGTATGGTGCTTCAATACGATTACCGGACTTTCGAACCTTTGACAGGATACTGCTTGTTGCAGGTGGCGTTGGCGCCACATTCATTATGCCTGTCTACCGCACTATCATAGCGAGCCGAGACCCCGAGCAGACTGTGCATACACCTATTCGATTCATATGGGCCGTTCGCAAATTAGCAGAGGCACAATGGGCAAAACTGCCGTCTGCGCATCATGCCAACGGTCACACCACAAATGAGTCCGAGGCCACGTCCTCATCTACAGCCGCGTCGCCATTCAAAGATAACGTCGAGGTCTACGTCACGCGCCCTGAAGGAGCAAGTCTACAGACGGGTGACGAAGGTGATGATATAGAGCTCGCAGAGGACGAGCAATTGCTGTCAATGGAGGAACAGACGGTGAAGCCGCGAGAAGGCATGACCGTTCACACTGGCCGGCCCAAGGTATCAGCCATTGTGGACGAAGTGTGCGGTAATGCATATCGGGTTGCAGTCATCGCATGCGGACCGAGAGCATTGACGGAGGAATTGAGCTGGAGCGTAGAGCAGTGGATCGGCAGTGGGCTGGATATATATTGGCATAACGAAACATTTGGGTGGTGATAGGTATGATGTAGTAAATTTAGCGATTTAGGATATTCTGATGTACAGTTCCCAGCCAACGCTTTCCTGGTTCCCCAAGGTCCCTCATTCTACTCGCTAGCAACATCGAAAAAGCTTTATCTGATTCCTCGATCCTTTCTACTGGATCTCGCTACACTGCGGCCTGGACCCACCTACCACAGCGTCCACAGACATAGGCCGACTGCTACACTTGCAGTATGCGGTATGATCTACAGCACAGACTGGTGGGATTTTGCATGTGCATCCTCCCACACGTGCTCAGCGGAGAGGGACACATGCATGGAAGACTCAAATCTGAAACATAAAACAACAAACAACTGATCTCTAGAGTACCGGCTCGGTTGGGGCCATCCCTGCAACATTTATGAAAAGCAGGGCTGTGGGCGACGGCCTCCTTTATGCGCACCGGCAGCCGTTGAAGGTGCCTCCTTTCCATGCTTCCCCATGCAAGGCGTCTAACCACATTGCTTTTGCTAGTCCTTATCCAACAGGGTGCAAAGACCAGGCCGGGAACGAAGTCTTGTTCTGGGACGCAGGCCCGAGCGTGCCTCTCTGAAAATTGACCCCCAAAGCCAATCAAACACGGCAAGCCGGTCGCGACTCTGAGCGCTCCGTTCCCAAAGATTCGTCTTGTGCCCATTCAAAGCTGCCATTGCGGAGGCTCGTCGGGTCGGACCTGCCGCCGGCCTACCTCAGCTCTACTGTGCCATTCACCGCGTTCGCTCTGATATCTGATATTAATTGGCTGTGCACTGTCGGATGGACAAGGATCTTCCCTCTGCAAACAACAACCCCCTCCTCGCCATCGCCGTCACTGCGCGCCCTCTCCCAACGTCACACACGCTTCCCTCGCACATGGCAGTTTTGCGATAACACATCGGCTCACTGCTCGGGCACGCCTCGCCCTCGTCGCTCGCTTTACGTCGTTGCATCGAGACATCGCTGCGCACAGGACTGCCCGTGTCTCCTGTGCGGCGCCCCTTCCTGTGCATGGGACATTGGAACGCTTGCAACCCGATCTCCGTCTGCCGCATATTGGACGACACTTTCCAGCGGAGCGACCTCGCGCAGATATAGAGGTGGCTAGGCAAGCCAAAGTTGAGAGGGAAGTCAAGCACACACGACAGGGTCCATGGCCGTGGCATCGCCGCGCCAGCCACACACGACAGGCGCTGGACTGACGCCGACGGAGAGTTCAGGCGGGTGGGACTTTGCAGTTCCGCTAGACAGCACGGTGGGTACAATTGCTGCATTCTTGGTCCATTATGTCATATGCGGTTCGTCGCCGCGGCTCGCGCTATCGCAGACCTTACCCTCCCGCCAGTGGTCCCCATGCACTTCGTCACAGTTATTTTCTCTGTCCCCGTGTCTACACAGGCGATACTGATTGCAGCGTAGACACAACAACCCCCATACAACCCGCAGAAGTCTCCCATGTCTGCAGACGTCATTGCCGCGCAGACGCCCGCGCCCCGCCAGACCTTCGCAGTCCAACCGAACGGCGTCTATGGAAATCCTCGGTCCAATATGCCCGGTCCCCAGATCCCCCAGTTTGAGGAAGAGAATGGGCACATCATGCCAGGCCAGGTGAACGATGCGCTGAGGAAAGGCAACGATAGTACCGCCAACGGCACCGATCCCGACGGCATGCTGGACTATTACAAGCCAGACGGCAGGAATGGTAACAAGCCCGTACAACCACAGAACAAGGACAGACGGAAAAAGGCAACAGCAGTTTGGACAGAGGCGGAGAAGGACGAGTCGAACTGGATCCACAGAGACAAGCTGAAGGAGATCGAGATCCGGGAAATGGAGCAACTGGGCTACAAGGTCGGCAGGACGAGCAGGTCAAACAGCACGTCGCAGAGCGCTACGCGCAACCGAAGTCGGAAAGGCTCCGAGGCAACGAACAATTCTCATAGCGGCGACGACCGTCAGGACCATCGTCCCGCAGTTTCACCAATTCCGGCTGAAGAGGAGGACGTGGGGGATGAACCACCCCAGTGGGATCTGCGGACTCCAGACGAAATCGCTGCGGAGAGAGAACGAGAGATGTGGGCCACACCTCCTCCACGACAGAATCATGTCATACGGCCCAGCACCTCCCGCATACCCGTTGCCAAGATCAGCCCAGCACCCGTCCCTTCGAACTTCGTGGAACGAGACGCACCACTCCCAAGGTCACGAAAGGGCAGTGCAAACTGGACCGGAGAGCCGATATCTGTTCGGGGAGCTCGTGTGAGGAGTGGAAGCACTTCAAGCGCAATTCTGCTGGATGAACCGAAGATATCTGGCGAACTCCTACGAACCCCTAATTCTAACACTTTCAGCAATGCAACGTCCCCAGTGACTGGCTCACCCCCGAAATCGAAAACTCCAGGGAAGCCCACGCCGACCTCTGGAGCCCGCAAAACAAGCGCTCAACGATCTGCCTCTCAATCGAAACCTCGTGTTACGTCAGCCACGTCTCCCACCAAGCGTCCTGGCACAAGTGGGGGCTCAATTTCCAGACCCACCACAAGTCACAGACCTGAAGGTGAAGCTCCTTGGATCGCGACCATGTACAAGCCAGACCCTCGCCTTCCACCAGATCAACAAATAATACCGACGCACGCCAAGCGGATGCAGCAAGAGCAATGGGAGAATGAAGGCAGGGTCGGCTCTATGTACGATCGTGATTTCCGACTGCTGAACACGGAAGAATTCAAGGACAAACGGTTGTCGCAGATCAACCCTCTCGATCTCGAGAAGCAGCAAGACGACGGACAGTGGCCGCTCCCGAGTCCCACAAAGCTCTCCCCTGATCAGACTGACGATAAAGCAAAGAGCCCTACTACTGAGCAGGGAGGCTACAAACTTACGCCCACGATACCCCAAAGCCCCCGTACACCTTCTCGTTCAGAGCCTCGTCAGGCGCCAGCGATTGCGCCTAATCCGCCAAAAACGACGCGCATGCCGGAACCGCAAGATGATGACAAGGAGAAGAAGGGGTGCTGCTGCATTGTCATGTAATAATTTCCGCCGCCGATCTTCTTCCTTTCTATTGATATTACTTTACTACTGTACAAGCAAGCCTTTTCCTATGTTACGGCGTTTGGCGCATCACTGAAAGGATTATACCACCTCCGGCATTACGCACCATCTACTTTCGGGATCTGATAGCGTACAGCGGCCATGCTGATATACCATTTCCTATCTTTCAATTCATATTGTTGCGAGCGCCATGCACTTCTACTGCATAGCACTGCAGGCTTTCTTTTCTCACTTGTGTTATTGTTCGTTAATCAACATTTGAAGGAGTTTGGAGCGTGCCAAATGAGTATTGAGTGATGGGGAATGGAGGACAGCCAGTGCCATGGTCATCACGCTTTTAAGGAGATGGTATGGGCGAATGCTGAGCATAGGAGCGCTAGGCTTGGGGGAGTACAGACGGCTGGTGTTCGTCTTAGCCATAGAGCATGTATGTCGTCGTTGCAAAATTGTGGATACAGCTAAATTGAAGGACTCTGCAAAGTTGCGACCATTCTCATATTCTACTTGTGATTGCTGCAATAGTCTGGAATCAGACCATTCGTCTTACCGCACCTATCAATAATGCTTCCAATTTATAGTACCAGTTGGTACTAGCATTTGAGCCCTGAACCTTGGAAGTATGGCGGCACATGTCACGTGAACGGCCGCGCTAGCGCCTCGGCACACACTGAAGCGAATTTAGCTTCTCGAACTTTTGGCAGCCCCTCGATCACATATCCATAACCACACTCTCCGCCACACTCTTCGAGGAACACCCGACATCCCATTACATCCACGAAAATGGTATGCCCCCTCTCATCATCTCGACACCCGTCCTCCATCATCCAATGCCTCGAAAACACCTCCGAAAAGCCGTCCTCTTACCCGAATCATCCATGCCTCATACAGCCCGCAAGAACCTCCAACTAACACACCTCACAGTCGGACGGAGAAGAGCCCACCTCCCCCGTCGCCGAGGCCGGCGAGGTCGAAGTCAGCGCCGATGCGTCCACTGGCAAAGGCCAAATGAGCGTCCTCGAAGCCCTGAAAGGTGTCCTCAAGCTCGCCCTCATCCACGACGGTCTCGCCCGCGGTCTGCGCGAAGCGTCCAAGGCGCTCGATCGTCGCCAGGCACACATGTGCGTACTCAACGAGGCGTGCGAGGAGGAGGCGTACAAGAAGTTGGTTGTGGCGCTTTGCTCCGAGCACAAGATCCCTCTCATCAAGGTCCCCGATGGAAAGCAGTTGGGCGAGTGGGCTGTATGAGGCATGGATGATTCGGGTAAGAGGACGGCTTTTCGGAGGTGTTTTCGAG
>Ga0181472_100041_pt2 | contig 11814 bp, 16 predicted proteins | sample In1P11_FD_119087 | JGI IMG/M metagenome (GOLD analysis project Ga0181472, IMG submission 119087) | Clean room microbial communities from NASA Spacecraft Assembly Facility at Jet Propulsion Laboratory, Pasadena, California, USA -... ...
AGGGTGGTGAAAGAAGATGGCGAGCAGTGGAAAGATAGAGATTGAGAAGTTCAATGGTTAGAGTTTTGAGTTGTAGAAACTCAAGATGGAGGATCTGTTGGTGGATAAAGATCAGTGGATCACGGTAGATCCGGGTACTAAACCAACGGGAGTGACCGATGAATAATGGAAGAAGTTGGACCAGAAGGCAAAGAGCACAATATGATTGTGTGTCTTAGATTCAGTATTGTTAAATGTATCAGGGGAAGCTACGGCGAAGGCTTTGTGGGACAAGTTAGGGACTTTATACCAATCTAAGTCTTTGGTGAATAAACTGTTCCTGGGGAAAAAGCTGTATAACCTGAGCATGAAAGATGGAGACTAGATGACAGAGCATCTGAATGTGTTAATACTGTGTTAAGTCAGTTATCATCTGTTGAGGTTAAAATTTCAGATGAAGATAAGTGCATCAGTTTGTTGTGTTCTCTACTAGATTCGTGGGATAGTCTAGTTATTGCAATAGGTAGCAATGCAACTGCTTTACATTTTGATGAAATAGTCTCAACCTTGCTGACGGAGGAGATGAGACGAAAAAATATGGAGAGCCAGAATGGTGATGCCTTGTCTGTACGAGGATGGTCCCTGAACAGAAACAAAAATAAGTCATCGAGTGGGAGATCTAAATCTAGAGGGAGATCTAAATCTCCAGGAAAACCTACAAAGGTGGTGTGCTGGAAATGCAGAAAGGAAGGGCACTTCAGAAGGGATTGTAAATCTAAAGCTCCTGATAAAGGAAAGGGATCTGATGATGCTCCTTCTGCAGAGGTGAAAACCACCTCAGATGAAGGTGGGGATGTGTACTTGGCTTCTTCAAGTACACATGTAGATCATGAGGCATGGTTGATTGACTCAGGTGCATCCTTTCACTTCACTCCCCATAGAGAGTGGTTCTGCGAGTATGAGAAATACGATGGTGGTGATGTCTTCTTAGGAGATGATAGGAAGGCTAGAATCATTGGTCGCGGAAAAGTAAAGTTGAAGTTGCAAGGTGGAAGGGTTAGAACACTTCCGGGTGTTCTGCATATTCCTGCATTGGCCAGAAATCTGATTTCTGTAAGCAAGTTGGATGATGCAGGTGTAAAGACAGTGTTCGAGAAAGATACCTGCAAGATGGTTCGAGGAGCACTGATATTGATGCGGGGAGTTCGGATTGGAACTCTGTACAAGCTACAAGGTAGCACTGTTGTTGATGGGTGCAATAGTTCTATGGTTCCTGAAAATGGAGTAGAAAATCTAGTGGTCTCTGGAGAGAAGACCATGTTGTGGCATCAAAGGCTTGGACATATTGGAGAGAAGGGCCTTCGAATACTTCATGGTAAAGGTATGGTAGAAGGTATGAATAATAGCTCTCTGGATTTTGATTTCTGTGAAAATTGTGTATATGGGAAGCAGAATCGGGTGAGTTTCCCCTCTGGTGGTAAGAGGACGAAACAGATATTAGAGCTTGTGCACAGTGATGTGTTTGGACCTGTGAAGGTTCCATCACTGGGTAAGTCTGTGTACTATGTATCATTTATAGATGACTTCTCAAGGAATACATGGATATATTTCCTTAAGAAGAAATCTGAAGTCTTTGACAGGTTTAAAGAATTTAAGGCTTTGGTGGAAAATCGGACAGAGAAGAAGATAAAGGTGCTGAGGACAGATAATGGTGGACAGTTTTGTAGCAAGGAATTTGAAGAATTCTATAAGAAGTGTGATATAGCACGGCAGAAGACTACTCCATATACACCTCAGTAAAATGGAGTCGCAGAAAGAATGAACAAGATGTTGATGGAAAGGGAAAGAAGCATGCTCAATGGTGCCGGGTTAGGACAGGAATTATGGGCAGAGGCGGTGGATACTGCATGTTACCTGGTCAACAGATCACCTTCATTAGCGTTGGAGGATAAGACTCCACAAGAAGTATGGACTAGTAAGAAACCCTCTCTTTCACATCTGAGGGTCTTTGGATGTGATGCATATGTAAATGTTCCAAAGGAGAAACGAACCAAGTTGGATATTAAATCTGAATATATTTATTGGGTATAAAGATGGTTTAAAGGGTTATAAGCTTTGGAACCCAGTCACACGGAAGGTTGTGTACAGTCAATATGTGGTGTTTAGAGAGGTGAAAGATGTTATTAAACATGAAGTCCAACCAAAGGAACCTGTGAAGATAGAGTTTGAACTAAAGGAGGAAGAATCAGACTCTGTAGCAGAGGAGGAATCAGAAGATGAAGAGCCACAAACTCCGGCTGTGAGAAGATCAGTTCGAGAAAGAAGGCAACCAGAAAGGTATAGTCCATCTGCTTTCTGTTCAAATTTTGCTTTGTCTGTTACTGATGATGATCCCAGAACTGTGAAGGAAGCAGTGGATTCAGAGGATGGAAAACTCTGGAAAGAGGCCATGGTTGATGAAATGGCATCTTTGCACAAAAATGAGGCTTGGGATCTGGTGGAGTTGCCGGCTGGAAGGAAACCCATTGGTAGCAAATGGGTGTTCAAGAAGAAGACAAATGCAGAAGGAAAGGTGGAGAAATACAAAGCTCGGTTGGTAGCAAAAGGTTATTCCCAGGTGCCGGGAATTGATTTTGGTGATATTTTTTCTCCTGTTGCCAAGGTAACTTCTATTAGATTACTTTTATCTGTTGCTGCTGCTTTTGATTTTGAGGTAGAACAGATGGATGTGAAGACAGCATTTCTTCACGGGGATTTGGAAGAGGAAATCTACATGAAGCAACCTGAAGGCTTTGCGGTGAAGGGTAAGAAAGAACTGGTATGCAAGTTAAAGAAGTCTCTGTATGGGTTAAAACAGTCACCAAGGATGTGGTATCAGAAATTTGATACATTTATACGAGGACTTGGCTTCACCAGAAGAAAAGTAGATCATTGTGTGTATTTTAAATTAATTGGTGACCGTGTTATTTATCTGGTCTTGTATGTGGATGATATGTTGCTGGTTGGAAATGACAAAGAAATTATCCAGGATTTGAAGACCCAATTGTCCTCCAAATTCGACATGAAAGATCTTGGTGCCGCAAACTATATTTTGGGCATGGAAATTAAAAGAGATTGGGCAAAGAGGAAGCTCTGGTTAAACCAGAGGAAGTATGTCGAGACAATACTGCAGAGGTTTAATATGTAGGATAGTAAACCGGTGAAGGTTCCTATTCATGTAGGTGTGAGGTTATCTGCTGAACAGTGTCCCAAGACACAAGAAGAGGAAGAGGACATGTCCCGTGTTCCATATGCAAGTGTAGTGGGTAGCCTGATGTATGCAATGGCCTGTACTAGACCAGACATTGCACATGCAGTGGGAGTATTGAGAAGGTTTATGTCAAAACCTGGGAAGCAACACTGGACAACAGTAAAGCAGGTTTTTAGGTATTTGCGTGGCACTAGTGATTATGGTTTGTGCTACCAAGGAATACCAGGATTGGACAGAGTGTTGGATATTCATGGCTTTGTTGATGCAGACTGAGCTAGAGATCTGGATCAGAGAAGATCTACAAGTGGGTATGTGTTTAACCTATTTGGAGGTGCAGCCAGATGGATGAGTAAGAAACAATTTGTAGTGGCACTATCAACTACAGAGGCAGAATACATGGGAGCCACTCATGCAAGCAAGGAAGCAGTTTGGTTGCAGAGATTGTGTTCAAGTATGGGGTTAGTACAGGAAGCTATAAGAATAGACTGTGACAGCCAAAGTGCAATTTTCTTGGCAAAGAACCCTGCTTATCATTTAAAGAAAAAGCACATTGATGTTCAGTATCACTTTGTGAGGGATATGATAGAAGACAGAAAGGTGTTGCTGGTAAAGGTGGACACTTTGAAGAATAATGTAGATGCATTGACAAAATCCGTGAGCTCATAGAAGTTCTCTTGGTGTAGAGAAGCAATGGGCATCTCAGGGTTGGAAAAATGACTAAGCTTTCCTGTGGCCCCCTGTGGAAAGAAAACAACAAGTGGGAGATTGTTGTGCTATATTCTTTCCACATAGTTAATAGGGAGTTTGAAGGGCACCTATAACCCCACTTTATGGGGTCCAGGGCAGCGCCTCGGAAAATTTTGGTTTTGGACCCTATGTTAGGTTGGGCGGACCCACCTATGGTTCTGTGCATGTTTTTTGCACATGATTTTTTGGACGCGATGGTTTTCGGTCCATGGTATTGGACGCGATGGATATCGGTCCATGGTATTGGTGCGATGGATATCGGTCCATGGTATTGGATGCTTCGACATGTATAAATATGTATTGTAACCTTGAAAGGAAAATAATGAAAAATCAAGTTGGTAGTCCCGGTTTTGGGATCTAGGGGAAAATCTCTGTGCATATGTGTTTTATGTGTTATGCTCTCGCATTGTTTATTTTCTTTGTTTAAGAATTCATATGCAGGTAATTTCTGTACAGGGTTAAAACCTACACAATAAATAGTTGCCTTTTGTCACAACACTTGAATTACCAGATCTAAATCGACTTACCAATGATCCAATTCTTTATGCACCTTGGTGGCCGGTGATTCCTCATAAATTACCTTTTGATATTCTGAAATTCAAGGGAAACCCTGGAGAGGACCCGTCCAACCATGTTATGACTTTTCATTTATGGTGTTCATCAAAATCCCTGAATGATGATTCAGTTAGACTACGTCTTTTCCAGAGAACACTTACTGATCCGACTACAAAGTGGTACATTGACTTACCACGAGCTTCATTTGATAACTTTACATCCTTAGCTATCACGTTTTTAACCCACTTCTAGTTACCCATACGATATGAAACTATTGACCAACTTTAAACAAACTACTGCTACTCACATCTCTAATCATATTCATGAGTGGCGTCGTCGTCATCGAATGATCAAAACTTATGTTCCTAATCAACTTTTAGCTGAGTGGTTTATAAAATCATTGTTGCCATATATCACCGAGGATGTGGCTAAAGGAGGAGTTGTCACTGTAGATCAAGTAATTTCTCATGCCCAATATTTAGACTTGATTTATACTCAGTTTGGCACGCTCTATCACAAAATTCCAAATGCACCCAGACCAGTTTTTACTGTTCCTCCACCCCCATTGAGCAAGGACTCTCATGTCGATGACAGTGTGATTGGTTCTTCGAGCACACAAACAATAGGTAGACCATTTGGTCAAAGACTTGCTATTTCCAATCAAACTTCTATTGCATCTGATAACACTCTTGCTTCCGAAATAAATTTCGTGTCATCTGACAAAGGAAAGAATGAAAAGAGACCTGGAAGCAAGAAGAAGGGGAAAGCTAAAAAGAAACAAAACCCTCCCCCACAAGAGAAATCATCTTATTCCTCTTCTCCAGCTAGGAAACCTCGTTGTCCATGTTTGATCTATAACGAGGATCATTTTACACGATACTGTCCTCATCGCTCTGAAGTCTCAAAACTTCTTAAGACTTCTAGTGCATCTGCAGTATTGACGAACCCTTTTCTAAATTTGGAGACTCATTTGGTTGCTACAGATCATGCTTCCACTTCCCAAGTGCTTATTTTATCTACCTCTAAGCCTAAAATTTATGCTTTGGTGTCTACACGAAGTAAAGATTATGGTAATCCATCGTCATTGTTGAACAACCAGGCTTCAGATCAACCAAATCCTTTGACTTCGACTTCGTCTAATCCTATTACACTGCCCATTGTACTAGAGTTAACAATAAAACCACCTAAATGAGTTGTACATAAGTCTACATTCAATCCTCGAGCTCGAGCAGTGCAAAACTATAACATAGTAGAAGATTTGGCTCAGTCACCTTCTGCTATGTCGACGCTTGAGGTGCTTCAAAACTGTCCCTCCCAAAAGTAGGTTTTGTTGTTAGTGTTGGCCATGGATTTGTTTTTGGGCTTTACCCCAAAAGGCCTCATACCAATGGAGATATTTGTCCATCCTTATATACCCATGATCTTCCCCACTTCTTGTCAATGTGGGACTTTGGTCATATACCCAACTGTCAGGAATTGGTGGAATTGATCCAACGGATTCCAATCTTGTGGTTTTCAACCATGCGGGATATACGCCACAATTACCAGCTCAGTTAGCTTTCCTGATCCAAGTAAAGTCTTTGAATAAACTCGTTCACTAAACCATCGTTGACGAGGGTGCTTCTACTTGTATCATGTTGATGAGTTGCTGGAAAACACTTGGCTTCTCGACTTTGTCACGGTCACCGACAACTTTAAAAGCCTTTGACGGTCGCACATATATGCCTTGTGGAATTTCAAGTAACCTGCAGATAGAACTAGGGGGAAAAGCTATAATTGTTGAAGTTGAAGTCATTGACAGACCCCTTGACTATGTTAAGAAATTTACCCAAGAACACAAATTAATTACGAAGAATTATTGAGAGAAATAAATATAAAAAATAACCAGCAGCAACCATAAACACGTAAACACACATGTTTATCTGGGAAAATCCCAAATCCAGGGAAAAAACCTGATCATAATGAAGTTTCATTATCCTTGGCCAAAACCCTGGCCAATCCAGCCAAGTGAGCCTTCACCGCTCACCTCCAGGCCCTTACCTTACAATGAAGTCCTTCCAGCCTTTTATAGGATCCATTACATATAATACAATGGGCAGAATACCATAGGTGCACAATACCATGTGCCCCAAAACCATCACTGTTTAACATCCTTTGACTCTACCCTGAGTCAAGTTTACCTAACAATTCCCCCTTAAACTTGACTTGGGGTTCCTTGACTAACTCCAACCAATCCTGCTAAGTGAGACAATCCCGCTCACTCTAGCTCTTACCCCCCTCAAAGTTTTTACCTGGGGTATTGTTAACCTGACATCGCCCTTATCAATTCTATTTATTGCTGCTGCTATTCTAACCCATGTTCTCTCAATTGCGGGCATCCTTGTTTTGTTTCTTTGATGCCTTCTTGCCAAGTTTAACTGCAGAAATCCAATTGATCAGATCTGAAGCGTAATGGCCCATCTCAGTCCTTCAATGCAGGCCCTGACCACATCATTAATCCATATTCATACCAAATCTAAATTCAATTATCTCTTTAACCATTTTCAACGGTGATCTCATGAGCAATAACAACAAACTTTTGCGCTGATCCTTTTATCCATTGGGCTAAAATAAATCCTTCACTAAAGGCATACATTTGAAGCCCAAACTCTCAACCATGGCTCTGATACCAATTGTTAAGAAATTTATCCAAGAACACAAATTAATTATGGAGAATTATTGAGAGAAATAAATATAAAAAATAACCAAGCAACCATAAACACGTAAACACACATGTTTATCTGGGAAAACCCCAAATCCGGAGAAAAACCAAATCATAATGAAATTTCATTATCCTTGGCCAAAACCCTGGCCAATCCGGCCAAGTGAGCCTTCACTACTCACCTCCAGGCCCTTACCTTACAATGAAGTCCTTCCAGCCTTTTATAGGCTCCATTACATATAATACCACGGGCAGAATACCATAGCTGCACAATACCATGTGCCCCAAAACCATCACTGTTTAACCTCCTTTGACTCTACCCTGAGTCAAGTTTACCTAACAGACTAAAACATTTTGCTAGGAAGACCTTGGGTTTATGCTATTGCTGTTGTGGTTTTGACATACTTTCGTATGATCACTTTCCCTCATAAAGGCAGAATCACAATAATTGATCAACTCAGCTTCTTTGCCTCTAGTTCACAGGCTACTGGAAGTATTCTGTTAGTTCACAGACCCTCGATACCTCTTCAAAACGTTGGAGTAGGTTTTTTAAAGATCCTTCCCTAATGGATACTTTTTCGCTACCATCACCATCATAAATGGAGGAAGTGGAAAAAGTTGAGACTTGCAACATGATATCTTCCACATCATCTGATTCATGGAAGATTTCCAATAATTTTGAAGATGATATGCATAATGAAATCATGCCACTAAGCCCCATTGGGCATGCATAGCAATCAATCTTTTTGGCTTGTGCGGAAAACCCAAATCCGTTATTACCAATTGTATGGGTTGATCATTCATTAGAATATGGTATTTCCTTTAATCCTTTTTTCATGTACATTCTTTGCTGATGAAGGAATCATCCAATCAATGATGACAGAAGAAGAACCATGCAAAGATTATCATCATCGATCCCATCTTCTAGATCACAGTGAAGGTGTTTCAAATGAACCAAATCACCTTTCAATTGTTGATTTCCTTTCAAATTTTGTATTTATAGACACAGTTGATTCTGAGCAAAACTTGTCAAATATCGAAGAACCATTTCTATCGACATTTCGACCAAACCTGGAATTGTAGAGAACATTCATGTTGCCAAATCTTGTTCTCCGTCTGAACTTGAAACTTATTGTGCTCTTTTCCATGAATTTCGCAACATATTTTCCTGGTTATATGAGGAAATTCCAGGAATTGATTCTAGTATATTTGAACATGAAATTAAAATGTATCCTGATGTCAAACTGGTACAACAGCACCTCCGTCCTGTTCATCCAAAGAAGGCTACTTCCATAAAAGCAGAAATTGAAAAATTGTTGCATGATGTTCCATTTACCCTGTTCCACTTACCGATTGGGTTTCCAATATTGTTCCTGTCATGCAGAAACAAGGAACAATACGAGTGTGTGTTGATTATAGGGATGTTAATAACGCTTGTCCAAAAGACAACTATACCACTCCCTTTATCGACTAGATAATTGATGACTGTGCTTGATGTGAAATATTCTCATTTATGGATGGCTTTTCCAGCTATAATCAGATCAATATCCACCCAGAAGACCAACATAAAGTTGCTTTTATTTGTCCCTAAGGCACATTCGTGTATAGGAAACTCCCTTTTGGTTTGAAGAACGTTGGGGAAAATTTTCACAGGGCAATGAATTATGCCTTCCATGACATCAAACACATTGTTCAACCTTACCTAGATGATTTACCTACTCATTCATGGAAACGTGTTGATCACCCACAACATTTGAGAGCTATATTTTTACGGTGCCAACACTACAAAGTTCGAGTCAATCCACATAAATGTGTGTTTTGTGTTGGTTTTTATCGTTTTCTTGATTTTGTAGTGTCTAAAGAAGGAATTTTACTCGACCCTTTGAAGGTTAAGAGAATTCTTGATCTGCCTCCACCTTCCAATTTACTGTAGTTACAAAGACTCCAAGGGAAGGATAACTTTCTAAGGAGGTTCATTCCCAACTACGCTGAAATGGCTAAAGGATTTACTTGTCTTTTGAAAAAGAGGATACTCTTCCATTGGGATTAGGTGGCGCAAACTTCCTTTGATGCTCTCAAAGATACCTTGATTCGAGCATCATTAATGTATGCCCTAATTATCAAAACGACTATTTCCTGTATCTCGTTGTTGCAGATACAATCATTGCTATGATTTTAGTCCAAGAAGAATATGGGACTAAACATCCGATATATTATTTGAGTCACAATCTCAATGATATGGAAGTTAAGTACTCTTATGTCGAAAAGTAAGCTTTGGCTACTGTTCATGATGTATAGAGATTTCGCCACTATATCTTGCTTCGAAATACCACTGTCATTAGATTGCAACCCTATGACATACATTTTGTCATGTCAATTGCTGGGGGTCAAATACTCGAAATGGATCATCATTTTGCAGGAGTTTGATTTTGAACTCATCAAATCCAAATCAAAGAAATCTCTAGTATTCATCGAGCTTATTTGCAACCCTTCCCTCAACTGATATCGATTCAACAATGAAACGATCAATTCTGGATGATTCTTTGTTCCTGATTTCATCATCAGACCCGTGGTATGGAGATATATTGATCTATCTCCAGACCTAAACATTTTGGCTCGAAACCTCTCGCTCGCAACATCGACGTATTCGTTACCAGGCCAAAGATTATCTGATCACTCGTGACACCCTTTACCGTCATGGTATCGATACAATTTTACAAAGGTCCCTTACTCATGAAGAAGCTGAGAAAGTTTTGAATGATTTCCATTCTGGTGCTTGTGGTGGACATTTATCCAGTTATGCTACCGCATAGAAGTTTCTTTGTGCTAGTTACTTCTGGCCAACTATATTCAATGATTGCATTATTGTTGTTAGAAGTTGTCATGCATGCCAGATTTTTGACTGCAAAACACGATTACCACCTGCACCACTGCATCATATCATCGTTGTTGGACCATTTGCAAAATGAGGCATTGATTTTATGACATGCAAACCTACCTGGGCTGGGGGGCATGGGTATATAATTGTTGCCATGGACTATTTTACAAAATGGGCTGAGACCATGCCTACATTAAACAACAGCGGTGAGACAAATGTTCTTTTTTTCTTCAACCATGTGGTTGCACGGTTTGGTGTACTGCAGGCTATAGTTACAGATCATGGGTCACATTTTCACAACCATATGATGATTGAATTGAATGCCAAGTTAGGACTTTCACATGATAGTTCTACTCCCTATTATCCACAAGCTAATGGACAAGTTAAGGCTATCAACAAAATCCTTAAGCAAATGCTCCAACGTATGATAGGAGTTCATAAATGAAACTGGAATTTAATCTTGTACTCGGCTTTATGGGGTTACCGAACCTCAGTGAAAAATGTTGTTGGATTCACACCCTTTCAATTGGTGTATGGTCTAGAGGCAATCTTGCCTATTCAATGTGAAATTTCGTCATTAAAACTCATGATTGACTTGTTACTCGACACTTCTGAAGAAGAAGCACGTTTCTTAGAGCTCATCCATCTAGATGAAACTCGTCGTGAAGCCACATTGGCTAACGAGGCACATAAGAAACGAATAAAGGCGCAATATGACCGAAATGTCAAGCCTCGCATTTTCTCAGAAGGAGACCCGGTCTTGCGTTATGATTAGGAAGTTGACAAACTAGGAGCAAAGAAATTTAAACCATTATGGATGGGCCCCTATATTGTCAAGCTTGTTTTGGCAAAAGGTGCTTATGAGTTAGTTGATTATGATGGGATTCCATTGTCGCAACCCTGTAATGGGTTGTATTTGAAATGTTACTATGCCTGATTTTGCATAGTAATGAACACTGTATATATGCTTTGTTTGCATGTGTTTGTGTTAGTGTGACTTTTAGAGTTTTTATGTGGATAAGTAATCCGCTTTGCATTTGTTGTAGATATCAGAATCGTTAGAACCATTTGTTGGTTATGCCAATGGTGCTAGTCGTAGTACGTAGAACCTATATTCTACACCATGGACCATATTAGCTCCAAGTGGCAAGTTAGGGAGCTTTCAAGGGATTTGTATCAATCATTCTATGAACAATATCATTGAGTATCGCGTGTTGATCGCACTCCTCTCTGATGTCATTTCACTTGGCATTTGCTGAATCATCATTAGGCTGGACTTACAACTTGTCGTACTGCAACTAACAAATGTTTATGTCGTCTGAAATCCAAAAATTTATTGTATGTTCCCAGAGTTCGTATCTTGGAAAGACATTTGTTTACATGAAATATCAACACATTTCCAGGAACTTTAACACATTAACTGATTCATTAGCGAACTATGTGTTAAATAGACATTTGCGACACATGTAAAAGTAAAATTTTCAATTTACATCAAAAGTTGAATAGGATTGCACATAACCATATATATAAAAAATAAAACTAAAAATAGATAGATGTTTTTAAAATTTTTACAAAATTTGTGTCCAAGACATGTTGGTCATCTGACCTCGAAACTCAAAATGCATAAATCTGGCATGCATGACAACTTCTAACAACAATAATGCAATCATTGAATATAGTTGGCCAGAAGTAACTAGCACAAAG
>Ga0181472_100034_pt2:0-5000 | contig 11581 bp, 9 predicted proteins | sample In1P11_FD_119087 | JGI IMG/M metagenome (GOLD analysis project Ga0181472, IMG submission 119087) | Clean room microbial communities from NASA Spacecraft Assembly Facility at Jet Propulsion Laboratory, Pasadena, California, USA -... ...
ACTGTATTGCAAAGGCTCCGGACCTTCGATCTTGTACCGTTCCAAAGTGAATGCAGCATAGCCGTAAGCAGGTACTTTCGCTTGAAGCGCAATCCGGAAGCGATCGACAACATCTGTTCGGGGAAGGTCCCGATAAGGGCGATGCATACTGATACTGTTAGGCTTAACCTCCAACAGCTGATACGCCAATTCATTGTGCCCGTGATCGTAGATCCGGAACGAGGTTCCGTTCAGATCCTTCATGGTGACTGCGGCATCCGTGTTGGCCGGAAGCTTGATTTCCACCTCAATCACACCATCAATCGGAGATTGCGTCGGATTGAATACCGTAAAAGCCTGATTGCCGTTCAGCAGCTTCGCCTCCAAATGATCCGAGATGAATAACATCTCCTCTTTAATCATCTGTTCGCTGATTAAGCGGGACTGGTCGAACCGGTACAGCATATCCTGATGAACCTGATGAATCGAACAGCCGCAGATTGAATCATGGGGATGATTCTGGATCAGAAACTCCCATGCTTTCGCCAGAAAGCTTTTTGGGTAGGGACGTCCAATCAGCGATGTAATCACACCCAACGGCTCCGCCCATCGCTCCAATAAATTCTCGCAATGCTGATTGTGCTGCTTCAGAAGGATGCGGGAAGACAAAGTATTCTCCGGAACCCAGTTGTTGAGCCCATTATAACCAAGCGCTTTCTGTTCGCCTTTATATACCTTAAGCTCGCCAATTTTGCCTCGCAGCTCCTGCAGGTAGGTTTCCAGATGAGCGTGGACGAATTGCACACCCAGCTCTTGGGATGCACTGAGTGTTTGCAACAGCCATGGAAGCTGGGGCTCAATCTCCGCATGGTCAACGCCATCCATGCCAAGTGCGATATCTGCAGTCGCCCGCTTATTCTTAAACTCTATTAATTGCAAAGCACGCTCAATCAGTTCATCCTTGTGCTCCGCATAAGCATTATCCCGGTCATAAAAAGGCCAGCGCAGCGCGAAATAAAAATCACTATAGCAGCGGTCTTCATCCAGCTTGAGCCCTAGGACTCTGCTGCCGTCGGCACCCTCCCACCAGATTTCCGCCGGATCTGCATCCCCGTGAAAACCGCGAAACAAGACCGCATTATCGATACCGAACCCTTGCAGAAGCTGCGGGAATTGGCTATTATGCCCGAAAATATCCGTGACATAGCCTGATTTCATCGGCTCGACACCCCAGGAACGCGATTGGCGCATTCCTTTCGAGAGATTGCGGATGAGCGATTCCCCGCTCACGAGAAATTCATCAGGCATCACATACCAGGGGCCAATGGCAATCCTTCCTGCCTGAATCAACTGCTGCAGCCTGCCGCGATTTTCCGGGCGAATCTCCAGGTAATCATCCAGAACAATTGTTTGTCCATCCATGGTAAAAAACCGATACTCGGGATCCTTCTCCATATGATCGATCAATTCATCAATCGTATACACCAAACGTGTACGAAATCCTTGAAAATCCTGATACCATTCACGATCCCAATGCGTATGGGAAAGAACAAAAACTTTTTTAATTCCAGTAGACGGTTTATTCATTCAGCAGCAAACCCCTTCATATTTGATATATCATTTTATTTAATAATATATCAAATATCGAAACAATCGTATACAAAAATAATTCATTAGATCGATTTGGGGGCTGCAGTTGAATCGCGAATAATAACTTTCGTATCCAGAATGGTTTTTGCCGGTTTCAGATTTGCTTTAAACCGGACCAGGATTTCTGCCGCTTGCTCGCCCATAGTCACAAAATACTGCTCCACAGTGGTTAAAGGTACTTCCAGATGCCCGGTAAAAGGCAGATTATCAAACCCGGTAACAGACATTTCCTGCGGTATGGCAATTCCCATTAACAGAGCTGCCTTGACCACATACAAAGCTGTAACATCATTGGACACTACCAATGCTGTGGGTGGCTGATTCAGGGCGAGGAGCCGCTTCAAAACAATTTCCGCAGAAACCATCAGATTGGCTGTCAATTCTTCGGGCTTGCTGTTCTTGACTACCGGCAGCTCGCAGAAATCATCAATCAGCCACTCCGTTCTTAAAGTGATACAGGCGTCGATCAATGCCTGACAATAGCCTCTATAGCGTTCATTGGCCGAGAGAAATTGCTTCATGGTGGTGCCTACGAAAGCAATTTTTCGATGGCCGAGCTGGATAAGATGCTGCGTAATCTCATAGCTTCCTTGATAATTATTGGAAACCACCAAAGCGGTTTCCACTCCTTCTATGTTGCGGTCGACGATGACAAAGGGAAATTTGTTGATCAGCATATCGCTGAACAGCTCGATATTATGCAAGCTTGAGCAAGGATAAATAATAATACCGCGCACATTATCATGTCTTAGCTTACCGATGATTTCCTTCTCACGCTCTGGGTTACCATGGGAATTGTGAAAGGATACATACAAGCCCGCTTGCTCACAAACCTTTTCCACTCCTGCCAGCAGCTCATATCCCAATTGTTCATTAAAGGGCAGCACAACCGATAGCATGGGCAGAGCAGGCTCCGTTCGTTTATAGCTTTGGGTGAAAGAGCCCCACTTCTTGTTATCTGCCACAAAGCTGCCTCTGCCCTTAACTCGATAGACAAGCCCCAAATGCTCCAGTTCTTTAACCGCCCGGATCACCGTAATTCGGCTTACTTCAAATTGGGCGGATAGCTCCAGCTCTGTTGGGATTTGGTTGCCTGATACCAGTCTTCCGCTCGCAAACTCTTTATGAAAGTAATCCACGATTGTTTGATAGAGCGGTTTTTTTGCTGTCATATCATTTTCTCCCTTATTACAAATATATGTTACATTGTACTTAGTATTAACATCAACCTGCAATCATTTTTTTGCGACAGCAAAAAGCCTCCCGGGGATTAACCCGAAAGGCTTCTTGTTGTGTGCTTGGCAACGTCCTACTCTCCCGGAACCCTGCGGTTCGAGTACCCTTGGCGCTGGAGGGCTTAACGGTCGTGTTCGAGATGGGAACGCGTGGTTCCCCTCCGCCATCATTACCAAACGGTGTGCGTCTGTCCGTTATGCTTGCGCAAAAGGGCACGGTGCACATTCAGGGTTATTCCCTGAAAACTAGAAACGAAGTAAACGCGGTGAAACATCCAGGTAACACATTTGCTTCAAGTACCGCCTTGCGGGGTCTTGTTGCTTGTAAAGCTTCATCTTCCGCTGTGAACTTTCGTTGGAAAGTTCGTAGGGTAAGCCCTCGACCGATTAGTATCCGTCAGCTCCACACATTGCTGCGCTTCCACCTCAGACCTATCTACCTCGTCGTCTACAAGGGGTCTTACCTATTGGGAAATCTCATCTTGAGGGGGGCTTCACGCTTAGATGCTTTCAGCGCTTATCCCGTCCGTTCTTGGCTACCCAGCTATGCTCCTGGCGGAACAACTGGTACACCAGCGGAACGTCCATCCCGGTCCTCTCGTACTAAGGACAGCTCCTCGCAAATTTCCTGCGCCCACGACAGATAGGGACCGAACTGTCTCACGACGTTCTGAACCCAGCTCGCGTACCGCTTTAATGGGCGAACAGCCCAACCCTTGGGACCTACTTCAGCCCCAGGATGCGATGAGCCGACATCGAGGTGCCAAACCTCCCCGTCGATGTGGACTCTTGGGGGAGATAAGCCTGTTATCCCCAGGGTAGCTTTTATCCGTTGAGCGATGGCCCTTCCATTCGGTACCACCGGATCACTAAGCCCGACTTTCGTCCCTGCTCGACTTGTCTGTCTCGCAGTCAAGCTCCCTTATGCCTTTGCACTCTGCGAATGATTTCCAACCATTCTGAGGGAACCTTGGGGCGCCTCCGTTACGCTTTAGGAGGCGACCGCCCCAGTCAAACTGTCCACCTACCACGGTCCCTTCTCCCGCTTCAGGGAGACAGGTTAGCATCTAGGCCGGATCAGGGTGGTATCCCAACGTCACCTCCACACAAGCTGGCGCTCATGCTTCTCAGGTTCCCACCTATCCTGTACAAATCCGACCCAAATTCAATAGTAAGCTACAGTAAAGCTCCATGGGGTCTTTCCGTCTTGTCGCGGGTAACCTGCATCTTCACAGGTAGTAAAATTTCACCGGATCTCTCGTTGAGACAGCGCCCAAGTCGTTACGCCATTCGTGCGGGTCAGAATTTACCTGACAAGGAATTTCGCTACCTTAGGACCGTTATAGTTACGGCCGCCGTTTACTGGGGCTTCAATTCATAGCTTCGCCCTTGCGGACTTACCACTCCTCTTAACCTTCCAGCACCGGGCAGGCGTCAGCCCGTATACTTCGCCTTGCGGCTTCGCACAGACCTGTGTTTTTGCTAAACAGTCGCTTGGGCCTTTTCACTGCGGCCCCCTCGGGCTATTCACCCTACCGAGGCACCCCTTCTCCCGAAGTTACGGGGTCATTTTGCCGAGTTCCTTAACGAGAGTTGTTCCGCGCGCCTTAGAATTCTCTTCTCGCCCACCTGTGTCGGTTTGCGGTACGGGCACCTTCTCCCTGGCTAGAGGCTTTTCTTGGCAGCCTGAGTACATGTTCTTCGGTACTTCAATTTTCCCTCCGCTTCACAGCCCAGCCTTACAAAGTGCGGATTTGCCTGCACTTCAGCCTCACTGCTTGCACAGACGCTTCCATCCGTCTGCAACGTTCCCCTTCTGCGTCACCCCTTTGCTCATAACGGTTCACGGTGGTACGGGAATTTCAACCCGTTGTCCATCCACTACGCCTTTCGGCCTCGCGTTAGGTCCCGACTTACCCTGAGCGGACGAGCCTTCCTCAGGAACCCTTAGGCTTTCGGCGGACAAGATTCTCACTTGTCTTTTCGTTACTTATACCGGCAATCTCACTTGTCTGCTCTCCAGCGCTCCTTCCGGTACACCTTCGCAGCGCAGACAACGCTCCCCTACCCGTGCGCAAGCGTAGTTCTTGCGCAAGCCATAGCTTCGGTGGCCTGTTTAGCCCCGTTACATTTTCG
>Ga0181472_100034_pt2:10000-11581 | contig 11581 bp, 9 predicted proteins | sample In1P11_FD_119087 | JGI IMG/M metagenome (GOLD analysis project Ga0181472, IMG submission 119087) | Clean room microbial communities from NASA Spacecraft Assembly Facility at Jet Propulsion Laboratory, Pasadena, California, USA -... ...
CAACATCTCATCCAACTCTTTACGAAGCACATAATCAAGCTCTTTGCACTCACCTTCATTAAATAAAAAACCAATCACGACCCTCAGCACCTCCCGACGAAACGATCCTTAATGGTATGTGCATATTATGGAAAATTAATTCATCAACGCATAGGTGACCGTGCTCTCAATTACTGCCGCCAACAGCATCAGGACTATAACCATAATAATTCCTGTAGCAAGAAGCTTTATATAGGAGCGAAAATTGATTTGAAACCGCAATCTTCGTTCTTCATTAAATAACCCGCCAATGCTTTCCAACATCAAAAAACCTAAACGAAGCCCCAATGCACAGGCCAATATAAAAGCGGGGATTTCAAAAATTCCATGTGGTACTATGCCTTTTAAAAAATAAAGAAAAGTTTGACCGCCGGAACGGTCTGTCGCCACAAAACCCAATAACAGACCATTACTGACTAAAAAATATAACGGAAAAATTCCAAAAAACAAACCCAATAAAATCGACAGGATCGAAGCCAGCAAATTATTGAGCAGAATATGGCTAAATAACGACAATTGCTGATGATCCGATTGTTTAATTATATCGGCCATTCCCTGCAGTTGATCAATTTGTGCCTGGAGAAGGCTTTGATAAGCACCCGAATCCGTATAGCCCAAGATAATGCCAAGCACAAATACGCATGCAGCAGCAATTATATAATGCTTCATTGGACGAAACTGCCGCAGCATCCGCTGAATGTCCATTTACGACGCCTCCTTAATTTCCCCACCAAAAATTTTCCGCATGAATTATTCAGCTCCGGCATAGATTGTACAAAAAGTGATACAAGCCTATTCTGGTTTGTACCATCACTTATCTAGGAGGCCTCGATGTGAATTTTTTTTATGTAATCAACGGCAAAAGGTTAAAGCAATACCTCATCATTTCAGCCGCGATCATTTTGTCAGCAGGTATCGTATATGCCGAGAAAAGCAATGTCTCCGTATTCTCACCTGAGCAGCCGTCCGCCATTTATAATGTGCAAACGGAGAAGAAGGTGATTGCCTTAACGTTCGATATCAGCTGGGGCGAAATACGCGCAGAACCGATTCTCAAAATTCTTGAGGATAAAGGGGTGAAAAATGTTACTTTTTTCCTCTCCTCCCCCTAGGATGGAGCAAAACTCACCCTGAATTGGTTGCCCGCATCGTAAAGGATGGTTACGAAATTGCTTCCCACGGCAACAAACACGTCAATTACAGCACTTTGAGCGATGAAGAAATCCGCAAGCAAATCCAGATCTCGCATCAGGTTTTAACCGAAATGACCGGCAAAGCGCCCACACTAATCCGCATGCCCAATGGAGATTTTAATAAGAAGGTGCTGAAAATTGCCCAAGAAGAGAAGTATACCGTCATTCAGTGGGATACCGATTCATTGGATTGGATGAATATTGGTGTGGACAATATCATTCAGCGTGTGGTTTCCAAAGCACATCCGGGTGATATCGTCTTAATGCACGCCAGTGATTCTTGCAAACAAACACATGAGGCTTTGCCTGTTATTATTGATCAGCTTCGTAAAGAGTTGGATGAGATGTT
>Ga0181472_100052_pt1 | contig 11495 bp, 9 predicted proteins | sample In1P11_FD_119087 | JGI IMG/M metagenome (GOLD analysis project Ga0181472, IMG submission 119087) | Clean room microbial communities from NASA Spacecraft Assembly Facility at Jet Propulsion Laboratory, Pasadena, California, USA -... ...
AATATCGAAGATCGAGTTTTAGAGCAGTCGGGCTCAGCTTCCAACGACGACTCTGGCACCTTCTTTGCCCAAAACACCACGTTCGCGTTCTTTGGCTTTGGGGCTTCGGTCTCTGCCCTTCTTGCGACTAAGGAAACCGAGCATGCCAGCAGGCTTGCGATCCTCCTGCGGTTGAACCAGTCCCTGGCTCTGGTTCGCCATTTCACTCCAGCTACCAGTTTCGTTCAGCACGACCTGAACGCCACCACTCATAGAAGTGCTTCGGGTGCTGCCACGAGGACGGTGGGCCTTGTTGACGGCCTGTTGTGGGTGAGAAGTTGGGGGAGCAGGAGGGGCATGATGTTCGTCGTAGCGCACAGCACGGGGCACTCTCTGCTGCTGCTGCTGCTGTTGGTGAGCAAAGTATTCCTGTTGTGCGGCAGATGTATTCTGAGCATGGTGAGTAGGTAGCGGAGGAGAGCCGTTGGGGGACTGAGTTGATGATCGAGTGCGGGAGACGTTGTTTGGGGTTGAAGAATGAGGGGTGGGTATTGAGCGGACCTTGTGTAGGTCTTGTGGGGTATGGTGGTCGTTATTGTCGGACTTTGTTGTTTGAGGCGAGTCGCCCTCGACGGCAACGGGGTTTCTGGGATCAATCAGTCTGGTTGGAGCAGAGAGAGAGGTTGACGAAGAGTCGCACCTGTTTTCGGGCACGGTCAGATAGTTGAAGGGCTCGAACATGGTTTCGATCATGCGATGTAGCTCGTCGGCACGAATCTCAGCCTCGGTGGCATCGGCTCGCAGCTCCGGACGAGGCTTCTGTTTCCTTGTACGCGCTTCCAGTGGAGCTTCCTCGAGTAGCAGTTCCTCCAGATCGTATGTGGCATCAAAGTTTGTCTTTTCGCTCGACGGCTTGAAGATGGGTTCGATCTCTTTACGCTCCAAGGCTTCAAAGTCAAGCTCACGGAAGAAGGGGTTGTCGGTGAAACTGTTCCAGCTGCTTGCTCCGATTCTTTGTGTCTTGTCTTTTTCAAGTAGCGAGCTTATCGCGTGCATGCACACCATCGACACGGGCGGGTTGGTTACGGGAAAGTTCGGCTCGCCCTTGACGATGGCTTGGATGAGTTGGTCGTGGTGGTGTCCTTCGAAAGGTCGCTGCACGAGAATTAGCTTTGCCAGATTGGAAGCACCGTCGACGCGTCATACCTTGCTGTAAATGCATTCATAGAAGAGGACGCCCAAGGACCACCAGTCGCACTCGGCGCCATAGCCCTTGCCACGGTAGACTTCTGGTGCAAGGTAGGCCAATGTGCCCGATCGGCTGGTAAGGGGCTTGCCAGGTGTGAGATCTGTTGCGACGTTCTGGTAGAAGGTTAGCTTTGGCGTCGTGGTTGCAGGTGAGAGGACGGTCGTACGAAGTCAGCCAGATGGACATGGCCGTCAGAGTCGAGCAAGACGTTGTCGGGCTTGACATCACGGTGAACAATGTTCTGCTGGTGGATGTAGCGGAGAGCGCAGCCCAGTTGCGAGATCCAGAAGCGAATGGCCTCCTCGGTGAAGGATTTCCTCGAGATGTGGAAGCGCAGGTCTCCGCCCGTCATAAGGTCGACGACAATATACAAGTACTCGACGTCCTGGAAACTGTATCGCAAGTTGCACAGGAAAGGGTGGTTGAGATGTTCCAGCATCCGTCGTTCTCGAATCATGTTCCGCACGCTTTCGCTGCGCACCACTGCTGCTGTGTCAGTCGACGTGCTGCTCGTGCTGGAAGGAGCAGGCCTCACCCTCATCTTTGCGAATGTACTTGAGAGCAAAGGTCAAGCCCGTGTCCTTTCGCTCTACGATGCGGACCTTGCCAAACGCGCCCTTGCCGACGACACGTAGCAGTCGAAAGTGGTCGAGGCTTACTGCTACACATCAATGCCTGTTCCTGTTCTGCAGCACACCAGAATTGACGACTCACCTTCATCAGTGAAGACGACAGGCTTGCCGCTGGAGTTGCCCATTGTTGAAGCAGCCTGGCTGCTGTTGCGGTCGACGGCGTCTTATAGCAAAGCGAGGTCGTTGGTGGATTATAGATGCTTGGTCGAAGTCGATGCAGCCCCTAAGTCATAATCCGTGTCGTCGAAAAATCGTCGCAGTCTTTGAACAACTGCACCTGGCTGGAGAGAGAGTCGAGAGTCTCTCAAATCCCACCTTGGCGTTCCCGCCGTTAGGCATCCCGCTAGACCTTCCGTCTGAACTTTCAGAACGAGCCTGACTCGCGGTTTCCTTTTGGCAAAAGGAAATAACCCTCCCAATCCATGATAACAACCTCCATGGACAGTATCCATCCAATCGCACTACCATAACTTGCACCATCGTCTTGTGCTTCCCTATGAATTCTTTAGGCGGTATATTGCCAAGTGCATTTCTTCATCACCGAAGAAGGCTTGGTCGATTACCGCCCTGCATCGCATCTCAAAAAGGATGGCAAGCCACGTGCTGTGTGCCGTCTTCGTTTTGTCCTTCTGGACTTACACCGCTTCTGCTGCCATATCTGCCCGTTGTCGTGCAACAACGCTCCAATCAAACGCTTCTACGACTATTTTGCCACTCGACATGATAGCAGAGACCCTTGGTCTATTCGCTCATGTCCAAATTGCTTACCGACGACTTGTTGCACTCTGAGCACGCCCTCCATCTTGACTCTTATCGAATCTCCTTTCCCTGATCCTCCCACAGTGGGGCCGCATCTGGAGTAAAAGCCAGCCCATCTTGATCCGCTAAACCGTTGTCTGTCTAGCCTCTGTGCTCCCACACCTCATGCGATCTGGACGCATGCTTGGTTTCAATCTCAGGGCTTTCTTTCCTTCGCATCAATCTTGATGTATGCATTTCACTATCATATCATAATTTCTGCTCTTCCCCCGATAAAATAGCAATAGTAATGCGGCTAGAAAGTAGAACGCCGTCCTTGTTCCCACAACGCTTCAAATCCATCTTGTCGCGCCAGCTGGCCCGGTTCGCCATGTTGCCAGCCTTCAAAAATAATGCAGCAAAAGTTATACACATGACCTCGTCCTCAGACCTTCAACCTCACGCCATGGATCAAATCTCATCCATGTTGCCTGCTGGCTCGTCGTCCGAGTCGAAACTGCCAACGCTGCTCATTTCATCGTCGTCGTCCGAGTCTTCGCCTGCATCCTCTGCTGCTTCTCTTGATGCATACTTCGTGACGTATTCTGACAGAAATTAGTCGTGTCACGAACGATTGAAACATGTCGTTTCATCTCACCCTTGACCTTGGCTTCATAGCTCTTTGGCTCCCTCATCATCAAGGCTGCAGCTTCGCCGTTGAGCGGATCCGTCGGATTGGGATAGCGCAACAGTTGGGGGAGAAACACCTCGAAGATGTTGACCATTTCGTACATTGGTGACCACGTTTGGTTGATAACGTCGAGGCAGACGCTGCCCGATCTGCAGAATCGTCAGACTCGATGTCGTCTGCTCATAACGTTGCCAAGACACTTACAGCTCGTCGATGTTGGGATGGAATATGCGGTTGACGAACCCGATACTGGGACTTTTGTAGGGGTACTGATCAGGAAGCTCGACATGGATCTTCCAGAGTCCACCTTGAAAGGGTGCTGTTGACAACGTTAATAAAGCAGACTCACTCCATCACGAAGCACGTATATCCTCACTCTCTTCGGGGCCCTTGAATCGGACAAAGAATTCTTGCCTGTGGGCAGTATGTAAGTAACGTTTCCATGTCGAGCAGAGATGGATGGTCGACGAACACTGCAGCACTGGTCAGCAACGTTTATACCGAGTAAGCTTGTTGCGCAGCGTACTGTTATCGTTGACCAGAGTAACCTCATAGTCGCTCATCATCCTGGTCGAGATGTTAGAAAAATGCACCTCAGAGTGCAGGCTAAATATGTACATACATCCTGTCGCCAGTCAGTACATTAGTCGTCCATCGTTGATATCTCCAGGGACTCACTTCATGACCTATATGTAGCGAGAAGACAACGTCAGCTCGTGATTCCTTCCAAGCTCTTGTTCTACTCCTGTTGACCTACATCCGTCTCGATTCTTCTCTTCGGACTGCTCATCTTGAGTCAAGGTGTTTGTGTGTTTGAATATGATATGAGACGGTTTCTTCAAGGCTCTGCAAAGGTGGTCTGCTCGTCGTCGTCGCTCAGGCGTTCGGTGACTAGGTATCGATGCGGGGTGATGCGGCGGTGCGGAGCGGAGGTGTTACGGGCTCGTGATCGCGCGGTGAATCGGATGTTCTCTGTCGAAGAGGTTTCCGTCAAGGCGATTCGCTAAGTAGGTTTCTTGGTGGCTTGTGGCGAGCAAGGTGGGAGTCGTGGTTGTGTTGGAGTTGGATGGTTGTAAAGCGCTTGATCGGTCGTGGTCGGTCACGGTGATAAGCCCGTGTGGCATGACGATCTATGGAGATATGGAGCTTGGCAGCGACGTGCTTCTTTATGCTGCATGATCCTAGCTTTGTGCATAGCCGGAGCTTGCTCCAGCGTGGTGCACCCTTTCTGCTCCCTCCTGTTTGTGGAAGCCTCGAGCAAGGCAAGCACGCTTTCCTGCCTTTCCTCATGCCATCTTCAGCCTTACAGTACTTGTCTAGAGCCCACGTCTATGGTACCGAGCTGGAGAAATATCCGTCCTTGAAACAATTTCCGAGGCGGGGCATGCTAATTTTGCATAATTTTATGTGGCACCATACATATGTGTACTTCCCTTCTAGGCAACTGCATTTTTATGCTGGACTTTGAGAGCAGCAGGAGAATCGGAACAGACAGGTTTGAACAGTACCGCATTCAGCCGATGGAAGTAATCGCGAACGTTGGATGAATGAGTACGAAGGCGGCTCAAGAGATGGTATCTATCAACGCTCCGAGACGAGTCTCGTGGGCCATGCGATGAGTAGACGAAGTGCTCAAGCTTGATGTTGCGAGCCTGTGACATCAAAGACGCGTTGTCTCCCTCGTGCAGAAAAAGATTGGAGCTGAGGCTCAGCGAAGTGCGGGATGAGTGCTGATCTGCTCCGCAAGGGTGTTAATCAATAATAATGATACATTCTACACTCTGAGCAGTGATATCGATCACCGATGGGCTCTCTGCCCTGTGCTCAACCAGAATCTTCCTTCTTTCTTCGGCGACTCATGTGTTGTGGCAGCGGTATTCGAGGAGACTTGTCAGTTCCAGGTCTTGCAGCAAGTTGTTGGAAGCACCCTTCCATCGAGACAGAAAGTTCGATCGAGTCTCGTGGCGGTTTCCAGCCAAGAAAGTTTGCGCCCGACTCGCACGCCTTGCACGGTCGCACATTGGACTCGCCACTATTGCCGTCTCTGTTCCAACCACATCTACTCGTACAGCAGACTCTCTTTGCATCAGACGAAAGCCCTCCCACTCCCGTTTAGAGCAGTCATCTGTCGGTCAAAGGTCGTCGCTTCTCGTCAAGAGCCATAAGCACAAAGCATTGCGCCTAGTCGTCTGGCCGGCCGAACTGTGGCGTCACCCTATCCCGCCCAATTCCAATCTTCATTCCGGTCTGGCCTTCTAACGCTCGTGCGATTTCCATTCATTCGCAGCTTCGTACCCATCGCCTTGCAACCCTACGCCTACGTCTACTGCCACTGCGACGACCGACAGTTCTCTCCCTTTGTCCCATCCTTGTTATCGATCTATCCACCTGATCCTCGCCGTATTCCTCACCTCACTAGCGGACAACAAGACATCCGCGACCGAGCTCCTCAGTCGCTGCGCATGACGGCGTCAGGTACCGTCGCAGCATTCTAGTCAGACGTGTTCGCACCAAGCAGACCCGACGACCAATACTATGCCAGAAGACGCCCAACGAGAGTCATCTCAAGACCGATCCTCGTCGGAACGACCCCGAAAGCCATCACAGCTATGGCCCGGCGCCGATCAGGCCAGAGGCGGCCGCTCACCACTAGATCCGCTGAGCCCCGACGTCCAGGACCGTGTTTTTCCCATTCGTTCCGTTGTTTCTGTCGACCCCAACGCCACCCCATCGCATCGATCCGACAATGGTAACAATGGTTACTTTCACCAAGGACATCAACAAGGGAGGAGATTTTCGGTCAACAGTGACTCCGAATCAAAGAAGAAGGAAAGCCAAAATCGCCAGCCCTCAAACACGACTCAGCAAAGGAGGCATCCGCCACAGTTGTTCAACGACCTCGCTTCTAGCAGAAACGATAGTGACAATGTGACTTTAAATTCCACTAGCTCTCGAGACACTCGACCACGTTCGTCCGATCGCACAGCGTCAATGAGGAGCATGGGCGGCCAGGACGAGATAGGCAGTGGTTTGCTCACTGCTCGTTTCAAGCACGTTGTTTCCGAAGGCGGCCATGCCATCATCACGGGCAGAGACGGAGACACTCTTCAGCGATGCGAGGATGAGCCGATTCATATTCCAGGCGCTGTTCAGAGTTTTGGACTGCTCATAGCCTTCGAGGAGGAAAGTGAAGGCAAGCTGCTCGTAAGGGTGGTGAGTGAGAACTCCAAGAGACTCATCGGCTACACTCCGAAGCAACTCTTTGCCCTCGAAAGCTTTACCGACATTCTCTCCGAGGATCAGACCGATAATCTGCTGGACCATGTCGACTTTATCAGAGATGAAGACGCAGATGTGGGGGCTAATGGCCCGGAGGTTTTCACCATGTCAATCAGGACCCCACAGCGAAAGCTGCAGAAGCTGTGGTGCGCCATGCACATCAACGAGTCAAATCCTGGCCTGGTCATCTGCGAGTTCGAACTCGAAGACGACCAAGAATTCCCGCTAGTCCCTGCCAACGAAGGAACACCCGACCTACCGGAAGACACACTCAGTTCGAATCCTTCTGCAGATGAATTCGCCGAGAGCACAGAGATTGCTAGCAAGCCTCTTCGAGTACTGAGAAGTGCTAGGAAGCGCAAAGGCGAAGCTGCTGCAATGGAAGTCTTCAACGTAATGTCTCAAGTCCAGGAGCAGCTCGCTTCCGCTCCCAACCTGGACAAGTTTCTCAAGATCCTCGTCGGTGTCGTAAAAGAGCTTACTGGTTTCCATCGCGTGATGGTATACCAATTTGATGCCCAATGGAACGGCCGCGTTGTTACAGAGCTAGTCGACCCAAGGGCCACCAAGGATCTTTACAAGGGACTGAATTTCCCCGCCTCCGACATCCCAAAACAGGCGCGAGAAATGTACAAGGTCAACAAGGTCCGCATGCTGTACGACCGCGACCACGAAACTGCTCGCCTAGTGTGCCGTACTGTCGAAGATCTCGAAACGCCTCTGGATCTCACTTACTCCTACCTTCGAGCCATGTCTCCCATTCATATCAAGTATCTCGCCAACATGGCCGTTCGGTCTTCTATGTCCATCTCTATTAATGCATTCGATGAACTTTGGGGATTGATTTCCTGCCATGCCTATGGATCAAGAGGCACCCGTGTCTCTTTCCCAATCAGGAAGATGTGCAGACTTGTTGGCGAGACTGCTTCTAGGAACATTGAACGCCTGTCATATGCTTCCCGTCTTCATGCGCGTAAGCTAATTAACACCGTTCCAACATCGAAAAACCCATCTGGATACATCATCGCCTCATCTGAAGATCTCCTGAAGCTTTTCGACGCTGATTTCGGTATGCTTTCCATCCGAGATGAGACCAAAGTGCTTGGTAATGTCGATGAAACGCAAGAAGCCTTAGCGATGCTTGAATACCTGAGGTTGCGCAAGCTTACGTCTGTTACCGCCACTCAAGACATCAAGGAAGAGTTCCCTGATTTACGCTATCCACCCGGCTTTCATCATATCGCCGGTTTGCTTGTTGTCCCACTTTCTGCAGGCGGTCACGATTTCATCGTCTTCTTTCGCAGAGGCCAATTGCGAGAAGTCAAGTGGGCCGGCAATCCTTATGAAAAATTCGTCAAGGAGGGCACTGAGGGTTACCTCGAGCCCAGAAAGAGTTTCAAGACTTGGAGTGAAACGGTTGTTGGAAAGTGTCGTGACTGGACCGAAGAGGAGATCGAAACAGCCGCTGTCCTCTGCCTTGTCTATGGAAAGTTCATCGAGGTTTGGCGACAGAAGGAGGCTGCACTAAAAAACAGCCAATTGACACGCTTACTTCTGGCCAATTCCGCTCACGAGGTCCGAACGCCGCTCAATGCCATCATCAATTACCTGGAGATTGCTCTCGAGGGTCACATCGATGACGACACTCGGGAGAACTTGGCCAAGTCACATTCTGCTTCCAAGTCGCTCATTTACGTTATAAATGATTTATTGGATCTTACAAAGACTGAAGAAGGTGGCAATCTTACCAAAGAAGATCCTTTCAGTCTGTCGGCTACCTTGCAGGACGCCGCGAATCAGTTTTCTGGAGACGCGCGCCGCAAGAACCTTAGCTACGACGTTATAGAGCATCCTGGTCTTCCTGCTACTGTCATTGGAGATCAACGGAAGGTTCGTCAAGCTATATCGAACGTCATAGCCAATGCCATTCAGAATACCAAGGAAGGAGGAATATGCATCGAAATGCACATAATTTCCCGAGTTGAAGGCAAAATTGAGGTCATGATTGCCATCACTGACACTGGTTGCGGTTTCGATTCTAAAAGGCTGGACAGTTTGTTCAGAGAGTTGGAGCAGGTGCAAAGTGAAGTTCACGACATGTTGAACGTCGACGTACCGGCTCCCAACGCCAAGTTGGTCGAATCAGGCTCCGAAGAAAAACGCACCATAGGCCTTGGTCTGGCTGTGGTCGCACGTATCGTCGCAAACATGAATGGGCAGTTACGACTCAAGTCCGTCGAGGATAGGGGCTCGCGTTTCACAATTCAAATCCCATTTGAGCTGCCAGAAAGCGAGCGACAAAAGACGATCGAGGGCTCAATTTCAGGTGGCTCCACGCACTCGGTAGCACTCACTGGCGGCGACGATGAGGGTGAGATCACTCTTGTAGACCGTGTCAGTCGCAGGCGCAACTCGGCCGAGCAATCTCTATCTCGCGCATCAAGTTCGGAGAGTTTGCGTAGCAAGCGCAGCCTCCGCAGCATGAAGTCTGGCCGTAGCCAGGCAAGTCAAGACTCAGGCCGTAGTGAGGCCGACAGACTTATCGATGCGATTCAATCACCTATGGATCCCAAGCGCGGTGCACCCTCTCGTGGCAGCAGCTCCGGCCTACAAAGGCCCAAGTTGGGCTCACGACATAGCACGTCTGCACTACCAAGCAGCAATCAGTCACGGTCTCGCGCACTCAGTCACGGTCAAGGCTCTCAAGAACTTGTCACCGAAGTGATCAAGGATCCACCCGGCAGCCAGAGTATCACGGATCAGGGACGACCTGTCAGAGCTGTGCGCGTACCGGAAGAGCAAGACGGCGTCCCCGCCGCGGCTCAAGATCAGCCACAAGAGTCCTCGCGCGTTCTTGGCGAACACCAAGAGGAGATTCCGGAGACGACAGACGAAGCGCCTACAGCAGATCACATGCGTGTCCTGGTAGCAGAAGATGATCCGGTCAACAGTAGGATTATCAAGAAAAGGCTTGAAAAACTAGGCCACGAGGTTCATCTCACATCCAATGGCGAAGAGTGTTCCAGTATTCATGGAGACAAGAGCGGCTTCTTCGACGTCGTCTTGATGGACATGCAGGTTCGTGTTAAAAGGTTAGAAAGGTCAAGTGCTCATATACTAACTCGCGCTAGATGCCCATTGTTGACGGACTTACCGCCACCAAAGTCATTCGTTCATTTGAGAAGTCTCACCCTACGCACTTGCTTTCGACTCGAGCATCCTTGAACGGTCGCATCCCTATAGTTGCCGTCTCCGCTTCATTACTTGAGAGGGAGCGCGACATGTATGTCGATGCTGGCTTCGATGGTTGGATCCTCAAGCCCATATCTTTCCAGCGACTACGGGAAATCATGACAGGAATTGTCGACAAGGACGTTCGTCACAGGAATGTCTACCAAACTGGTGAATGGGAAAGAGGCGGATGGTTCGAAGAATCACAATCTGGTGTCTGGGAGGCCAACACTAAGCCGGACGATCACAAAATCGCAATGTCTGGACCCAGCAAAGCTGTTCAAAAAGAGGCAGCCAGTGATGATCCGCAGGAAAAGGGATCTGACGACGACGACAGCAGACAGACTCAGGAGCAGCACAGGATAGCCGCGGTGCAAGACTGCGACGATGGCATTGAGCCGCCTCCGGAACAACAGGGTAAGGATGACCCGGACGTGAACGGAGAGCCACACGACTTCTAAAGAATGTCCTTCCGATTGTCGAACAGGCACAGAGACATGAACAGGCGTCTCACGCTATCCACGCTTTTGTCGAGTGTTTTTTATTTTGCTTGTTCTATAAATACCCGATGCGGTTCGGTTTATGAGCACGTCGCGGCATTGAAGGTGTTCGCTGAATCATGGGATATTGCATATCATTTCCGAGAACCTGTCGTTCTTGTAACGATGCTGCTCGCGCAGCGTATCTCTTGGTCCCATTCGACATGTAATTGGCTTCGGCCCGTTACATAATGTACGAAGCCGGTGTGGTTCTGTCCTACAGCGTTGCATTGACTTCTCATCTTTTCTTTCCTATTTTTCTTTCCTGTTTCGACGATTCATGATGCGCCTTTTTGCAGAACTCGTACTCTCTCCACGCGTTTTGATGAGGAATTTCGAATACCTTTTTTTTCTCACTTCTTTTTATTCTACATCTCACTCCTGATTACTTCTTTCTTGGGGGACACATTAGACAGCATGTGTTAATACAGGGCGGTCAGGGGGTGTGTACGGATAAGGCTACGACGACAAGGGGTGAGCGGCAGACAGGCAGACAGACAGACAGACAGACAAACAGACCAGCGTGGCGCAGAAAATCTTGTATGCATAGAAATTCAAAAGGTCATCCTTTCTCCCTTTTGCACAATTACCACTTTATGTAAACCAATGCACCTTCCGTATACAGTAGTATCAATGAAGATCAGCATGTTTGGCTTTTGAATGATGATATACAAGGTAAGAGTTGGCGAACACGCATGGGTTCAGCCGAGTTGATCATCGATTTATCGTCGATTATTTCCTCGTTGAACAGTAGAAGCTCCACCCCTGCACCATGCGTTCCAGAAAACCACGACATCTATCAAATCACACTACGCGACAGGAGCCTTATGGCGGTGTAAGCACAACTCAACGCTTCTTCCGAAACGCTATACCAAGCCCTGGAAACGAAATTTGACACTTTCCTTTGGTATTCTCTCTCTCTCTTCCTTGCTCTTTTTTTTTTTCTGAACTGACACGCTACATTTTATGCACGGTGGAGTTACGAGACCTGGTGGTTTTCCGGAAGGTTAGCGAACAGAAACTGAGAGTACAGAACAGTGGGTGTAAGGGAAGTAAAACGAACCATCTTCTGAACGTCTTGCCCTTGTAGTAGAACAAGACACCAAACAGACACCACAACAGAACCAGAGATCCGTTTGTCATGATGGGCGGGATAA
>Ga0181472_100042_pt2 | contig 11374 bp, 13 predicted proteins | sample In1P11_FD_119087 | JGI IMG/M metagenome (GOLD analysis project Ga0181472, IMG submission 119087) | Clean room microbial communities from NASA Spacecraft Assembly Facility at Jet Propulsion Laboratory, Pasadena, California, USA -... ...
GGTCAGCGCGCCACAAAAAAAAGGTTCCCGCCCAAAGCGCACATACACGTATTCAACGTATCGGAGGATTTTATGATTCTGACAGCTTTGCGCAAAAAAGATACCGGGTATATACTTCGTACACACTATACGGAGTACAGTAATCTCGCCAATGTGGGGATAGGGAGTTTCGTAGCCAAACGCAACGGTTACCGACAACAGACACACGCTCTAGACGCTTGAGTGGCTTGTCTCCTGCGTGCACTAGTCTGGAAGCCCATACATGGCCAGCTTTGACGTTACATTCACATGACCTGATGTTTGCGAGGGTTTCTAGATACACTCGTCTGTATGAGACCGGTACAGAGAGCCGAACCCAACCTGTTCTTCCTTCTCTAACATCATATGGATGGACCCGGCTTGGCAGGTCCGCGGTCGGCTCTTGAAGCATCAGGGGTTTGTATGTAGTGGGTTAGGTTGGGTTGCGTGATGGCTAGCGAGTATTATGGATGCGTAGTAAGAAGCGTGCCGTACCTGCAACGTAGCGACGAGCATTGCTTTTTCTTTTCTCGTCCACGCTTTGATCGCCTTTGGGGGGTTGAAAACGGCATTTTGGGGAGCCGAGACGAGTGCATGGAGTGACTCAAAACGTGTGTGTCTGCAGAACCTGACCATGTTGCTACTTGGCAATGTCTGTCATACCCAATTCTTCCAAATCCCATTCAACATGTGGTGGTCAAAGAGGTGTCGCCGCCAGCCCCCGTGTCAAACACGTAGCGTTGGGCTCTGACAGGAGGATTTGCTTTGCTTTGCTATGGGTTCCGTGGAAGCTAGCGTCCCGCGCTGCATAACGGGACCATCATGTCATGAGGGTCTGCAGGGTCCTGGGAGCGTAGCGATAGCACGAAGGGGTTATTGGGCCCAGACTTGCAACGGTTACACGACAGGTCCTATATGCCCTGACCTGAGTGTTGCCAGCTGTACGGGTCGAGACGAGGAGATCGACGTCAAAGGTACGTGGGATTGTGGGGATGGTGCTTTCAAAGACAGGCGAGTAAACGAAGCTTAAACATTTATCCGTCTCTTTGCCCATGTTGTTGCGCGGAGGAGGCCCATGTCGCCGCGGAGGACTGTCAGTGTCGCTATGATTTGCAAGACAGACGTGCGTTGCTCCATAATCGGGCAGCAAAGGGGTCAAGCTACTGATTTACACGGCCAGAGACAATTGACGTGCGCTGGAGAAGCCGTCTCACTGGCAGGCGTCGTGTTGTGGCGTTGCTGCAAACACTCTGATGCAAAACTCGAGCTCCTTCTACTAGCGCCTATCCCCACATACAAAGGAGTACATGATGAAATCCTCACTAGTTAGACTTTGTTCTATAGTGGTTCGACAAGGCTTGGCTCTCGTACCGCATAGATGTCATTGCGTTGTATCTTCTCGAGGCACGTGTGATGTTGAATGTTGACGGACTACTAGCAGGAGCCATTGCAGGAGCCATGGCAAAAGCATATTCCCTGCACCGCCCGCTGTCATTGTGGCGAACAGGGAGCATGATCCTACTCACCGACGGAGAAAAAAAAAACTTGTTCGCTATTGGACCCTAGTGGGTTAACCGTCAACGGGCACAAAGCAGTCCCAAACTACGGAGGTCTTCCCGGGAGGTGAGATCTAGACTTGTCGTGGTGCAGCACATCATCCGAGGTGCGGGAACACGGCAAGAATTGTTCTCGAAGGCGCTTCTTTGGACGGTGCACGAGCGCGTGCTCGGGCTCCGTAGAAGTCGCCGAGTGCTTCGTGGAGTTTTTAAGGCATAAAGGGCAGTGTTGCATCCCTCGGTTACAGACACCCGAGTGGCCCCACCCAAAGTGGCCGGACCGAGTCAGGAGTAGCAAAGACGGGCGAGGGCAATGACAAAGTCAAATCATGGTTACTGGTGAGGAGACACGCCATAGGCTGTACATGGCTGAAGCATATCATGCGCAGTGTCCTGATACTTTGGACTATGGGGTTCCAGAATCTCTCACGGCTGTGGTCGCAGCAAGCAGGCAGCGCGCTGGCGCATCTTGATGGAAACTAGTCGGTATGACGGATCGTCCGTCGGGCGCCTTTGTCAGCAAGCGCATGAGTTTCTTGGGTCTGCCTCATCCCTAGGGCTGAAAACCCGGAAAGGATTTTGGGTTGTTGCAAAGCGAGAGTATGCGCGATAGCCTTCTGGTCGGGTGTGCCAGTGTCGTTGGATCGTCTCACCGACATTTGTTGCGCCGGGCAGAGAGACCGATAGCCCCACCCGAGAAAATGACCGTGTCGAGGAAAGACAAGAGGTTCAATAGCCAGGGCAATATGGGTGGAGATAAAAGTCTTTAGAACCGGAGGGTGAGGAGTTGCGCTCAATCTCGGCAAGGTGCGCTGCATGTGGCATGTCGACCCCTGTTGAAACAAGCTGCAAATGAGATGCGTGTCAGAAAGAGCATGTCGCTAGCCACGCTGACGACGGCTATCCGACGGGCGATCACAGGATTGGAGGGGAAGGGGAAGAGGTTTGCTGCGTTCTTGCTGCGAGCGAGCCTTGCAGTAGCGCTGAGAGGCTTTGGCGAGAGGTGTGTTTGTGGCGTAAGGGAACGCCTAGTTTTACTCAAAGTGGGAAATGCATGGGCAGACGCGTCGGTGTTGCACTAGGCCACATCGTTCACGCCAGCGGCCGCTAGGCAAAAGGAATCGATTGCCACGTGTTGCGACCCCTGGTAGGCACGGCATCATTTTGACGAGGGGTGACCTGACTCGCCGTCATAAGCACCGAAGATCTTAGCCCAGCGGAGCAGCAATGGGAATCTTGCTAAAATAAAACTCGAGTCGATTTTTGGTGCGGCTAGGGCGGACAAGCGTCGAGACCCTTCGAGGAGTGGGAAAAAGAAAAGAAAAATCAAGTCATCAAGGTGTAACTCGAGCGTGCTCGTATAGGCTCTGGAAATGTTAGGAGGAGACGGTGGGCGAATGAGGCCTCAGCATCTTTTGCATCACGAGGGAGCTGCAAGGCGGGGGAGGGAAGATACGAGGTGGACAGGACGAAAAGGGCAACAATGTAGGATCGTCTTGACCTTGTCGTGGCCTAGGGGGATGCCGAGCAGCGGGCGGTCTGAAACTGGCGAGTGGGTTTCTTGGGCTTATTTCCGGTGTGGTGAAGGACAGCAGCCTCGCGCGCCCTCGTAGCCACGAGGTGTGACTGTGGCGTAGGGGTGAGTGATTGTATGTAGTGACGACGGACAGAGTCGGCGGTAGGACCGAGCCATGCCGCGGGCGACAGGCAGCGCGTGTGGTGGTACACCGAGCATGGCCAAGCAGAGATGTCTCGCATGGCACACCAACGAGACGCTGGTGTCGAGGTGGGGTTGCACACGTGGAATGGCGGCACATCGTCTGTTCTCCATGCTGCAGGCCAGGAAACAGGACAATCTCCACAGAGGGCACAATCAGGCATCGATCGCCCAGGTGTGTAGATAGGGCGCAGATCTGCCGAGTGTGTTCAGACGTCATGACGACAAAGGCGTGCTGGGAGCGGTGCAGGGCAGCGCGTGATTGGGCGGCGGAGCTGTCAGCCATGAGGGAGTATGGCCGACCAGCCCGGCGCGTATTGCATGTCGAGCCCATGCAGCCACGCTGACCATAGCGGCAGTCGGGTAAAGCCAGGGCACGTACTTGGTATGTACATGGCGTGGGCACTCGACGTTTTTCTTCTTTTCGCTCAGCAACCAAGCTCGGGGGCGTTGTGCGTGCAGGTGCATATCATGTTGCACATGGCAGGGGAGCACGACGAGCACGGCGGGCGCGTGAGAGGTTACGCGGGCCCGGGCCCGGGCAGCGTGGGAACAACGGCGATGCAGATGCGAAACGTGGGAGCTGGGGGGGCGATAAGGGCGAGTGTGTCGCTGGCCAGGCATGTCCGTCTGTATGTATGTATGTATCCATCCATGTGCTGTGTACGGCGGGCATACGTGTGCGTGCAGCTGCACGTCCGAGAGGGCGTGTCGGTGTGCGCCTGCGGGCTCGCGTGGCGGCGGCCGTGGTGGTGGTGGTGGTGGTGGTGGGAGACAGGAGCGCGCCGACTACTGCAGTGGCCGTGGCCCAGGGCCGTTGTCCCGCGGATGGTCCACAGGAGAGACAGGCACAGTCGAGGAAGCGCGCGAGACAGCGCTGCAACAGGCGACGACGTGTATTGGTGCCGTGGTTTCGGCGAAGACATCGGCAGCGTGTCGGGCGCGGCAGGGGGCGGGCGAGGGCAGGGATGCCTCGTGGGAAGGGCTTGGCCAGGCGGGCGTGGGCGTGGGCGTGGGCGTGGGCGCGGCGGCCGTGCGCGCGTGCAGGCGCAGGTGCAGCGCAGGCGGCCATGTGTCTCGTATGCGCCCAGCAGCGCCGGCCAGATGCTTAGTGTCTTTGTAATTCGGCGCCATGCTGGGTCCTCCTGGCCGTCCTAGCACGGCGGTGTGAGCGACTGTTCGAGCGGACGGGCCCCCAGACGCCAGAGGCCAATCCCAGCTAGGGTACCCACACATCGACTTCCAGCGAGGCCCGCCAGAGGTCTCTCCGCCATCATCTTCTACTCGGCATGCCCTTCCCTACGTCCTCTCTTCCTCCCTCGCCTGCCTCCGTCTCCGTCTCTGCCTCTGCCTCTGCCTCGCCCGTCCCTGGCCCTGGCCCGCTTCCTCTCCCCACCGCCGCGCCCCCCCACCACGCCAACGCCCACCACGTCCCCGCCGCCCGCGAGCACAAAGAAGACCGCGACCGCCTCTCCGACTCGCTTCCCCCACCGCCTTCCTCGCGCTCTGCCACCCACGCCCGCCGCTACACCCTCTCCCGCTTCCCCCTCCTACGCAAAGGCAGCCGCGAATTGACCAGGACGCCCTCCGTCTCCTCCATCTCCTCGTCCGCCTCCAAGACCCACGCCGACTCGCTTTTCCACTTGACCGGCGCACCACGCTCCTCGCACTCGATTGCCCGCGAGCCCCCGACCAGCGCCCCTCAGGACAGCCACCCCGTTGCTGACGAATCGAGGGAACACGCAAAGCCAGACAAGATGCATCAAACAAGCTCACGCTTACTCCGCATGACGGACGATGAGCGCCCATACACAAAAGTGAGTACCACGACTTGTCACCACGCCTGCGAGCCATTGAGTCGAGACGAGACTTGACGGCTGTGTTTTTGTGAACCGGACGACATGTCCATTGCTCGTTTTTCTGCCAGAGATTGGACTTGGTCTGCTTGCATTCATCTTGTCTCGCCCATGCCAGAATTGCGTAAGAAAACCCAACTAACCCCAGGCCAGGACTTCAAGGACCTCTTTGCAACATTAATGGTCTCGCTTCCCCTCACAGCACACCGAGTACGCTTCAGGATGATCGACTACACCTTCACATCAGACGAGGCAATCACCAACCTCGGTTCTCTCAAGTTTTCCCAGTCCAACCGCATGCCAGACCCCAAGGACTCATCACGTGTCGTCACAACCACCACGACCACCACCTTCTCCATGGCCAAGGAGATGGCCCGCTCCGTTTGCCAGAGATTTCTCGAGGCAAAGTTTATCGAGTCGGTTGAAGGCAAGCTCGACTTTATGAACAAGAGCTCCGTCTGGCAGTTGACCCCCAAGGGCATTCACATTCTTGAGCGTTTCTGCACACGCAATGGCATTGCCTCCGCTCACGTCAGGGCCGTGATTGAATCTAACAGGAACCCGCGCCAGCTCGTCGTTCTCGAGCGCAACACCGAAACCGACAAGCTGCATCACGACGAGCAGACAGTCGAGATCATCTTCCGCCGCTTCGTCGGCACCACGGCAAACGAGACTTCGTCCGATTCCGACTCGATACACGAGTTTTCCAAGTGCGATGTCGGTGTCAAGCTCGTCAAGCATCGGCCAAACTCGCAGCGCCAGTATGAGTACACCTTCAACGGCCGCAACGCCGCACAATGGCTCATGGACTGCTCCACCATGGTGGATCCCCGCGAGGCGGTCGAGGTCGGATCCCTCTTCCTACAGCTCAAGCTCATTGCGCCCGTGGATCCCCGCAACTCCGACCAGCAATTCCAGCCGTCAAAGCAGGTCCACTACTACATCACTAACCACGGCGAGCGCGTAGCAGGCTGGCTGCTCGAAGAGGTGCCATCAGGCGGAGACATGGCCGTCAAGTCACGAGATGGCGTGGCCCGTGACTCCAACAGCAACCGCACCAATGTCATTATCCGCAACCCATCGTGGCGTCTTCTGTACCGCGAGTTTCTCAAGGAGACCATGTGCGAGGAAAACCTTTCCTTCTTCCTCGAGGTGCAGCAGTTCAACAAGCAGTACAAGGACGCCATCAACGAAAAGGGCGAGAACAAGGTCGAGATCATCCGTGAGACGCTCGCTGCCGCTTATGGTGAGTTGGGAATTCTTCTTACTTCACAACCATCTGCTAACCATACTCAGGCCTGTACAATGCGTTCTTGGCGCCTGGCTCACCCAACGAGCTGAACATTGACCACAGTCTCCGCACCCAGCTAGCTACTCGCATGACACGTGCCGTTGGAGACGATGCAGCCATGCTACAAAGCCTTAATGAAGTGGCAGCTCTCTTTGACAAGGCACAGCAATCCATCTTCAAGCTCATGTCCAGTGTATGTCTCCTTTGCACATTCCTCTCTACCGGCCCACGTCTAACCCCGCATAGGACTCGGTACCCAAGTTCATCAAGCACCCCAAGTATGCTCCTCAGCTGCGTGGTCTAGATGCTGCCGCCGCTGCTTCAGCGTAATCGAAAATCCCAAACTTCGCCGACGCAACCCTTGGCCTCTTGGCTTAGCTTGACACCACTGTATTCTTTCCTCGACGCGTTTTTTTTTCCGTCGACTATCGTACCACTTCTCCTACTCCATGCATCCAGTCGCAGACTGTGGCGTTCTGTGGGCTCCAGGCCAAAATGAAAAAAACGTTAGCATCGGGTGGTTGTTTGTAAGATTGCTTCTTTATTTCTTCCATTGGTTCCTTCTCCTATTTTTTTTTCTCTTCTCTCTGCTTGGATCACAACAGGGTTGCGATCTGTGGTTCATGTCTTCTCATGTTTTCAACCTAAGCCAAGCGCTCTGTTTCTTTCTGGTGGACACTCAGATGATGGTCAGAACATTGGGATAGTTCAGCGCCATTGGTTGGCCTATTGGGACCCCTCTTCGGTCGTTCTCGCTCTGTTTGCATATACGCGCAAGTTTACCCGACGACGATCAGCGCACGTTGGATGGTGCGACTAGTATGTCCTCCACGACCGCCGGATACAGTACCACACCCTGCTCGGGACTGGGGTATCTGGAAGCCTGCGGTTGCAGGAAGCGGGGACCACAAGAATGATGGATGGTTTGAACAGCACTACTGTACCCTAATTGGGGGTTTTTCCAAGATACCCTCTTACACTCTATAGAACAACTTATGATGATATTCCACAGCAGCCGTTCCTTTCCCATCGTAGCCCTCTTCGCCTAGCAGCTGGTCGCGTGCCTTGAAGTCATGCTTACGTCCGTATCGTACGCATACGCCTCCATACAAGTCGAATCCCTCAAACTTTGCTAGACAAGTCTCGCGTTAATAGCAAGCCGCCTCCGTACGCCCGTGATTAGAGAAAGCCAACGTCACCCATCCCGCGATGGCCGGAGGACCTGACTCGGGCGCATATCTGGTTCTCTCGGGCGTGTGCATGACTCCGAAAGCTTCTACAGTGGGCACTATTTGGATTATACTATAGGGTCCTTTGGGAAAGAAGGGGGTGTAGAGGGTAGTCCTCCGCCTTTCGTGGTTGGTGCGGAGGCGCCCGGGCCCGTGTATGGATCGGCCTCGGCACTGCACACAGTACGGGGCAAGCAGGCCATAGGGAAACGTGGGTTTTGGCGGGATCTGTGGCCGGTGAGCACATTGGCTGAAACAGAAAAGACGGTCGCATGGCAAAAATTCAGTCGGTGGTTACGGCGTGGCCGAGATTAGACAAAACGTCTTTTTGCCACGATCAAGTCAAACGACGACCCCTTTGGACGGATCGATGGGGGAGGGGGAGGGAAGAACCATTCAAACGACGACGACGACGAGCATGTAAGCGAAGAAGATGTTGCCCCATTGACCGATTCTCCTGATTTACAAATCATGCCTAAGGAGGAGGGTGAGCAGCAGCAGCGCCTGGGACTTTTCTTACCAGATCTGCGACTGGTAGTGTGTCGTGTCGTGTGTATCTGCGATTTGTCCCACCCACATGCCCATTCCACTTGCTCGATTTGGTCGTGGGATGGGCGTTTCCCCGTTCCCCGAGCCATCATCTACAGCGCGCGCCTCCCGATCTGCGTAACCTACTATAGTATGTACAACCGCCCCCCTTTCCCCCAAACCGTTGACTCGTACGACATGTGTGTCACCCTCCCCGATTCTGAGATGCGATCAACAAAAGTTCTCGGGCCGGCAAGGGACAAGATTACGACCCATCCATGGCTGTATAGTTACATACTGCATTACACGTACATGTCGGCTGACTTAGGGAACCCTGTGTGGGAACGCGGACCCTGCTTTACGTTGCAGCATTGAATACCAAGGATCGTAATATTTTTTCTTCTCTTTTCTTCATTTTTTTATATAGGGGTCCCTGTCAGACCCGGTCACAGCAATCCAGACAGTCGGGTCCTCAAAAAAAAAAAGACGTTGAACACGTTCCCGTGGTTGGGGGTCTATTACGTATGCATCGTCATCCAGGCGCGGACCTTTCGCCGCAAAACAAGCGACGAATGAAAAACAGTGCGGTATAAAAAGCAAGGTACAGCGTTTCTGTCTTTTTGCCACTTGATGATGAGCGTGAGAGAGAAGGGAAGGTGCCACGACGCCCGGGAACTAGACGATCATTTACCAAAGGACTCTTGCATTGCGCGAGGATGCGGGCAGACGAGCAACAAAAAGCTAGCTTTGCCAGCCCCGAGTTAGGGAGACGGAGATTTCGCCGTGCCTTCGCGTATAGTTGTTACCTATAGTTCGTATTCGGTATGCAACTGTAAGCGGAGGACGGAGTCTAGTCCGAAGGGACGCCCGTAGATGCTACTAAGAGGAATAGCAACGGCGGTCTGAATGATAAACAAGGACATGAAAGAGGGGGGTTATGTATGTGCATGGTAGAAATACGCGCATTTGAGACTACCAAGCCCTTCATCCCCGATGAAAAGGGCGTTTTTAACTCAAGGACTCGCTGCTTTTGTCCTTCTGCAGCCACGGATATGAGATGCTGCAGCCCACAAACTACTGTATGTGCTAATACTCATGTCCGGTGAGATTGCCTAGTAGGGCAACAGACATACGAAGTGCATGGGATCGACAGGGACCTCATCCGAATACGGGATGTAGTAAGGTCGAGGTCCCAAGAAAGCGTCAACCGATGCACGTACGGAAAGGCGGCAGTCCATAACAGCTACATCTTACAACACAGTAATATAGCAAATAGAAGAAAAAAACGAGGGCTGTGTGGCTTGCATGGCATTGGCATGGCTAGTTTGAGCCATTTGTCCGGGGCGCTCAAGGGAGGAGGGTTGTGGTATTCGGAAAACGTCTTTAGACGGGCAGGTAAAGCGAGCTGGGGTTTTCCCACGTTCCAACAAGAACCCGACGGAAAAAAAAAGTTTCGGTACGGGAACAGGACGCCCGTTTGGAATGCCAAATTCGTCGCGCCCTTTTTGCCACGTGAGCAGGCGTTGTCGCGTCGCGTGGCTTCGAAGTCTGTGCACCCTGTGTTTTGCCCTGTGACGCGATGTTGGTCGGTTGCCTGATGGGATGACTGGCGGGTTGAGGAAAAAACAACGACAACGACGAGTTTGGACGTTGCGATCGACGAAATTTCTTAGTGGAATCATTGTTGAAGCCTTCAGTATCTTCCCATCCTCAGACTTGGATCCGTTCAATTCGTACGACGTGACGTCCTCGCTACCATGGGCCCCGCCCCGCCTGGCAGCCAGGCGGCCCCTCTGCCCACCAACCTGCCCTTCAGGCTCGTCAGCAAGACTATTGGGCAAGGCGCATATGCCTCGTGAGTCCTCGTATTTGCGTCTTTAATATCTGTCGCTAATGCTGCCCACAGCATCCGCAAAGCCGTCCCTCACAATGCCCCTAAACCCGTCATCGCCATCAAGTTCATCAACAAGGAACATGCCCTGCGCACCGGCCGGCTGACTCCAAAACAAATCAAAATGGAGATTGTGTTACATCAGCATCTTGGAAAACACCACAACATTATCCATTGCTTGGGCTCCGGCGAGGATGCGCTGTGGACATGGATAGCCATGGAATTGGCCGAGGGAGGTGATTTGTTTGACAAGATCGAGGCGGACGAAGGCGTCGGCCAGGATATCGCTCATCTGTACTTCTCGCAGCTTGTCAGTGCAGTCGCGTACATGCATAGCAAGGGCGTGGCACACAGGGACATTAAACCTGAAAATGTGCTGCTGAGCGCAGAGGGAGACTTGAAGCTGAGCGACTTTGGGCTAGCGGCTTTGTTCAAGAAGGACGGACAGATACGGCTTTGCAATACTGTGTGCGGTTCACCACCATATATTGCACCGGAGATTGTTAGTGGGAGACGGAGCAAGAGGGCGGATGTGTTGGATGTGGGATACGAAGCCAATGTCTGCGACGTATGGAGTTGTGGAGTGGTGTTGTTCGTTCTTTTGGTTGGAAATACGCCATGGGACGAACCCACCATGAGGTCCGAGGAGTTTAAAGAATACGTCGAGACAGGAGGCCATACCACGGATGAACTATGGGCTAACCTTCCGCCTGATATTGTCAGCTTGCTTCGAGGCATGCTCAAGGTCGATCCTAAACAGCGCTTTACGTTGGACGAAGTACGCACACACCCTTGGTTCACCCGCCAGAACCCGTACTTGACACCTTCAGGACGAAACGCCAATCCAGTCGGTCTGGCCACGCAGATGCTATCTCATCTACGCATCGACTTCACACGACCACCTACCCAATCCCAACGTGGATTCTCACAAGACGATGGCGATGCAATGGACATTGACACGAACGACGACCCCCGCCGCTCCAGCGCCATCCATGTCCTCTCCTCTACACAGCCCGAGACCCCCTCAGCTGACACCCCATTCGACTGGGAACGCCCACCGCGCCTCGCCTCCCACGACGGCATGTCGGCTTCGCAACCCACCACGACCGCCGCTCACGCCGCCATCCACACCTCCCAAATCAGTTCCACCCCCTTCCTCTCCCAGCTCCCCTCCTCAACCCAAGACATGCTCTCCCAAGACCCCAGCATGACCCAGTTCAGCTCGCAACCAGGCGTACCCCTCACCTTCACCCAAGCAGCGAGAAGAGAAAAAAAAATAGGAGAAGGA
>Ga0181472_100053_pt1 | contig 11319 bp, 8 predicted proteins | sample In1P11_FD_119087 | JGI IMG/M metagenome (GOLD analysis project Ga0181472, IMG submission 119087) | Clean room microbial communities from NASA Spacecraft Assembly Facility at Jet Propulsion Laboratory, Pasadena, California, USA -... ...
AATATTGTGTAAAGACAAACAGCAGAAAGGAGGACTGAACAGAAGGGAAGAGGTTGCTCAATATTGAAGTAGGATAACAGGAGGAAAGTGACCTTCAACAGATCTCGGGATCTGCAAGGTGCGCTCTCCAAACATGGAACAGCTTCAAAACTTCGCTTTATCAACGATCCACCGAGATAGGGACGAGGTGCGTCAACGATTCGGCATCCACTCTTTCGTACGCAAACTCCTTGCAACATTGCTCTCTGATAGCCTATCATGGTCGCAAAGTACATGCGACATACAGCGCATACCGAGGTTTGATGTAGCACAAGAGTCGCGTAACATGCTGTCTTGCAGGTCGGTCGGCGGTGAATGTTGACTCAACAAGCACATGAAACCGAAGCCGAAGCGGCATCACAAACCCCGAAAAGCCATTGACGACAGCGATTTTACTCACATCTCCCATGCCCTGCTCAAAAGAAATGACAGACGCGAATAGTCACTTGTTAAATAGCAGTCCGAGCATCATCCTAAAGAGGACGGTGCAGACGAAGGAACGTTGAATAATGAGAAACTCCAGGGTCAAGGTTGCGGATGTGCCGATCGAAAATCGGATCATGACGCAAGCGTGCAGAATCGGATCTGAACCATCGACATCGTCTCCATACTTTTTTGCTGATCTTGAGGCATTACAAGGTCCTTGCACGAGTGGGAAGTGTACAAAGGTTTACTGTGCTCGATAGCAAGCCATGTTACGATGCTGTATATTAAAACTTCCTCATAAACCACGCCCATAGACTTGTTCTTGTAGCAATGGCCCTTCTTGCCTGGCGATAAACCTTACGAGTGTGTTTGCTCAAAGTAGCTCGAAGTAAGGCACAGTCAATTCCCGATCTTCTGCTCATAATCTCAAAGCTCCTCATCTGTATCCTCTTCGTCTTTGGCCGAGACCTGCTTGCAGAGTTTGGCCACCTCCTCGCTGGTGATGTTCGACGGGTCTGCAGTACGACCATAAATACGAATGCGCATGATGATTTGCTGAGGCGTGTAGGTCTGGAACTCCTTCTGCCTGACTCTGCGCAATATCCAGGAAGGAGCTTTGCTTCCGAGCACGACGCAGAAGTTACGATCGGTGTTGTATAAAGGCGTCTTCTTGACGAGTGTGCCTCCGAATCTGCTGATGATGACTTTGATCTGTTCTCCACTCCAGTACTCGTGGTCTCCAACCACAAAGTATGAGCCGTACTGAAGGCAGTTAGGAGCACCGGATGGAGCTGCAGCAATGTCGGCTTCGGTGACTACAGCAGACTCGTCTGGGTCTTTGTCTTCGGCTTCAGCCTTGATCGTCTTGCGAGGTTTGCTGACTGTAGGCTTGGGTGAGAGAGTATCGTCCTTCGCCTCGTCACTTGAACCATTATCTTCCTCTTCTTCCTCGTCGGAGCTTTGTGTTTTCTTGCCCTTTGTTCCGCGATGCTGGGGCTTAGCTTTGGCGGGTTTGGTCGACCTTGCTGCAGATTTACGAGAGACGGACTTGTTGTGGCTTATGGTGCCGCCCATCAGAGGCATGATGAGAGTTTCGACGACGATGTCTCTGTTGCGATGCTGGAGAGGAAGTTCCATTTTGAAAGTACCATCCTTGCTGTAATTCTCAAGTGTCGGATCCGGAGCCTCGACGCCCAACATGATAGCGAGTTCATCGGCTTTGGCCTCACAAAACTCATTGGCTTCGTCGAGTGAGGAGAAGGCTTGATAGACTTGGAGTCTTCCAACGTCGTCTTTCTTGTTGTCGAAAGTGACCGAGGTGGTGAGGTAGACGTTGTGCTCCTTTTGAAGGACGGCTTTGGGAGGCATGGTTGTTGATGGTGCTGGCGCTGAATTGCGCAGAGGAATAGCAAGGAGTACGAGGATGATGCGTTGATGAGGGCGCCGATAGAATTGAATTGAAGATGCGAAACGGAACAGATGGGCGAGACAGAAGGGATTACTCAAAGAGTTGGCGTTTGCGATGCAAAACACGCCGGCGACAAAAGGAGCAGGAGCAGGAGCAATCCAGGCAGCATTCACTCTCACCACCAACACGACAAAAACACGCAAACTGCCTCACTCCATTTCGACCATGGAAGTTTTATTTTCCTTACATTTCTAGATTTCAAGCTGGCAGTCTCCTCATCCAAGGACCAAGAACTGCTGCCAAAGCTCACAGGACGAGCGATGGCTTCTTCAGGACGACAGGCAGCAATCATGTACCTTGATCGTACATTACTCCACTCGCAGCCATACTTCTGAATGGAACCATCACGCTGCGTACGGGCACTCTCCTACATGGATCGTACATGATGATAGTTGTGTCGGGTATGGGAAAGAGATGAAGGTGAAGTCGGGAAGAAGTGACGGCCGTAGCCTGAGTCATGCGTCAGGAGCTCCTGCCGTCATTGAAGACAAACAGAGCAAACTCGAAAAAAGTCCCGTCCAATTGCGGACTCGAGGACTCGATAGATTGCTAATTGTTGTTGAATATTTACCCTCTTTTTTGTAACAATAGACATTCGCCGTCCATCGTATATATCCGCCATCATGTCGGACGAACAACCTCGCAAGAAGGTCCGCTTGACGGGTCCTGACGAGTCGGCCTCGACATCGCTGCCAGAAATCGACCCTGTCGCAGCACAACTGGACCAGGAGAAGAATGCCGGTATCACTGTTTTCGCATCGCAAGCTGCTGGATTTGGAGGCATTGTGAAGAAGAGATACACAGATTTCCTGGTCAACGAGATTTCGACATCTGGCACCGTATTCCACCTGGACGAGCTGACTGGCCCCGCCATTAAAGCTGTCAAGAAGGTTGAGAAGGACGCCGAGGCAGAAGAGAAGGGTGCACAAGCAGACGAGAAGGATAAGGCACCCGTGGCACCCAAACCCGAGCCTGTCGTCTTGAAGGAGGCCCCCAAGCAGGATAATGCCGAGGCGGCCATCAAGGAGCGCATCGAAGAAGCTCTTGCTTCGGTATGTTCACTCGATTGACATGGGTTGATCACTTCTGACAAGGCCTAGATTGCGCCCGCCGACATGGGTATCCTCAAGAACATCTTTGGTGAAAAGACGACAACCGACATTTGCAACCTCTACGCAAAGTCCATCGCCCGTCCGGAACGCAAGACAAGAGACCATGGCAGTCTGCAATCAGAAGTCATCCAGGACAAGCAGATGCGTACCGATGCTCACATCAACGTCCGTCGCATCTTCAGCGGAAGAGTCGACACCATGACCAACGACGACAATACTATTGCCATCAAGATCGCTGCTGCTGCCAATAACCACCCCAACGCTCGTGCTCTGCCTGGATCAAAAGGAAAGAACAACCGCCCCAAGGGCAAGGTCGGCTGGGATGAGCTTGGTGGTGAACATTTGCATTTCACCCTGTACAAGGAGAACAAGGATACCATGGAAGTCCTCTACTGGATTGCCAGTCAGCTCAAGCTTCACGTCAAGAACTTCCAGTTTGCTGGAACAAAGGACCGCAGAGGTGTCACTGTCCAGCGTGTGAGCGCCTACCGTATCGCCGCAGACCGTCTCCAAGGCGTCAACCCTACCCTCAGACAAGCCAGACTTGGTGGTTTCAAGTACATGCCGCAAGGTCTTGACTTGGGCGATCTTTACGGAAACGAGTTTACCATCACTCTCCGTGACTGCACGTTCCCAGGTCAACAAGGAGATACAGCAGCTCAGCTCGAAACTGCAAAGAAGATTGTTGGTGATGCTGTCTCGCAATTCCAAGAACGCGGTTTCATCAACTACTACGGTCTTCAACGTTTCGGTACATTCGCCATCTCCACAGACACTATCGGCAGAAAGATGCTGCGTGGTGATCTGGAAAGTGCAGTTGAAGACATCTTGTCTTTCAGCCCCGAAGCTCTGGCAGCTGCAGACAACCCCGATCAAGCATCAACCAAGATTTCGCATGATGACATTGCCCGTGCCCAAGCCCTACACATCTGGAAGACAACAAAGAAGTCAGGCGCAGCTCTTGACAAATTGCCCCGTCGTTTCCAGGCCGAAAACGCCTTGATCAGACATTTGGGCTGGGTGGACCGCAAGAGCGGTGATTTGCTACGTGCAAAAGATTGGCAGGGCGCTCTTCAAAACATTCCTCGCAACCTCCGTCTTATGTACGTCCACGCCTACCAATCTCTTGTCTGGAACACCGTTGCTGGTCGTCGCTACGAGCTCTACGGTAACAAAGTCGTTGCCGGCGACCTCGTTCTCGTTCACGAACACAAGGACAAGGAAGCCTACAAGCAAGAAGACGAAGAGACCATCGACGACGCAGGCGAGATCATTGTCCGCCCCGCCGCTCACGATACTGCCACCTCTCTCGAAGACAAGTTTGAACGCGCCCGCGCTCTCACACCCGAAGAAGCAGCAAGCGGCAAATACACAATCTTCGACTTGGTGCTCCCTCTTCCTGGTTTCGACGTCATGTACCCCTCCAACGAGCTCGGTGCCTTCTACACTGAGTATATGGGCTCCGAAGCTGGCGGTAAACTCAACCCTCGCGACATGCGCAGAAAATGGAAGGACGTTTCGCTCTCAGGCTCATACCGTAAGATCATGGCCAAGCCCCAAGGATTAGACTGGGAAGTCAAACCTTACTTCCAGGATGATGAACAGCTCATCCAGACCGATCTTGACAAGTTGATCGCCAAGGCAAAGGATGAGGGCAACGCCGACGCTCTGGGCGGTGCTGAAGCTCTCCTAGGCTCCGACAAGTCTCTCGAGAAGTCACTAGACGAGAAGACGGAGGAAGACACGAAAATGGCTGATGGATCTGAAGAGCAGAAGTTGGCTGTGATTATCAAGATGCAGTTGGGCAGCAGTCAGTATGCCACCATGGCTTTGCGCGAACTGACAAAGGGTGGTGTCACGGCTTTCAGACCTGACTTCCAGGGTGGAAGATTGAGCTAGAAGATTAGTAACGACCTACTTAAGATCATGATAAAAAGCAAACGCGGTCTTGAACAAAGACCGAACGATGAAAAGACAAAAAGACAGAAACGATCGATGATTCCCCTGCCAAAAGCCAAAGTCTGGTAAACACTCTCACCAGATGACTCTTAACATCCTTGTGAGTTGTGAAGATCCACAAAGTATATTAAAGAACGAGCACTTCCTCTTATGTGGTTGATAAAGTTTTTCAGTACGTAAAGCTAACACTGTGAAGACACCCTGCATGATGGCAAAATACTCTCGATTTGAAGCCGTCACCGTCTCCTGCTCGTTTCGTCTGCCTTGACACCCTGACAGTAGAAAGAGGATCGACGAGCACCAGAGCTCATGCCTTTTTCAACGAGCCAATCGCCGACCAAAAATAGCTACCAAAAGGCAAGATGACATTGCTGCCGGCGTAGTTGTCCAAAAAGAGTGCGCGAAAATGCCTGCCTCAGTGGACTAACGGCTACAGCTTGGCTCGCATGGTGAGTCTCACGACTCTCAGCGGACAAGCGGCAGGATCTGAAACGCATGTTGCCTCGCGATAGATGCATGATAGAGTAGCATGGGAGGTTGAGAACTTGTATAACAGCTCCGTCTTGTGATGCATGGAAGCGAGAAGGCACATGTACTTTTAAAGAGACGGCTAGGTCTGCAAGTACCTCATAGGGGACATGGCGATTTTTAGCGATAGTAGAGGAATATTTGTAGATGACAAAATAAAGGTCTACGAGAATATATATCATCAGCGCCGATTCTACTGGTGCTACATATAAGGCCCACAAGCATCCAACCACCACTTATGCCAAACTAAAAAGTATCGTTCTTTGTCAGCCACGCACTTTTTGGGGGGGAAAAAAAGCCCAATGATTAGCAAAGAGAATTAAAAAAGAAACATACCAGCTCTGCATCCTTTGGTCACTGTGCATCTTCGTCTGTAGCATTTGCCAACTCTGTGAACCCAGTTTGATTGCTCTACTTCTCCGCAGAATTTAGACGGACTCATGGTTTTACGGTGGATTTTCCATTCGACGTGGAGGAAGCAGTTTTGCTTGGTGGAGGTTAGCTGATGATGATGATGATGATTATAAGAGGGGTAAGGGGCGGGACTTGCGATGCATTTTGGAAGGGGCGAGATGTCGATGGGGTCGGAAGCTGCAGCTGCTGACGCCTCAGGTTGGGCAAGAGCGATGGCAGCGCCGATGATGAGGAGGAGCAAAGAGAAGACACGCATTGTTCTTTTGCGGCAGGAAAAACAAAAGACCGAGGAGTGGAGTACCAGTATCGAGAGTCCAAGAAGAATAGCAGATATATCAACAAGATTGTCACTTCGGACACCGTCTTTGTTGAAGATGAGGTAATTCGAGGTGTTTGACATAACTTTTTTGTTGTGGCGATAAACATGCTCAAATGTTCTGTGGCCTTGATTCACCACGAACAGAGTTGACGTGGCATGCAACATGATGCGATAAGTCGTTCTGTATCAATGCTCCATTGTCTAGAAACCTACGACCGCAGTTTACTCTTTCGTATCTCACTGTAGCATGTTCATGAAGGCTTTGTGGGTACGGATGACCTTTGGATCAGCATAAGAGGAGATCTCTTTCTCATAAAGACCGCTGCAGGTCAAATATTACGACAATATGAGCATACGTGCCAGCGAGTCGATCATGAGAAGATTGTGACAGAGGAATCCGGGAGGGTTGTTGAATGCACCGCGACTTCTGGCCACAATGGCTGTTCTCGCTAACGATCCCGACGCCGTAAAGGTCTCCTGTCGTTCTTGCTTCTCTAGCACAAGCAGGTGGACTGGTGACCAGATTATACGTGTGAGAAGCTGCAGCTACACCATTACTGACCTTGGAGACGCAACAGAGTTGTACCAACTTTGAGCAGGTACGTTCTTCGTGCTCTCATCCGAACCGCTTTCAGTACGCCTTCCACGGGCAACACCCCTCGTCTCCTTCATATCCCAGTGCATCACCGAATAAACAATGGAAAAGATGTGTTCAGCTCGACTTGGTTTCCGCGAATGCGTACTTATCCCCAACACCACGTAAAGGTGCGAGCTGTTCTCTGGTGTAACGCGCCTGTGTACAAAGCTATGCGTCGTTTTTATTGAGAACAGGTTGTCTCCTGCCGTTTTTTTGAGGCCGGGTTGTCTCCCTCCGTACGCTTCTCAGTAAAGTGAAGCACTGTGTTAAAACAAACGATCTTGAGGACCCCTGTTCTTTTTCGGCTTCCTGGACTTGGGACCCGACTTGAAGACTCGGCCAGAGTCATCGACGTGAGATGCGACGAGGTCGCCGTTGCGTTGAGCGGTGCGGCGAGCTCGTCGCGACGTGCCTCAGGCTTGGGTCGCCATGGGTTGCGACACTGCCCTTGGCTGTGAGTATAGGAGGGATTCCTATGGTCGGGACAAGGGTAGATACCCTGTGGAGGTGGAGGCGGAGGCGTAGGAGGAGCTTGACTGTCAGTCTGCTGATGCGTATCAAGCACCGGCGCAGAAGTCATGGAGGCAAGAAGGGGGCAGTGCCATGGCGAGGACTGAAAACTTGCCTACTTCGGCCTTGTAATGGGCCTCGTACTCCTGCAAGAGGGCGAGCTGAGCCCGAACGACATCACTCTGCGCATCAGGACCACTCTTGAGTGCCCCGACCACTTCGGCGACATTGCGATAGAGCTTGAAGGCATGGTCTTGATCGACTGCTCGGTTGACCCTAAGAAACAGACCCTTGGGAGTCTCGACGGTTGCCTATTTCATGATTAGATCGAAAAGGGCCGCACAGCAAGGGACATACCATTGCGACTGCTTGCGCGGTTGCTTTGATGAAAGGTGTGCGAAGGAGAGACAAAGAAACAATGCGCAATGATTGACGCTGCGGGATGTCAAAGGTCGGTTTGAACGAAGCTGCAAAGTTGAGATATGTTCGAATTAATGTTTGTTATTTGTTTGTCGTGCGCACTCACTTTGCATTCTCGTTCACTGCACATGTCCGACTTCTCGCGTCAAGCTCCTTCTTTTTTGCCTATCCATCCGCACCTCGTTTATTGTTTTTCATCACGCCTTATCGCATCACAACATGGGCTTCCTCGGCGATATCTGGAAAGGTTACGACAGGTTCTGCCACTGGATACCTGATCATGGTCTTTGGTTGAAGTGCGAACCCTACTTCGCGCCGTTCCTGGCCTTTTGGCAGATCTGGGTATATCCGCCCCTCTTTGTCGCTGGTGTCGTGTGGGTACGACTTCTGCATGCCTGCAAGGATGAACCTTACGACAAGGATATGTGTCGCCCCGTAGTGGCTGCGTGGGTGATCGCCCTTCTCGCCTTCTTGGCCGTCAACGTCGCCGTCGCCTGGACTAAGGCTACCATCCTCGGCTTGAGGGCCAAAGCATACACCGTCCCTGCCATGGTCCAAGGGGGACTAGAGGTAATCCAGGTCAATCGACTTGGCAATTCACGCTGGTGCATTTCTTGCAACAGCTGGATGCCGATGAGATGGAACCATTGCTCCGAGGTCGGCATGACCGGTCGGTGGAACAAATGCCTTCCTCAACTACACCACGTTTGTGTCTGGTTTGGCGCCCCTGTCTACGCCCCTAACATCAAGTCCTACATGATGGGGGTACTCTGGTTTCCAATCCTGCAGCTTTTCTCCTTGGGCGTTGCCATCTGGTCCCTTGCTAGCTGGAAGCTTCGCTACTGGTTCAGCTACCTCATGATGGCTCAGGCACTTATCTCGGCCATCGGTATTCCCTTTTCGATCCACACTGCGCTATGGGCTGTGATGCTTGCCTTCGAGCAAAACCAGCTTCCTGGAGAGTACCGCAACAAAGCAACGTTCTTCCAGGTCACGAACATCGACCCTGCTCACCCATCTCACGGCAAGCAGCACCTGGCCCAGTACCTCGATCTCCGTCACCAGGTCCCTTTCAGTCAAGGTTACAAGGCCAACGTCAAGTCCATCATTGGCCCTTGGTGGCATCTGCTTTTGCCTGCTGTCTTCTGTTGGGTTGCTTCTCCTGCATCGCAACTCATCGTGGATTCTGATTACCATGACTGGCAGTGGTCCGTACATGGCCCTATTGCTGAGGCACAGGAGAGAGTGCGCGTCGTTGACCCGGCCTCTGAGCCCGAGTTGACCCCCGATGTCGAGGCAGCCCCTGTGGTGGAGGCAGCCCCTAACGTCGTTGGTGCAGTACCTGGTGAGCCCGAAAGTAGAGCAGAAGAAGGAGATGAGGCTCCGCTATTACAACCACAGCGATCCCTCTACTCCATCCCCGAGGTAGACGAGGCTGAGGATGAGGTGCATGCCGAGTCCGCTCTCCTATCCTACCAGGGCTCTATGCGTGAGCGTGCCAGAGCTCAGCTTGAACTTGCCAGACGCCCCGGCTCTGCCTAAACCGGATTTCCCTTTGCCACACTGATCCAACCAGTTTCTCGCTTTCTAAACAAGCACTTCCAAACTTCGCTTTCTAAACAAGCACTACCAGTCTTCGCCTTCTATACAGGCCCAAACTTCGCTTTCTAAACAGGCACAAACTTCGCTTTCTAAACAAGCACAAAAGATAGGAGTTCACCTGACTTAAACAAAAAACGCCTCGGCGAAAGCTCACACCTCCATGAGGTGCCGGGAACTAGTACGCGCAAGCGGAACTAAGATGAGCAAAACCCCCTTTTCCCATTGTGTCTGCGGTTCTCACCGGGATATGAAGGGGAAGAATTGTCAGTGATTGAGCAAATCTCCTCAGAGTATCTGGGATTCTGCCTCATGAGTCAGCATTCCCAGGTACGGATAGGGTCTCTGTTCCAACCATCGAAATGCAAGATGTTTTCATTTTCGTGCGATTGTCCAAAGGAAGTACTTCGCGTCACCTGCTTCCAGTGGACATGCACCTATATGTGAAAAATACCTTGCATTCTGATAGCTATACCGGATGCCTGTCTGCGTCGGGAGAGGCTGTGGAACGGTCATTTTCATCGTCAAGTCGAGCAGAGTGTGAGCGCCGAGGGAGGTTGGATCGAGTGGAAGTTCCGTAGAGATTCTCAGTTAGTCAAGTCTACATCTTTATCTGCTCTCTGAATCTCTACAGATCATATCTTCTATCAAGTTCCAGTCTCGCCCGAAGAAAAAGGACTAATTTTGCTAGGCAACAAGCTTGTGGAGAGTACCAGACGTTTGAACGCATATCGTCTTTGGGCACAGCGTGTACCTTGAGGAGTCCTCGCATGGTGTAGACAGCCCTTGAAGTGGATTCAGCATATAATGCCATCTCACTTGGGAAGCCCACACTCGCGCTCGAACCATTCTATCCAACCTGCGAGGACATTAGACCCGTCGTCAAACAGACAAGGTGATATCTACATACGTGGTCTCAAACGTTTGCCTTCAGGACAGGCCTTTCTGTAGCAATGTCCCACCCTCGTCACCCAGTTTTCCTTTTGCACTCTAGAGCAGAACTTGTGGGAGCTCATCGTGGTGCGATGGATCTTGTACTCCAGCTTGTTGAAGCAGCCTTGCTGCAGCAAGGAGAGAATCGTCAGCTTGGTGGATGGTACGCGGAAAACGACCACTTACGATACACTCAGGCAGCGCCGAGATGTCGAGCGGATTGCATACTGTTGGTTCGGCTTGCGCGGGAGCAAGAGCAGCGCCAAGGACGGTGAGGATGTAGAAGAGCTTCATGTTTTTTGTATCTTCAAGAGAGTATGGAGTAATACTATCATCCAGCACCAGGCGTAGTCTATATGTACGAATTGGTTGCATCAAGTGAAAATTACTCACCGTATGACAGCGAGCCACGAGGTTTTCTGAGGTGTTTTGAGATAAGACTCATGCATCTGGGTGGCTCAAAACCCCTCTCCACGTACCAAACAGGCTCATGGAAAAACACACTCAGTGTGTTGCGCACATATCAGAGGTAGAAGCACTCCAAGATCAGCATTCCCGCTCAACAAGACGCTATTTCCGTTTTGAATGGTGCAGATTACTGCGCGTGCGCGTGCGCGAGCGCGAGCGGAGCAAAGTCATGTCTTCGGGTAGCGGCTTACCACGGGTGAAGGCGACGGATAGCAAAGCCATAGTAAGAAAATCGCAGGCCGTTCCTGCATTGGCGATCAGTAAGATGATGTTGGTATAGTAATATAAGTTCGAAAGAGGAATGAACGTTACATATGTTGCAAGACTGAGATGTGACGACAGATTTGAACTGCTTGAGAAGGACACCAACATGCGGAGATGAGTGGATCATAACAACGAAGGCGAAGTAATGGCAAGAGGCAGAGTAGAAAATCAGACAGAGAGCGATATAGAACAGATAGGCACCTCCCCCCCCCCAAAAAGTGCG
>Ga0181472_100054_pt1 | contig 11282 bp, 10 predicted proteins | sample In1P11_FD_119087 | JGI IMG/M metagenome (GOLD analysis project Ga0181472, IMG submission 119087) | Clean room microbial communities from NASA Spacecraft Assembly Facility at Jet Propulsion Laboratory, Pasadena, California, USA -... ...
ATAAAAAAAAAAAAAAAAAACATTACTAGTCGAAAATCTAGAAATTAGAGAACTAGTGAGCTAGTAAATTTAAGAAATGCCTAACCAAATCAAGTGAAAATGAAATGGGGTGATTTTTTTTTATCAACTAGAATGTTTTTTTGATCTACTGCAAGTGGAATCAATTTGATTGAAGCTCGTTAGCATGCTCTAAAAAATAGCAAAAATTTACTATTCTTTGCTAAAAAGGAGGTCCAACAATTTAGATTTGGGAATGAGAAGACTAATCCAAGAAATTCAATGATTATTATGAAATTAAAAAGCTTTTCCAAGGATGAAATAGTGCTTGTGATCCTGCAAAAGAACTTACATCAACCATTTAACTCAATCCTACAACAAGAAATTATTAATCCTAAATGTAGAAATAGAAAGACATAAAAACTAGAGATGCATGTGAATAAGCAATGAAAAGAAGGAAAGAAAATGATACAAAAGGGCTTTGAGTTTCTTGAGATGGCCAAGCCCAACGAAAATTAGAGACCTATGGAGGAGAACAAGATTTAGAAGCTGAGCATGACACCAATCTTCATTATTTTCATCAATAGAATTACATCTTTGCAAGAAAATAAAATGGAGCTACAAGAATACAAGCTCTCTCTACAATATCACTAATGAAAAGCTATTCCTAGAGGAAAATTCGACTTGGGACTTATACAAAATGATTAGGAATCATTCCCCATGAATGGAGGAATCTTTCCCCACCAAAATCCCTTGATTAGTGGATCTAGTCCCTAATACTAGGAATTTGCATTAAATGGCAGGGGACACATTCCTAGATTTTCTCAATCATTCCCTAGAGGAAAATTCGACTTGGTACTTATACAAAATGATTAAGAATCATTCCCCATGGATGGAGGAAGTTTTCTCCACTGAAATCCCCTGGTTAGTGGATCTGCTCCCTTGATTGATGGATCTGCTCCCTTAATTAGTGGAACACATTCCTAGATTTTCTCAATCATTGGAGTTCCACAATTTGTGCCATAATTCCATAATATCTTGTTGACTTATTATTTATTATTGATATTCTAATAGTAGGGAACAAGTCCTTAAATTATCTCCTCCTCCGACTCTTCATAATCTGCCCAATATTCTCATAATATTCCACAAAATATAAATAATATTAGGCACAAATATTCAATTATTCATAAACCTTCCTAATGAATATATTAAAGTTAAAAATAAATTATATAATGCAAAAAGAGAGGTTTAATGTGTTGAAGGATGGTCATAGGCCTTAATTTATGTTTTAATTTAGAGGCACGGGCCTTAATTTATGTCTAATTTAGAGGCCCATCACTATAGCAAACTTATCAATAAATGGCCTCAACACATCATTCATCACACTTATGAATGTAGGAGGAGCATTACATAAACCAAAAGGCATAACTAGCCATTCAAACAAACCTTGTTTTGTTTTGAATGTTGTCTTCCAAATGCCTCCTTCAGCTATTCTAATTTGATGGTAGCCACTCCTTAAGTCCAACTTAGTAAAATACTTTGCATCTTTCAATTGATTAAGTAAATCATCTATTCTAGGTAGTGGGTAATGGTTATTTACCGTAATTTTGTTCAATGCATTGAAGTCCACACACATGCACCATGTTCCATCCTTATTTGGCACCAAAAAAATAGGTGAACCACATTGTGAAGAAGATATCTTGATGATCCATTTATCCATGGAAAATTTTAGGGGCTAATATTCGCAGGTGGGCTAATTTTCCATGATTTTTCCAAAAAAAGATTCATCAAATTCCATTTTTTCTAAAAGCTATTCGCCTAAATTGTATAATATAAAATTATTTTTCTTTAAAAATCGCCAAAATTATAGAGAGAATATATATAAAATCATTATAAATTTGAATAGTTTTACAAATATATAAATAAAGTTTTCATATTAGGAACTAGTGAGATTCTTCAATGTTTTTAAACTCAAGATAATTTTCCATCCTTAAATTTTTTCTTACCTTTATCCAACAACTCTTGAATTTTCTTTTTAATTTATGCACTTTCCATCACTAACATCCTGTATGTGCCAATATTAGGAAGAGGACAATCTTGCTGCAACTGTATCTCATGTTGGATTCCTCTCTTGGGAGGGAATCCTTTTGGTCCCTGAAACATCTCATCATATTGATTAACTACATCAACCAATTCAAATTTCAATTTTGAATCACAACCTTTAAAATATTCATTATCAACATCATTCTTAGGTTTGATCATTAGAAGCACAAAATTATTGCTTGAATTCACTAGTCTTTTCATTTGCCTCGCATTAACAAGTGAAAGATTTAGTTTCTTTCTATGATCTCTCACAATATATTCTACTCCATCTTTGAACAAATGATATTTGTTTTTATGTCTATGGAAGGTAGATTTTCTGTCATAGAGATACAGGATGCCGAAAACTATACTAATGAAAGAACATCAAGCTCCACTTCATCTATGAAATTTGCAGTGATGACAAATTTTAGTTTACATTTTCTAGTTACTTGCGATTGTGCATTGTTACACACCCATCCAAGTGGATATGGTTTATGACGTGGAATGGTTTCCAAGTTTAAACTTCTGACAATATTTTTAGAGATAAGATTAGCTTGAGAGCCATTATCGAAAAGTGTATCAATTTTGCTATGTTTTGAGATCACCCTTATGTGAAAAAGTTCTATCCTCTTCTTTTCATTTGGAGTTTCATTGTGTGAATTTGAAGTACTTGTTCTAGCAATGGATTATTTTCCCTTCATACCCATGGCTGTAATTTTAGTTTCATCACCCGAATCAAATCCCAAATTCCGTTGAGTGGTTGCAGTTGTCTTTTTTTTCCCTTGTTGTTGGATTTCTTTGAATTCATTTCGGGATGAAGCTTCCAACAATGAGCTTCATCGTGACCCTCTTTGGAACGATGTTTGCATATTAATTTCTTTCCTTCTTGATAGATGCAGTTTTCTTTCCCTTGCCTTTGAAACCGTTTCTTTTCCTTTACTCTTAAATGGCTTTTTACTACCCTCTTCTAGATTGTTTTCCCGTCTTGCATCAAGATGAGTGGCTTGCACACAAACATTATCTAGATTATTGGGATTAAACATTAAGATAGTATTCCTAAGGTAACTGCATAAACCCCCTATGTACTTCAGCAACGTGTCTTGTGATTGCAAATATACACCTAACATTAGAGACCTTTTTTCTGAATTCTTGGGTGTAATCTTGCACATTTTTACCTTTAAGTTGTTTAAAGTTCTACCAATCCATGATGGATTTTTGCATATAAGTTAAAGGGTAGAATTGTATTTTAATTTCAGCAATGAAATCAGACCAAGAAATTGATATCTTACCGCGTTTTTTTATCTCCTCTTGTGCCTTTGATTCCCACCATACTAGTGTTGTACCCTCCACTCTCAAGGAAGCTAACTGAATCTTTATGTCATCCTCTTGAAAGTTTTGAATTCTGCGATAGAACTCCAATTGACGAATCCAATTATCAAGCTTCTCTGCATTCACTTCACCATTATACATGGGCAGTTCAAATTTAACATCAAGTTTTAGTAAGGGTGATTTACTAGTTCCTTTTGAGGCATGTTGATGAGTATGAGTAAGGGTTGTGTTAGTGGAAGAGGGCGAAGATGCATGTGAAGAAGAAGATGAAAAATATGGTGGAGAGGATGGAGGTTTACCTCCATTTCTATTACCTCCTCCTCTTAAAGAACTTTCTCCTTTGGGAGGTTTGGAGCTTTCACCCTACAACCTCGTATTCCTCTCTTCATAGAGGACCTTCATGATCTCTGTCATATCAAAGAAAGCCTTCTTGAAGGCCTTCTCATCTTCTATAATGTTTGTAGGTTCTCCTTCATGAGACATACTCACTGGAGCCTCAATTACAACTTGAGGAAGAACTGGTGTTGGAGATTATGGCAACCTTCCCCTCCTTCCCCTCGAACCAACATCAGGGCTTTCAACCAGCTTCCCTTCTCCTCTTTTGAGTTTTAACCTTGTAAGCATGACATAAACTTGGAAACAGTTAAATCCTTCTTGCACAAAGCAAACCTAGTGTTCTGATACCAAAATGACCTGATTAGGAATATTAGTTTTATTGTGCTAAGATCCTCCTCAAATTATAAACAAAATGATATTCATGTGCTTAAGGATTCATGAGTTTATTGCAAGTGAAAATGAATTTTTATGTTAATTTTATGAGCGATTTAACATAAATAAGAAACTAAACAAAAACATATAAATGTATATAACATCGCCAACAACACATCACAACAGGAACATGATGAAGGAGTTCACTCCTCCTAGGCTATGTCTCCTTGGTCCAGCTTCCAATGGCTTAGGCCTCTCTATTATGCTCAAATGTGTAAAAATATGTGTTTACAATGGTCAAATGCTTCTGCAACCTACTCCAATGAGTCAAAAATGTCCAAAAATGGCCATCTAGCCTCTTTTTTCTTCTAATTTGGTCGAAAACTAGAAAAGTTATGATCTCTCATAGGTTCTCCACTATTCGCTCCAAAAATTTCCCAAAATTTGGCATCAAACCCTCATTTTCGCCCTGTTTCCTGCTAACTGGCCACCAAATCCACTGGAATCCAAACAGATTTTTTAGCCAGATAGTTTGGTCACTGAGGCCTAAAAATGTGAAAATTAAAGTCATATGGAGGGCCATGCGCCTAGGGGCTAGCTCCCGGCGCTGGCCCCTTCCCTCCGGTGGTCGCATAAACCTTGGCAGTTAGATAGAAGTGTCACATGGTGGCTACCCCTGGTGGTCAAGCGGTGGCGGTGACATAACCGTGGTTGGCCCCACACGGGCTGGCTCGTTCTTCAAACTCTGCACTAACACACCTTAAATAAATATGGAGTTCAATATTGTCAAGAAACATCCACATGGTGCAATGGTAGTTGGCTCTATTGTGTATTGAGAGGTCATGGGTTCAACCCTCGCTTCCTCCGCCCAGACTTCAAACCAAACTTTAGTGGCCTCTCGGGCTGCCATGTGGCAGCCTCTGGTTGGGCCACATGTCAGCCCATGGTTGGCCATCATTCCAACCAATAAAAACCACTAAAATCTGACCAATAAAACTTTACCACTTGGCATGATATAATTCGTCGAGGAGCTTGTTGACTAGGTCAAATTCCACATACCATGTCCAGTCAACGCCACGTCATTAGTATAGACTGCTCATTGTGTTGTCCTTTTTTTTTTTTTAATTCGCATGTTTGGGAAAGTGAACAAAACTCATTTATGGAGTCATACGCAGTTCTTTTCGTGCGAAATGAGTTGCGCTGGATTCAGGTGACGAGCACTACGCAGTCATCTAGGTGCCACACCAATATGAAAACTTTGAATTTTGAGCTATTTTTTTATCACCTGATCACTTAGTACCTCTTCAAATATGATCTTAGTCGTAGCCCCTTTACCAAATCATATTACCAAGTGCTAGTGTTTATTCCCCCAATCCATAAATTTCTAAAACTGTTTAAACTAAAGAGAATCAATCCTAAAATTTCCAAATAGCCTGAACCTAGGAAAAACAAGCTTTCATAGGGGATTTCTTAGCCTGTCTTAAGGACTTGAAAAGAGACTTTGACTAGGAAAGTGACTTCCTATAATCCTTTGAGGTTGCAAAGGTCCTAACTAGCCATGAAGACATCGAAGATCCTCCTTCTTACCACCACCTACCAAGAATTTTTTCAAGGAGTCAAAGAGGCCATTGTTCTCAATTGTACTCTTTCCTCATATGAGGCCTTAAAACCATTTTAATTATAATCATCTCAAGAGTTATTTAGTGAACTATATAGTCACTTTTCCTTAGATTCTCTATGAAGACTCCTTCCCTTGAGTCTTTACTTTGCAAATAAGGATTTTACTCTTACATCTTGATCCCTATCATCAAAAGATCCTTTGATATTCACAACAAACTTATAACTTTCCCAATCTATCTAAAGCAGAATAATCTCCCTAAGTTGAGAGTCACCGAGATCCTTAATCAACCAAACAAACATCAAGGTTTTATAAGAGACTGAGGGGTTGGAATCCCTACCTTCTCAGCCATAACATCATACTTGATAATTACCTACACAACCCTAGACATTAACAATGACCCAGATCAAATCCATCAATCCTAGTTTGTGGAAAGCACACTATAAGAGTACATTAAAGATAAATAACCAAGCATATGAATATTGCGCAACCATTGCAACTAGATTTACCATCACATAGCATACACATGCATCACAAAATCTAAGATATCGAATTGCCAGGAAAACACATAAATATACACAATTTATCCACATCATTTCTATTTTATTGAACATAATTTTCATTACAAATTTGAAGTCTAGATCGATACTTATCTGATCAAGATCAAATGCTACATGCAACAAATGAGTAATGATCCACATTTCACCCCACCATAGGCTTGACTACATTGCAATGTTTCTTGTAGTTGGCCAACCCCAAGGAAAACCAAGAAGCCATCAAGGAATTTCTCACTCAACATTACATGGTGGAGTCATGAAGGACATTCTCCTTCATCAGTTCAAACACATCGGGTTTCTTAAACTCCCACCCTACCTATACCTTGAAAAAATGTTTTGGGTGGTTTCTCTCTCAAGCTATTAACGATGTAAAAAACTATTCTTATTAATCCACATAGAAATCGGAAGGAGGTGTTACAACCTATTGAGCCAAGTATTGTTTTTCATTCATAGTGTGATCATAATGGGCCTACAACACAAAGAAAGCCCTTCTCTAAGTCAATAGTCCCTTAGTTCTTCCCTTTTTATGTTTTTTTGCATGATTCGAGAAGATTTTTTAGTAATTGGCCACATCAAGCCTGCGCAATATTGAGGGATCCATTCTTTAAGTGAGTAGTCCATTGGGGCTTCCCTTCTATTCTTTTGTGCACAATTCAGACATATTTACTTAGAAATTAACATTGGCCCTCTAGCCCAGGTCAAATATTCTACATTGAATTCACTCACCCAATTGAGGTGAATTAAATTCACATGTAGGTTGTTGTATCATGACCAAGGTTTTTCGTCCACGTGATAGCCACCTCTCTATTTTTCTACTCTACTCTCACACCCCCATGAGTGCTTCTTTATTCTTCTCACTTGTTTTTTCTCCTCATTCATCTACTCTAATCTCTCCTCTTTATTCTCTTGCACCCCCACCATTCTTTTCTCAATACCAAACTGCTAATCATGAGAATTTGGGCCCCTTCCCTTAGGCCACATGGTCAATTTTGAATTCTCTAGTACATTTCCCATACCTATGTAGAAATATGGTACCACTTCCCCTTCTTCTCATAACTAATGGTAGTTAGGTAGCTCAGCCACCAAGTTAGAAATAAAAATGATTAATTCAAGGTCCTATAGGAAAATTCTCTAAATCCCTCTCGCCAGCTTCCCTCCCTCTAATGGCTTCTCATGGTTCAAATTAAGGCTCCACCTCTTCATCTATTTTTATTAAAATTTAATTACAATTTTTCTCAGTCTTCTAAACAATTCACATTTAGTTTCCCATATAGGATTCACTAGTATAATTAATTACAATTACAACATCAGTGAGGTATTAATGGTTGGAGTGTTACAATCCCCTCCCCATAAAGGAACATTGTCCTTGATGTTCACACAAATTTGAGTGTCATCATTAACAACATTTACCATTTCAAGTGTTTTTTGTTCATTGCAACAATATGTAGATTACTCCTTTTCAACTACATGAACATCAATACTATTGCATATCAACATCATTCTTCATGTCCTTTTCCTTTCCCACTACTTCAAAAATGGTATTTGTCCTCACAATATAGTCACCTTCAGACTTATTGCATCCCATTAAATGGCTACATCATAAAACAAACAACACATGTGTTATGATCATTTTCACATACAACAACTTTAATTTTATCCATAAGAGATCTTAATTTCCACAAGGAAGCATGCACTTCAATAAATGAAATTTCAATTCAATCCTTATCTGTGTGGTTATCCTTCACTTCTTCAAGCTTTCATACGTAACAAGTTCAACTCACAACTTGCATTATACACACCCTTTAACACTCATGATCCCTATGAGCATCTGACACAAGCTTTTCATAGCTAGTTCATTTAAGTCTCCTCTTCTTTGTAGTTACTCACCATTTTGGGTTTAGGAAATCCCTTTCCTTAGGAAATATATCCAATCGAGGTTAACATGCATAGGAATATTAAATATATTGTTATATTAAGCAAAATATTTCGGTAGAAATCACATAAGATTGAATACAGAGATTGTTATATTATTATATCCAAGGCATCCCGTTGGCTTGCTTTAACATAATTTGCTTGTCATGGGGTTCAATGTCACCATATTTTCCTTGTTCCTGGGCTCTCCAATTCAAAACATTTATCTGTCCTTATTAAATAGATTCATCATCTCACCTATTTCACATGATGCATATGGTTCCTATGAGATTAATCATAAAATTTTCAATCAAAAATTTCTATTTCTCAAATTTTCTTCATACAGAATCTATGTCTCACAAAAATGAGACTCTTCTCATAAGATTGAGTTCCTTGTAAGTGGTAATATTTTCAACCTTCATTGATGGATTGAACTCCATGCCATACCCAAGGCATTCTACCTACATTCTTCATTTTTACTCTACAAAACAATGTTAGTTTCTCATGCATAGAATCCTTTCAGCATAATATCATAACAACCCTTAAATTGGTCTTTAAGAACATTCACATAGTCAGTCATTTAATCATGTTTAGCTTCGTACCATACAAATAAAAAGGAAACAAATTTATTTACATAATGATTCAATATGATCACACTCATTCCAAAGAATACATAAGGCAATCAAAATTTTTATGCTAGAAAATCAAATTACTCAAGGCTAATAGTTTCATATTCACTATATCCACTGAGATATCCATCTCATAATTTATTAGCAACCAATTTTCCCACTTTACTTCCTATAGGAGTAAGGGATTTACACCACTCTATTCAACAATCAATAAGTCTCTTAAAAATATTAACTATAATTATTTCACTACATTCCTAAACATATTTTTTCATTAACTTATATAACAACCCTTGGTTGATTTCCTACATAATTAAATAAAAATAATAACCAAGGTCATGGGACACATATTCTAAGTTGAATGTTGGGTAAAATACAATGATGATCACTGGTGATTAATTAATGGTTATGGAAATTGGTAAAGACATTGGCAAAAGCAAAGAGGCATTAATTGGCATTTATTTATGAAAATAATTGAAAATACGAGAAAAGGGAGATGAAAGGTCACAAACTTGCATGTGAGGAAAATTGAAGGAAAACTGGAGGAAAATGAAGAAAAAAGAGGCCTCAATGATAAAAAGGCTTCTGAGAATTAGTTCACAGCTTTTTTCAGTTGAAGCTTTTGTCAGTTCAATCTTTGGCTCTCTTCTATCCTCTCTCTCTCTATCACTCTTGCACACTTAGAGAAATATTAGAGCATTGTTGGAGCACTCTAGTTTTAAGTGGATTTGGGGAAAGAAGGAAAGGAAAAGTAGGAAAGCGCAAGGGGTCGACGGGATCAACAACTACAATGGGATTTCCTTGCAAGTATGGAGTTGCATGTATGATTTCCTTTCTAGTTTTGGAATGCATGGTATATGCATGTGGTCATTTGGTTATGATTTGGCATTGGCATGGAGGATTTCCTGGATTGACAGTGGTTTTGTCTACACTTGCCATTTCCTAGATAACCATGGTGTTGTGGGTTTTCCACTTGATGTTTCTAACTGGTGCTCAGGTTCCTATGGTTGGAACAAACACTTTGGAGCCCTAGAAAAACTTGGGTTGAGTTACTAGTCCTGGAGCCTTGGCTGGAAAAAAGCTCTAGAGCCCTTAGTGGGTTGAGGTACTAGTCCTCAAGCCTTGGTTGGACAAACGCTTTGGAGCCCTTGAAGGTTGTGGGTTGAGTTACTAGTTCCTGGATCCATGGTTGGTAAAAACGCTCTAGAGCCCTAGACAACTTAGGTAGAGACTGATCTGTTGGTGTTAGTGATGTCCGACCGTGAGGTGGAATCACTAGTTGAGAGTTCAAGTGGTTTGACCTCTGGAAGCCTTGGTTTTATTTTGTTTGGATTATTCCATGAGATCCCACATTCGTGCTTGGAATATGGCATGGCGGTGATTGGTTGAAAGACAGATTTGGTTTAGCCCAATTTATGGTCGGGTGGTACATGGAAATCCCCGACTTGGTTGGATTTGCATATGCTAATAAGAGATATCTTCCTCTTGTATCTCATAAGTAATTGTACTTGTTATTGTGTGGCTTTGATGGCTGATTTATCGTGGTTTATATGGTGTTCCTTTATTGGTTATATGATGCATATTGGCTATGGCTCTCAATGTGTTTTGATTTGTTGATGAATTGTTAATGAATGCATGAGATAATAGATGTTATTTCATATATTATGAGAGGGTATTAGACCTTATTAACGATTCTTATAAGTACCATGCACCTATGTTTAAATATGCATTCATGACATGTAGATTACATGTTCACCATGTGTTTGGTGAAATGAATGTCATGGTTAGGCTTGGTTAGGTCAATTCCTTGATCAAATTTTATATAGATAGATTTGTCCTTATGTAATAATTGATTATGGAAGGTCTCACTGAGTTCTAGGCAGTGGTTTGGAGGATGGTCTGGAAATTAGGTTCATAATTTTGGGCCGCATGCTTTGAATTGAACATTTTGGGTTGCAACCATTGGGAAGCAAGCTTGTGGGAGCAGTTGGAGGCTTACAATCACATGGATTCCTTGCTTTTAGAGCGGTTGAGGGCCCATATAAGAAAAAAGGGTGTCCATCTCAGGTCTTGGCCACTTGGGGTGGTTACTCAGCCTCTGCATGACCTATAGCCCATGTAGGATGCACTGAGTTATCAGTTTGTTTTCTACAATTGGGACACTTCCTTAATGGAACCTAGGAGTTCGGGTCATGTCATGGTATCTCATCCTCTCATGTTTATCCTAGCAAGTAAGTGAAACTAGGTAGATATGTGAGGGGTGGTTATAGAATGGTATTAGAGCTCTCAGGTTCAACACTTGGATTGGATGAGTGGAATGTGTTTTTCATGGGATGCAATAAGTCTGAAGGTGACTATATTGTGAGGACAAATACCATTTTTGAAGTAGTGGGAAAGGAAAAGGACATGAAGAATGATGTTGATATGCAATAGTATTGATGTTCATGTAGTTGA
>Ga0181472_100057_pt1 | contig 11087 bp, 7 predicted proteins | sample In1P11_FD_119087 | JGI IMG/M metagenome (GOLD analysis project Ga0181472, IMG submission 119087) | Clean room microbial communities from NASA Spacecraft Assembly Facility at Jet Propulsion Laboratory, Pasadena, California, USA -... ...
CCACGTTCTGTTAGCTGTGATGGAGATGATCGTATCCATTCGTTCTGTGACTGACCACGTTCATTCCTTGACTGAAGTATTAGTCTCTCCTACTGGATGGAAAGACCCCGAAGCACGGGACTGACTGAAACAAGAGTCTTTCCGTCCAGTTACCAATGCTATTCCATTCATGATATACAGTCGATCGTAGCTTAGCGATAGCAGTTGGTCGGGCGGGAGATAGCTTAGCGCTTAGCGATAGGGTCGTAGGAGATAGCTTAACGAGAGATAGCATTTACTAGTGGCGAATTGGATAAACATCATTCGCATGATGCGGACCATTCCCAACTTCCTTCTGTGGCTCCAACTTCATGATTTCCCGTTCCAACTTCCTTCATTCTCCCACCTCGCTCGCCTGAGTAGGGTGCATATTTAGCTTTTATATATGTAATTACGATGCGGGAAACCGTTTCAACCTGGCCCCTCGCGCGCACACACGAACTCATACTTCTTAGGTCGTTCGATATTACCTTCCTGAACTGCTTTAACTCGGCGATTTGACAATCGACAAACTCGAGTTCGGGAACCCATCTGGATCATACTGTCAGAATCTGTACAACCCCAATTATTCTCTTTTTCAAGATGAAGAGCCGAGGATGAAGCCAAGGCCGATGCCGAACACGAAGCCGCCTCATAGGGAGGGGATAAAGGTTTTTAGCGGGGATGAAAGGTTGGTGATTTTGCCAATGAACACTGCTTGCTCACAAGCCAATATCTACAGATATAAAGTTGAATGGCGGTCTCCAATCACATGCTTAGGGGCAAGGTCATGTCCGAGATAGGATGCCATACCCAGTAAAGGTTTTTTCCTGTGGGCACCTTCATCTTCAAGTCAAGGTGCGGAGCGGAAAAGCTTATCAGATGCATTTGTTATTATATATAACCCGTCGTTGGCATGGGTCATAGTCTCCATGGTTGGAGAGTCTTACTGGCACTATACTTGTTAGAGAACCAATTGAGATCAATTATTTGATCAATTCTTCGATCGCGTAATTACGTATATAATGAGGCGTCATGAACAGGCATACCAGGTTAGGCGTCACACCTTACTTACGAGCATGCCAGACTACGGCATCCCACCTACGGAACACGCCGCCCAAAGTCTTCCTACGGCGAGTCAGCATTCTTATACTACTTGGCTACGGAGCTTGAAACCTTCGCCCTTAGCTGATGAGCGCTTCGCCCTAAGAACGGGCTACCTAAGAAGGAGCAAGGATCAGCTTCTCTAGACTGAAAGAGCAGCTAACATATTAAGGCAACTAGCTTTCCCGAGGTATTCTATTTAGGCACTTCAGTGAGCAAACTGGCTTGATGTATGCATCATAAGGTCCTTTCCTCTGTTGCTTCGGGGTAAGAAGCATTGGTTAGAAGGAACCAAAAAGCCATGGTGATTTAAGGAGAAGGCTCCGGCTGGTAGGCGAGGAAGGATGGGGAAGGTGCCTGATTTAGTTAGTTTCTTTCTCTCAGGATGATGCATGCGATAAGCGTTAGCTAGTAGCTCCAATCGGAAAGAGTAAAAGAAAAAAAGAATAAATAGCTTTTACTTAGAAAGAAAGAGAGGTTTTGGATGTGGGAGCATTCATATAGTGGAAAAAAAGGAATACCAATTGGAGTGCAGCACTCATTCCTTCCCGCCTAGATATACAACAGCTGGTTGGGGTGCAGCACTTATTAATTGATATACAAAGGATTGAACATGTGGGAGAAGGGTTTGAAGCAGAGCGATCTAGGAAACACAAGTAGTCTGCCTCAACAAAGTGAGTTACACGTACAGTAGAGAGAGAAAGAATAGTTTAGATGGACGAGGCCGCCATCATTCCTATTTTATATAATATGTGGAGAGCACTCCCGGGGTTGGAACTTGGCAATAGCAGAACTAGGAAAACTTTGGGACTTTACGATAGAGAAATAGGTTGGGTTGGGAAAGGACGGATGAAAGGAAAGGTCCCGGAGGGGCTTGCGCTTCCTAGTGCAAGGGAAATAATTGCATAAATAAAGGTCCCGGAGGGGCTTGCGCTTCTGAGGGCAAGGAATGCGAACCCCAAGAAAGAAAGGAGCTAGAGACGGAGCTGATCTATTAGTGGGAACGGGGTGTAGAATAAGCAAATAAAGGCTCAGCGAAGGACGGACTCTTTCGCGAGTAACCTCTGTCATTGAAGGGGCTAAGCTGGCACAACATCCATTTATTGGCTAGGTGAAATGGATATTCCATTGGCTAGGTTAGTCCGAGAGTAGGGTACTCCCATGATCTCCTAATCTCTAGGTATTGGTATGGAATCAATAGTGTTACTGAGGACGGAGGCATAAACCAATCATCTCGTACGGAGAACCAACTAAGTGCAAAGGAGATATAGCTGATGCCGTGGACCAAGCCTCCTAGCGCGTAGGGGGTGTACTCTCAACATTGGATAACTGGGATAATTGGAGCTAGACCCGCTATGTTATGTGCACCAACCATAGTGAGTCGCCTTCGGAGCTTTGATTAGCCGAGATCCTATTTCTACGTAGATAAAGGCTCTTGGATCTGCCCACTACACAAGCTCTATATGTCCAATTTTGGCTTCTGCTTGAAAAGGATCTTATTTTCTTCCCGCTCCTGGAGAATAGTAAGGTTTTCCCGCTACTGGCAATAGAAGGTGTCCCAATAGGTATGACGGGAGATAGTTGAGCTAGAGTGCACCCGACGACCCCTTCACATTTCACATGACTTTCACGCTCGCTTTCAAGCCTTGCACCGTACTTAGTTCATAACTAAGGCAGATGGTAGGAAACAGCATCACTGAACAGGCAGATGGATATTCACTATAGTAAATCCTTGGTGCCGTGCCCTAATGCTTGGTGCCGCCTAACAGCCAAGGGATGGACAAAGAGGAGGTGGGAGGTGGGAGAAGCAACTAGTGGGGTGAATCCGGGCCCTATTCCGTTAGTCGAGTAATAAACCTACACTATCTCTATATTTGGGCCGGTGATATGCTTTACCTAAAATTTGATAAGAAAGGAAGAGGTGGGCGTCCCCTTAGCTCCAGCGAATAAGCTATAAGTTGTATCCTTTGAAAGACTATTCCACTCAACTCTGATTTCTGCCTTATTCAACTTCAGCCCATGGTTTGACTTGAAGCGGGTCGAGGGGTATTATAACTATTTTTCCTTGCGCTTCCTAGTGCAAGCCCCTCCGGGACCTTGTCCTTTCTGCTTTATTCTATCTTTCTCTAGAGAGATAGTGGCTTTCATTCTCCTTCCCCAAGGTCGACCGACGAGGGCTGAGAATGATGTGCTGCATTCTTTTGGGTCAATCACTTCGAAAGAAACTTTTGGTGATATCCCCATGATTGTAGTCTTGGCATTCCTCCATACTCCTATATGTTAAATAACCTTCTACTGCTTCTATCGCTTGCCCACTTCACGGGCCATAACCGGTACTGCTTCTACTTCACGGGCCATAACCTTCTATCGCTAGCTGCTACTGAGTAACCGTCTACCGCTACTCGTCTCGTGCTGTCACTTCCTTGGAATGATATCACCGGGAATAGATACTGTGCGGAGCTGAACCTCGTCCCGTACAGAGTGTCATGGGGAATAAGGCGTCCTCGTACCCATCGTTATCCGCAGCATAAAAAGCACTTAACTAAGAATAAGAAGATCTTAGCTCAGTGATCGAATATTCCCAATTTCTTTGTGCATAATGACATATATAATATATGCTCGGAATATCCCTCATTCAGAAACCGATAACGTAATGACATATATAATGATCTTGATTTCGGTAACTAGAGGCAGCCTTGAGCAATATATCAACCCCCAAAAAGAAAGAAAAGCATAATGACATATATAATAGATCTCATTCATGACTGGAAGAAATGAATTTGAGGGGAAGAAATAGAAACTTACGCTCTGCTATTCTCTTTGAGGGGAAGAAATATGAGGGATAACCAACCCTCCCTATTACGGAGTGTTCAACTGGAAAGTCTTTTGGGGTCAACCCAGCCCCCCCTCCCGATAAGTCACTTCAAGCCTTTCCCCTCCCGTTTCAGAACCTTCCCATCCATTACGGTTCATAGGGTATTACGAAGGCGGATATCTCCGTGGCCTGCGGAGTCATGCTGGTGGATGAAGTGGTACGCCCTACCATCCGGCCTGCCTTATGGCTTGCTTGCGCGAACTAATGCCGGTAGCCTTTATTCTACAATGGGTGGGTGAGTTAGCTTGTTACGGCACTAACTTGGACAGGTGGATAGATCCAGCCAGGAAAGTCCTGAAAAAGCCAGGTGACCCATTTTACCAAGGTGGTCTCGCCTTTCGCCGGCCTTACCTTATGAAGTAATCTCTATTTCTTTCTTTTCGGTAACTAGAGATAGATAGAATCAAGAATGAGAATGACAATCCCTCACCATATGAATAGTGAGTGACTCCGTCCCAGCTGGTAATTCATTCAAGGTGCGAAGCCGCTTGTCCCTCCGGGGGGCAAGGAAAATAGATAGATCGAACTAGAGATATAATAAAGAGTGTGACCCTCACCATATGAATAGTGAGTGACTCCGTCGATGGCGGCCTTGACAGTCGAGTGTGCTAACGCACCCTGGTGTACACTTCTAAACATAAGTCATAGTATAATGCGCATCATGATGTTTGGTAGATAATGCATGCATCTCCATCATGCATGTTTGCTTCATCATGCATCGTTTTGCCATCTCTAATGCAACATATATAAGGCATCCACAGACAGATCTCAATCCAACTGGGAGAAATAGATGCATCCACATTCTCCATCATGCGGTCGCATTTCCTATCCATTCAGCATTCTCCGAACGCACCGCAATAGAGCGATGACAAAATATGGGGTATCGGTCCGGATCCGATAGCGAGTATAGACGTGTCTAAGGGCGAGTATAACCCAATAGGTCAGAGTGTCAGATTGTGAATTCGAAAACACGGGTTCGAATCCCGTTATTCGCCGCACCCCATTGTCGACCAGGCCCTCCCCCCCCTATGAAATAAGTAAAGCGATGGGCTTTCAATACGTTACGCTTCATATTTCTTCCCCTAAAAGCTAAGCCAAGGAGATAAGTCAAATAGTTATGCCTAGCTTTCAATATACCTATGTGTAGCCTAGCTTTCAATACGTTACGCCTAACTTGAAATATGCTACGCCTCACCTTCACACGCTCCCTCACCTGGTACTTCTCTCCCCGGCTTTTCATGGCTCTTCCTTGACGAAGTATTACTTCTTTTATAACGTATTTACTCATATCATTTTGGTAACTATAGATAGAATAAAGCCAAGGTGCGAAGCCGCTTGTCCCTCCGGGGGGGCAAGGAAAATAGTAAGTTACACAGCACCATGGAAACTTTGATTGAGGGGCTAAAAATAGCAGTAGTGTTATGGAGTTATGTCTTTTGGGGTATCGGGTTATGGGTCACTATTTTGGTTTCTTCGCAACTCCGTGACTCGATTGATCATAGGGGCGAGTCACTAACCGTACCTCACCCACGACGGGTGAGTACTCCGTTCCTCTCCCTTTGGTCGAGCACTTCGTTCCTCTCCTCTCCTCTTCAATTTACTTATTGGGTGGGGGGGCTTATGGTCGAGCCCCCTAAAGGGTGATGGCGGCCTTATCAGTCGAGCCTGCTTGCGCATCCTTATCAGTCGAGCCCCCTAAAGGGTGATGGCGGCCTTATCAGTCGAGCCTGCTTGCGCATCCTTATCAGTCGAGCCCCCTAAAGGGTCCTTGACAGTCGAGTGTGCTAACGCACCCTGGTGTTTATTTCGTTACATAAGTCATGGCAAGGCCCTGTCACGTTATAGGCGAACCTACTTGAAGAGTAAGGCCCCCCTGATTCTGGGCCTGAAAGGTCTTATCAGGTCCTGGGTCAACCCAGCCAGTAAGGTCCTGATCAACCCTCTCATTTTTTTGGTCCTCTTCAATTTACTTATTGGGTGGGGGGGCTTTTGGTCGAGCACCTAAAGGTTCAATTGACTTATTGGGTTCTCAAATAAGTAACTAAAAGGCGTTGGTCGAGCCTGCTTACGCATCCTTAACAGTCGAGCCTGCTTGCGCATCCTTAACAGTCGAGCCTGCTTACGCATCCTTACTGGGCCCTTGATTTCTTCCCCTCAAAGAGCTCGAAGAGTTGGTCCTTCCTGCGCCGGTCAACCCCTTCTAAGTAAGGTAAGGTCCTGCGCGTATTTTAGGGGAAGAAATGGCCTGCGCCGGCCTTATTTGGTTGGTTTGGTCCTGCGCCGGTCCTGCGCCGGCCTTATTTTGTCGCCGGCCTTACGAAAGATAAGGAGAACCTTTCGCTACGGGAAAGGGATAACCCTTCGCTATGCTCAAGGGAGATCCTTCCCTTCGCTATGCTCGCTCAAGCCTACACAAATTCCCACCTACACCAATTATGGAAGAACCGGGATAACGGTGTTATGTAGAATTGTACGAACACTGTTAGTAAATACTGCTTGGAACGGGAGGCGGAAGGCGCGCAGTGGAAATGGAGTGGAATCGGAGCCAGCGCGAAAGCAATGGTCGACGAACGAAATAGTTTATTAGGGTCGATCCCTGGGAGTACCCTACTCTCGGACTAACCTAGCCAATGGAATATCCATTTCACCTAGCCAATAAATGGATGTTGTGCCAGCTTAGCCCCTTCAATGACAGAGGTTACTCGCGAAAGAGTCCGTCCTTCGCTGAGCCTTTATTTGCTTATTCTACACCCCGTTCCCACTAATAGATCAGCTCCGTCTCTAGCTCCTTTCTTTCTTGGGGTTCGCATTCCTTGCCCTCAGAAGCGCAAGCCCCTCCGGGACCTTTATTTATGCAATTATTTCCCTTGCACTAGGAAGCGCAAGCCCCTCCGGGACCTTTCCTTTCATCCGTCCTTTCCCAACCCAACCTATTTCTCTATCGTAAAGTCCCAAAGTTTTCCTAGTTCTGCTATTGCCAAGTTCCAACCCCGGGAGTGCTCTCCACATATTATATAAAATAGGAATGATGGCGGCCTCGTCCATCTAAACTATTCTTTCTCTCTCTACTGTACGTGTAACTCACTTTGTTGAGGCAGACTACTTGTGTTTCCTAGATCGCTCTGCTTCAAACCCTTCTCCCACATGTTCAATCCTTTGTATATCAATTAATAAGTGCTGCACCCCAACCAGCTGTTGTATATCTAGGCGGGAAGGAATGAGTGCTGCACTCCAATTGGTATTCCTTTTTTTCCACTATATGAATGCTCCCACATCCAAAACCTCTCTTTCTTTCTAAGTAAAAGCTATTTATTCTTTTTTTCTTTTACTCTTTCCGATTGGAGCTACTAGCTAACGCTTATCGCATGCATCATCCTGAGAGAAAGAAACTAACTAAATCAGGCACCTTCCCCATCCTTCCTCGCCTACCAGCCGGAGCCTTCTCCTTAAATCACCATGGCTTTTTGGTTCCTTCTAACCAATGCTTCTTACCCCGAAGCAACAGAGGAAAGGACCTTATGATGCATACATCAAGCCAGTTTGCTCACTGAAGTGCCTAAATAGAATACCTCGGGAAAGCTAGTTGCCTTAATATGTTAGCTGCTCTTTCAGTCTAGAGAAGCTGATCCTTGCTCCTTCTTAGGTAGCCCGTTCTTAGGGCGAAGCGCTCATCAGCTAAGGGCGAAGGTTTCAAGCTCCGTAGCCAAGTAGTATAAGAATGCTGACTCGCCGTAGGAAGACTTTGGGCGGCGTGTTCCGTAGGTGGGATGCCGTAGTCTGGCATGCTCGTAAGTAAGGTGTGACGCCTAACCTGGTATGCCTGTTCATGACGCCTCATTATATACGTAATTACGCGATCGAAGAATTGATCAAATAATTGATCTCAATTGGTTCTCTAACAAGTATAGTGCCAGTAAGACTCTCCAACCATGGAGACTATGACCCATGCCAACGACGGGTTATATATAATAACAAATGCATCTGATAAGCTTTTCCGCTCCGCACCTTGACTTGAAGATGAAGGTGCCCACAGGAAAAAACCTTTACTGGGTATGGCATCCTATCTCGGACATGACCTTGCCCCTAAGCATGTGATTGGAGACCGCCATTCAACTTTATATCTGTAGATATTGGCTTGTGAGCAAGCAGTGTTCATTGGCAAAATCACCAACCTTTCATCCCCGCTAAAAACCTTTATCCCCTCCCTATGAGGCGGCTTCGTGTTCGGCATCGGCCTTGGCTTCATCCTCGGCTCTTCATCTTGAAAAAGAGAATAATTGGGGTTGTACAGATTCTGACAGTATGATCCAGATGGGTTCCCGAACTCGAGTTTGTCGATTGTCAAATCGCCGAGTTAAAGCAGTTCAGGAAGGTAATATCGAACGACCTAAGAAGTATGAGTTCGTGTGTGCGCGCGAGGGGCCAGGTTGAAACGGTTTCCCGCATCGTAATTACATATATAAAAGCTAAATATGCACCCTACTCAGGCGAGCGAGGTGGGAGAATGAAGGAAGTTGGAACGGGAAATCATGAAGTTGGAGCCACAGAAGGAAGTTGGGAATGGTCCGCATCATGCGAATGATGTTTATCCAATTCGCCACTAGTAAATGCTATCTCTCGTTAAGCTATCTCCTACGACCCTATCGCTAAGCGCTAAGCTATCTCCCGCCCGACCAACTGCTATCGCTAAGCTACGATCGACTGTATATCATGAATGGAATAGCATTGGTAACTGGACGGAAAGACTCTTGTTTCAGTCAGTCCCGTGCTTCGGGGTCTTTCCATCCAGTAGGAGAGACTAATACTTCAGTCAAGGAATGAACGTGGTCAGTCACAGAACGAATGGATACGATCATCTCCATCACAGCTAACAGAACGTGGTGTGGAACGAGGAATCCGGGGGGTTGCCAAAGGGCTTGTTCGGTGTGTTAGTATGAGTGTATGGAAATAACATAAATACTATAGATGGCAGGAAGGCGAAGCCGGACCTCCATTCAGATATTGACCCATCATTATGAAAAGTTGATCTCCTAAACTCTGATATCTAAACTCTGATCCAACTCCGACTATTGGTCTTGGTTCGGTATTTTATTGAGTGTAAGGATGACTCCGGATGGTGGCCATTGGTCTTGGTTCGGTGTATTCGCCTAGTGAAGGAAGACACGTTTGGGCTAATGCGCTAATGGGCGTAGGAAGGAGTATTACGAGAGAGTTACCGATCTATTATTAGCTCATATTGAGGCATTTGAATGGAATGAACGAAGGAATGAACGAAGAGGGAATGAACGAATTAGCTCAAGGTAAGGCCCCTATTAGCTCAAGGTGGGGAGATAAGTACACTAGGGAATGAACGAAGGACCCTCCCTATTAGTCACCCGAGAAGCTCGTACGTGCGCAGCTAAGGTAACCCGAGAAGTTGCAGCTACCCGATCATACCGAACCATGAATGAGTTACCGAAGAAACGGTAAGGTACGTACTGGGGCACCCTTAGGTGCACCCCAGCACTAACTAGGCTTGCTGATAGACATTCTCTTTCTTCCGAAGATAAGGTACCGATCTATAGCGTGCGTTAAGCTCTAATGAACGAAGGCCTAAAATAGACACGATAAATAGCATAGACACGATAACACGAAGGAATAGAAGAACCAATTGATCCAGCCCTTTCACCAGCACCAATGGATGGAGATCACTACCTAATAGATAGAGAACCACCGTACGGGGAACAACCACCACATAGTGAACCACCGCATGGGAAACCAACTAGAGTAGAACCGCATGGAGAAGAGATGGAATTATCGTCGTTGGGTCCGGGTAACGGTCATTTGCTCCTAACCTGCTACTAGTGATGCCAGTTCTTCCCGCTAATGATAGCCTGTACCATAGCCGGGTGCGGCTGCTGCTACTACTAGTGCCTCTTCTACGGCGGCTAATGCCTATGATCGATATTTGGATTTGTATTCTGACTTTGATTCACCGGACCTTACAGAACAAGATCTATCCGGACCAGATCTCACAGGATCGGGTTGAATGAAACCCAGAACCACCTTACAAGCGCCGGCTCCCTTCGTCTCAATAAAGCGCTTGACGGAACGGGAAGAGCAAGCAAGAAAACGGCCCCCTATATATTCCCCACGCATCTCGATTCCTAGCTGGGATGGAAACAGTCATTGCTGGACTGGTGGGTTTATGGACTAGGCGGCTATTTGGTTTGGGACGGTCATACAAACAAATTGAACCTAGAACCTCTTACTCGACCCTATACCTCGATGAAACCGTAGCCTTTGACCTCGATCTCTAAGAAAACATAGCCCTTGAAACAACCTACCTCGACCTCACTTTATGCTATGAAACACACGTACCTCAAATGGATCCATGGTGATCATTACTTACAATCACCTCAGGATAAGAATCATGCCCCTAAACACATAGTGCCTCGGGAAGGGAGGTTGCTGATCCCGGATAGTGGTCAATTAAGGGTGAGGTAACGTGTGAGGAGAGGCCCGGAGGGACTCACTATTCATATGGTGAGGACCGGAGGGGCTCGACTGTCAAGGACCCTTTAGGGGGCTCGACTGATAAGGATGCGCAAGCAGGCTCGACTGTTAAGGCCGCCATCACCTTTAGGTGCTCGACCATAAGGACCTTTAGGTGCTCGACTGTTAAGGACCTTTAGGTGCTCGACCATAAGGGACGGAGTCACTCACTATTCATATGGTGAGGGATTTCTCGCTCGACTGTTAAGGCCGCCATCGCCGCCATCAGAGGATGCGTTAGCATGCTCGACTGTTAAGGCCGCCATCACCTTTAGGTGCTCGACCACCGCCTTTTAGTTACTTATTTGCCCCTCAAATAAGTCAAAAAAAAAAGAAGTAAATTGAATGCGCAAGCAGGCTCGACTGTTTTGGTTACTTATTTGAGAGGGGCAATAAGTAAACCCTAACCTTTAGGTGCTCGACCAAAAGCACTATTTACCCACCCACCCCAATCCCCGGGGACCGGTAGGGTGCGTAAGCACGCTCGACTAATAAGGATGCGTAAGCAGACTCGACCAAAAGGATGCGTAAGCATGCTCGACTGTTAAGGCCGCCA
>Ga0181472_100065_pt1 | contig 10746 bp, 8 predicted proteins | sample In1P11_FD_119087 | JGI IMG/M metagenome (GOLD analysis project Ga0181472, IMG submission 119087) | Clean room microbial communities from NASA Spacecraft Assembly Facility at Jet Propulsion Laboratory, Pasadena, California, USA -... ...
CCACTCACTATTCCGATGGTGAGGGGTCACTCACTATTCATATGGTGAGGGATTTCTCGCTCGACTGTTAAGGATGCGCAAGCAGGCTCGACTGATAAGGCCGCCATCACCTTTAGGTGCTCGACCACCGCCTTTTAGTTACTTATTTGAGACCCAATAAGTAAATTGAAGAGGGCCGCCATCGCCGCCATCGCCGCCATCGCCGCCATCGAGAGGAGCTAAAAGTTCAAAAACCTCCGCCAAGAGAAAATGGCCTATCTCGTAGGGAGAATGTCCAAAACCTCCGCCGGGGATTGGGGTGGGTGGGTAAATAGTGGCAAGAATAGGATGCGTAAGCAGGCTCGACTGTTTTGGTTACTTATTTGAGAGGGGCAATAAGTAAACCCTAACCTTTAGGTGTTTTTTAGTTACTTATTTGCCCCTCAAATAAGTCAAAAAAAAATAAGTAAATTGAAGAGAAAGATGTTCAAACCTCCGCCATCTTATCGGTCAATAATGACATATATAATAGATCTTTTTTCTGATGATATTATATACGCTACATGGCATAAGGCCTTTCAATCTCTCTCTGATTCCTAGCTACGACCCATGAAGTGAGGGAGCTCTAAGCTATCTAATATATCCCCCGCTCCGCTGTTGACCCCGCTTACGCTTTCCTGAGGGTTCTTTCCTGAGGCCGCTATCAATTCAATAGGTGGTTCCTGGGCGCCCTGGGTAGGGTGACAACGTCTTGAATGTAGGTCATCATGGTGAAACTCCTTGCTTGTGTAGGATATGTATCTTTCCTACTCATTGCTCTCTGTTCTAAGGGTTAGGTAGGTAGGGCCCACTATAGTTTCAAGGTTCTTCCTCCGGTTCCCTATATATGGTGAGAAGGGTGTTTAGGTTTAGGTTTCACCTGTGAAATAGAACCCTTCCCCCGTTGCCCTACTCTATGGCCCTGGTTAGTGAATAGCTCCTACTGTCAGCTCTAGTGAGAAAAGAAGACCAAGAGTTATCAAGAGTATCATTATAGAGGCCAGTCTCTAGTAGTCAAGTCCTTATAGTGGTAGTCTAGTTGTAGGAATTCCTTGTTGTTGGTATCATCGTGCTGCTGGATGTTGGTAGGAGTCATAGTCATGGTGGAGAATTGTCATGAATGTCGGTGGTGAATTGTTTGGTGAATCGATGTTGGTGCTGGTTCGATGGGAAGGCAGGCGGGAAGATAGATCAATCACATCAGGTAGGTAGAACTGAGGGCTGTAGGGACTGGGCGTGAAGAGAACTGGATGTGTATGGCCGTAAGGAGAAAAGCAAGGCTCAACTGGGTAAGCACAAGTAAGTATGCTCTAAGCGATGTGATTGGTGTAGGGTAGGCGGTGTAGGTAGGGTAGGTGGTTGGAGTAGTAGTTTGGAGTTAGGGAGTAGGGGAGTTGGTCTTTTTCTGCGGATGTCACCTCGTATTGGGACGTGAGATGGGGATTTGATTGTTACTCTCTATTTGGAATGAGTGTCAATCAGCTATGAACCCAATGGTGACTCACTCACTCGGCCCCGTACCGTGTAGGGTGTAGTTCTTAGAGTTCGTAGGGTCTATTTCGAGGTCTATTTCGAGGGCCACGGTTGGGTCTAGTTGAGGGTCGAGGTCTCCTGTCTCTTCTTATTGGAATGATGTTCTCTGTCTCAAGGCAATAACTTCTAGCTGCACCAACCATAGCTTCATCATGCTGCTGCCCCCTAATTATAGTAGGCTAGCTGCACCGACAAGAGCTAATTGCTGCACTGAAAGGAGCTTCATTCTTTCATTCACGGGCAGACCAGAGCTTCATTCATGTTGACCAGAGGTTCACGCACTTAACTGAGTGTCCAATGAGTCTTTCCATGGACTAGACCTAATTCCTGATTGACAAGAACTTAATGCACTGCCTAGCTGCATCTACCTTCTAGCTAATACTTCCAACGGTAACTACGACTAGGTACTATCGGCAATGGATAAAAGCCAATTACTAGGGACAATGACTGGTGGGCATTGAGTGATTGACTCTTGGATCTACTACCGGCTATTATATATACTCTGTGACTAACTAACTCGGCCCCGCACCGTCCTGTAGCTTATTCCCTTGCCGTACCGTCCCGTGGCTTATTCCCGCCCGTGTTAGGTGATTCACGTTGTGGGGGATTCTTTTTGCGGTAACATCATGGCCTAATCCTCTTGGCCGGTGGTGAAGCTTTCATTCATCCGTGGGAACGCCTATTTGTAAAGATGTGGGCTATCAAATCAATCAATCAATTCATCGGGTTCGATCAGCCGTAGTCTCCATTGTTCAGCTTCATTTAAGTTATTGACTTTTGCATGGAGACCCCATGCCCTGATCATCGGTGTAAAGCATGAAGCTACCTCGCACCTGTGCAAGTAATATGATATCAAGCATATGTAAGACAAAGAAAATGAAAGGACCAAAAAGCTAGTAGTATAACCTACAGATGCAAAGGCTACGGACGGCACCTAAGCAGCATATTCACCAGTCCCAGCAACACAATCACGTATGTAAGCATATATACCACGTAGTAGTAGCAGTAGATACATAGCCTAGCACAGATACAGATGACCGTTATCTATATGAAGTAGTTTCAGTTCCAGGTGTAGATGAAGCAGTCGTTGAAGAAGCACAAGTAGATCCCGTAGATCCTGTCCATGAAGCAACAGTTTAAGCACCACTAACAGTTGGAGTTGATCCAGCAGTGAACCAAGTTGAATCATCACCTCGCCTAGCAGCATCCCTTCCTATTCCATAGTCCGTAGCAGTGTCTGTCCCAGTCCCAGTCATTGCAGTTGATCGAGTTGATTGAGTCAATTCACTTTCACCGGGTTACCCCACATCTTATCAAGTACCAGTAGCATAAACGCCCATTCCCGTGCAAGTAACGGTTCCAGGCGCGCCCCTCCTTGTTCTATAGCCATAAGCAGGTTCACCCGCAACGGATCAAGATGGAAATTCAATTGAATTCGTTGATTCAGCAATTGAAGTTGATCCACCAGCGTAAGCAGATCAAGCAGCCAGGGCACTTATCTTCCTTCGAATGAATGACTGGTCTTTCTTTGGGGGGTTTATATATTGCTCAAGGCTGCCTCTAGCTAGGAAATCACTCTCATTATATATGTCATTACGGCAGCAAATGAATTGGATTCAAGTTCAATTTACTTATTGGGTCTCTCAAATAAGTAACTAAAACAGTCGAGCCTGCTTGCGCATCCTAGCGGTCGAGCCTGCTTGCGCATCCATATGCTCATATATAACTACCACATGCTCATATATAACTACCACCATAACAAGGAGCCGTAAGGCCGCTCGACCATAAGGTGCCGTTAGGCCGCTCGACCATAAGGTCCGTCAGGGTGCGTAGCACGCTCGACTAATAAGGCCGCCATCGCCGCCATCGCCGCCATCGAGAGGGTGAGTAAGCGAACTCTCGACTAAAAGGCCGCCATCGAAAGATGTTCAAACCTCCGCCAAGAAACAAGTAGTTGAAGGGTTGGAACATGCATTCAAAGGTCTAAGGCAATGGGACTCATGTGAATTCATCTCCTATACTGCTGCTGCAGCTTTCTCCGCTAGATTGACCGATGACTTATACGATCTTATATTTCTTCTATATAGTGACAGAATTGGAATCTTTTTCTGCATTTCTTCAATAGCTACACCGGAATATGTATATTATAGCGGGTTATCTTCCTAGTCAAAGTCAATGTATAAGGTGTCCATCAACAGTTCCATAGCCTTACGGGTTTATCATCCTTCCAACTTTCTGCAAAAAGAAGCAGTAATTCTTCTTGCTATTATATATGTAATTCGGATGGAAGGCATTGAGAGGAAAGGACACTTCCTCACTGATTTATCGCTAACGCTGGGATCTGTCCAACCCGATAATGTCACTCGGTTGTTGAATTGGCCCACATAGTGTTCCGGGGCAACAGGTTGGAACATTCTGTTGTTACTCCACTAAGTCTCAAGTCAATCATGATGGTGGAGCTACGTGTTTCTAACCCCGCCCCGATCTAAGTGTTTCTAATTGTAGTAGCCATCCCCGATCATACATAATGATTGTTTATGACCAGGGAAAATACATATACATACCTACGATGGTGGGCCCGCTACTTACCCTTCTTCAACTGATTGCTTCTCAAATAAGAAAAGACTTTCAGAAAGGTTGGGTGCGTGGTGGGCAATATATATAAACAGCAGCAACAGCAGCATCAACGGCTACTCACACTTATTACACTGATTGCTTTTCGGGGTGGGCAAAGAATATATATCTATAGTACAGCACCCGCAGCAACTGTTACTCAAGCAACCAACCACAAAAAGCAAACAGCGCCAACTCCTGCATCAACAACTCCTGCAGCAGCACCAGCAGCAACTGCTACTCACTGTGATTCCAGCGACTCAACTGATTCTTCACTTCTGAAAATGAATAAATTCAGAATCTAAATTAAGAATTCATTCCCAATTTATTAATGAAGAATTAAGAAACCAGTCCCTCCCTGCTGACCTTAGGTCCTGATCGGGCTTTATAGATTTGCCCCTAAATGCATATGAAAGGTTATCCCTTCCCTGACCTTCCTTTATCTTCTTTCTATAGATAGAAGGATCTTAGAAAGGAAAGCTATGCATAGAAAAAGAAGCGAAGAGCAAGTACAGGGAAACTGCAATCTGAAAGCCGCTAAGTAAGACTTACCCTTGGGGTTAGTCAATTCTATTCCAGCCCCACTCCCTCCGATTTGGAACCATCGAACTTGAGTGTCCAGAACAGGCTCTCATCCGATGTGGGCTCTGTTTGGGAAGGGGGCGACACCATAGGTACCTCGTTCTTCACTTCCTTACCTACTTCTATTGTATCAATCCCGAGCTCAGGCTCTATGAACAGAATCTCGTTGACCCTGTTGTATTCAGTAATGAGCTCCTTCAGTCTCCCTTTCTCTTCTAATTTGGTTTGCAAGACCACGCCAGGGGAGCCACATGTGTGAAAAGTAAGTGGACATATATCCATTTAGAGTGCGTGACCAGTAATGACTGAGAAGCATGCCATAAGCATCAGGGATGTCCACCACCTGAATGTCAATGTATTGCTGGATCCTGGGATCAGAAGCCAGCTGAATGTAAACTCTATTTCATTCTCCTACCGCATTCACTTCAGTTTTATCCAATTGTACCACCTTTCAATTGGATTGCATTGGAATCAGGCCTAGCAGTCTGCAAACTGAGTAGGACATCACACTTCCTGATGTACCAGAATCTACAAGACAATTGTGTAAATGATTTCCAGCAATTCGAATTGTAAAAAGGAAGGGAGGGGAACCTTTTCTTTGTAGATTGCCATATGTGCCTCTGCAGCCTTGTTGGTATCCTTATTGGTTCGGGCAGATAAAGTTTCGAGAAATCAATCTTTCTGATCAGTTAGTTGTGCTACCTCAAACAGAGATATGTTGGACTTTGTTTTATTAAGGTCTTCGATGAGATTATAACCAGGCTTATTTCGCTCTGCATAAATCCGATAATGTCTTCATTGTTCGGCACTAACTCCAAAATTTCCATCTCCTTTTTCACTATCTCCAATGCAGACCTTACAATCTTATTCTCCATGTTGAGCAGTGGCATGGATTCTACACCACCTAGGTAGAGCAAGATGTGCTAAGTTTACAGAGGCTCCTGAACTACTAGTTCCTGCCTAGTTTGCATTGTTGGCAGGGTGGGGGAACACCTCAATTCTTAGGTCTAGTATGATTCTATTTGTCCTTCCCCGATTACAGGAAAGCGCCCTCCGGGTCCTTTGGAAATGGAAGTTCCGGTTCTGCTTGGTAGTAGTATGCTGAGGTTGGTTATAAGGAACTTGCCTTTGTTTAGCATGTCATTACTTCATTTCTGTACCATTTTCCGCATATTATCCCATTCGGGATTAGGATTAGGGATTTTGGCTATCTTTTGTTGTTCCTGAGGAGTACCCACAAAAACAAACATTGGCATTAATAAATGGGGGCACCACTTTAGGATTTACTATGGGAGTTGTGTGAGTGGTGTAGCTAAAGACATTCTGGGTTACTGCCTGACCGTCTAAGTATGTAGGCATTGAAGCAGGAGTAGGCAGCACCTAATTAAGAGGTGTGGGAGTGTATGGTGGAGTGGGATTTGGATACAAAGCAGTAGATGCTTGACTTCTCATGGGCATGGATTGTGTAAAGGCTTAGTTCAACACGGGAATCTTATTATAGGCTCTTGGTGTTCCTAACGGAGTTAATTGACTTATACCGCGAATTTATCAAATTGTTTTGAACCATGTGTTTTGGTTTTTCCTGGAAGATATATAGAGATATACGTATATATGGTATTCTATACCCTCCCTGTCTTCTGGGTTAGTGCACAGGGGTTATCAAGCCTAGGTGGGATAGCATGTCCCTGGTGTATAGCCTAACCCTACCTGTCCCTCTATCTGTACGGACCAAAGTGATGATCCACCAGCCTATCTGTGCTGGCCGAGGTGGACCAGCCTATGAATCTGTGATGATTGTACCGGGCTATAAATCTATGACCGGTCCATCGCATCGATCTGTAACCGAAGCCATGGCAGGATCCGAGCTCGAATAGGGGGTCTACTGTTGCTGGTAAACCGCGGATTATAAACCCTACTATTGATATCTGGGCTGCAGCATCATCTATAGATGTAGGACCCCGCGGCAAGACTTACAGAAACTCGCCAGTGGAATACGCTATGGTGATCCCATCGATGTTGTTGGCTGTACCTGTAGACAGTTGATGAAAAGAGAGGATTGACTATTCTAATCAATCGATCGAAGATTGAGGTCCCGGTAAACCCACTTGTGCAGCCGGGTATTGGATTGTCCGGTCAACATGAAAACGGTCTCTACGGCAATTCTACGTTAGGCGCAAGGGCCAGTTGGTGGTTCGTATGGGTGAAAGTACGCGTCTCTCTCAATGCCTATCGATGTCTCAATCGCAGTCCTTAGTTAGTATGGGGTTTTCCCCTCCCATTGCCATTGCGGTAATTGCATATATGACAATGTGTTTCACGCGCTTTCTCTGCTCTGGACTTCTGACTCGTTATCCCTAGTAATGAACAAAATCGATCTCTCAAAATTGCATAATTACATATATAATAGCAGCATTATCCGCTAAAGCGTAATTACTTATATAATGAATGAATGCATAATGACATGCAGCAGGTTTACGTGACATACCCGATCTAGGTATGGGGCTAGTCATTTCGGAGCGGCTCCTTTAGAAGAGACAGAGGGGCTGGGGATGAGAGAGAACCTGCTCGATGTGCTACATACGTATGTCAATGATTAGTTCTTACTCCACCCGATTCTATCGAGAGCTTTTCTCCCTGGTTGTCGGCTCCACCAGAGGTCCATCGCTGGGGCATGAATAAGGATCAGAATTTCAATTTACTTATTGGGTGGGGGGGCTTATGGTCGAGCCGATGGCGGCCTTATTAGTCGAGCGTGCTTTCATTTTACTTATTGGGCTCTCAAATAAGTAACTAGCTGCCGGTCCTCGATTGATGATGAAGAGCGGCATGACCAAGTACGTTCCATAACTAGCGCTTGGAAATAACTCCTTCAATGGTACTTCTATAGACCTGCTTCTATAGATATGCACCTTTTCACAATCCTAATGGGCAGCTGTAGCCTGACAGACATATTGGACAGTTGGAATAGATGGAAGTCGATTTGGATGGGGTCAATAACTATGTTGACTTTGAAGTCATTGAGATCCTGGATGATAAGGACCCATATCTGGCACTACTGAGAATTGATTGGGATTTTGAGAATTATGCTATATTGAATTTAGCGGCGGATGTCTTTGAAAAGGGAGGGCCGCTGAGTTGTTCAGCCGCTGGATCCCATGCTAGGTTAGCTCTTTATGGAGCCAGTGGAATAAGTATTGGACGAGCCTAGATAAGCTGTACAATCTGACCGCCAGGCAATGGGAAGACTATATTAATACTACCGCAGATGGTGAGTGAAGTTGGCGCAGTGTATGTTCCTTTGGGATAGACTTTGAAGCCGCGTTTACTACGTGGCAGAACGAAGAGTATGAGCGGTCCACTCAGTGGTGTATGGTCCTACGAGCATGCGGGTGGATAGGCATTGAGATGAAATATCCACCATGCTTTGATGGTACAATGGATGCTGCAAGTTTTGTAATGCGAATGGAGGAACAGGTTGTGCCGGAGCATCGGGTTGCTTAGATCTATCACTGGCTTAAACCCCCACAAGATGGTGGGCGACACATAAGGAAGAGTTGCAGGATTGGGAGGATACTGCAGTAAGACTACAGGCATGCTTTTGACCAGATTTCAGGGTAATGCTAACGACTGACGGATCCAACACCTCTATAATGTTGCCACAATTTGAGACCATGTGGATGGTTGTGAGGCGCAGTGGAAAGCTTAGGCCATTCCAACTCATCAATGGGTGCATCAATTCATGTACACCTTAGAGCCATTACCAAAGAACTTATATCTGTAGGCAGAAATTGAGTAGGAGACGTGCCATTGGTTGAAACTACGGGAAAGGTTTTCTAAAAGGCGGCTAAGTCTTACTCGTTCGGTGTAGATTCCTAGTAATCAAATTGACCTGTAAAAGGCCTTGCAGTAGAGGTCTAAGCGTGGAGATAGAGGCATCATAAAAAGATCCATTCCCAGATTCATTTGACCCCGTAGCGAAGGTCTAAGTGGAGATTCTGTAATATACACTGACTCTAAGACAGGTGAGCTCAGCGTACGATAGCCGGGTGGCTTGAGTAGCGAAAGCGGTATGGACTAGTAGGTCATAGGGGTGGGTCTAAGGGAGGACCTAAGGAAGGACAGGAACCAGGATAGGGGATAGTAAGGGAAGAAAGCAGGATAGGAAATAGAGAGGTCATAATAGCAAGCTCCTAGAGAGCCTAGCACCCCTAGCAGACAGAGCCTAGCATCCCTAGCAGCTTCAAAGGAATTGTTGTGGGGATATTTTAAAACCCCAGTGAAATGACCAATAAGCCCCAATTTCTCCCGCAACTGATCCTCACCTACAGGGAAAGATTTGCTCATATAATTCAAAAAGCCAGTGAAATGACCAGTAAGCCCCAATTTCCCTACGCAACTGATCGTTTTATGGCCCCACTCATGTAAGCGAATAAGACATAATATCTACATTATGGAATAAGATCAACCTATTTCACTCTACGGTAAGGGGGTTTTTCATGTCTTTTTAGACAAAATCGGCGTACTATTGTTTCAATCAAATAGAACTATTTAGGTAAGGGCTCCTCAGCTCTATTTATATCGTTTCAACCTGTGTAGCCGAATACCCTATGGTTTGGACACCATCAAATCCCATAAATTAGCACTAGTCCCATCATCAATTAATTGACTGGCTGGCTGATCGCTGTCGCTTGCCCTAATAAACAAGACATAAATAACCATATCGATTATTTACTGGTCACTATACATCTATTTCTCTCTTGACTGGCCTGACCCCTTAGGGTAGGGAACCCATAACCCATCAAAGAATCCAATCTTTCATGCAAGGACAAAGCACATTGGTGTACGTAATCATTTCATATCCCGCTGGGTCCACTCCCACTGGATCTACTCGAGGATGGATCCACTCCCCTGTGCTTTCTCTCAGCCTAACTGGATCCACTCACTCAACTGACGGATCCACTCCCATCCCACTGGATCGAGGACCCTTTAGGGGGCTCGACTGTTAAGGACCCGTTAGGGGGCTCGACCATAAGCCCCCCCACCAAATAAGTAAATTGAAGAGGACCTTTAGGTGCTCGACCATCCGGGAGAGGATGGAGACGGAGGAAGGGTCCACTGATCAGGATCCATTCCCCTTTCTCTCAGCCTAACTGGATCCATTCCCATTGGGTCTACTCCCACTGGATCCGCTCCCAAGGATGCACTGGTAAGGATGCACTCCACTAGCAAGGGGCTTCGCTCTTACTGGCAAGCACTAGCAAGAGGGCTTCGCCTTCACTGGTTAGGGTTTCGCTCTTTCTCTCTCTGACTGGATCCACTCCCACTCGATGATGGATCTACTCCCCGTGCTTTTCTCTCTGAACCGACTGGATGCGATGGGGAGGTGGACCCACTCCCAATGGCTCCGCACTCACTGGCAAGGGCCTAGCACCAGCTAGCACAAGCTAGCACCAGCTAGCACCAGCCCTCTAGGGAACGGACTCTTTCTCTGAACCGACTGGATGCGATGGGGAGGTGGACCCACTCCCAATGGCTCCGCACTCACTGGCAAGGGCCTAGCACCAGCTAGCACAAGCTAGCACCAGCTAGCACCAGCCCTCTAGGGAACGGACTCTTTCTCTGAACCGACTGGATGCGATGGGGAGGTGGACCCACTCCCAAGGGCTCCGAGCACTCACTGGCAAGGGCACTCACTGGTCCCTGCTCGTGCTGCTTAGCGAAGATGCTAGCTGATAGAGGATCCGCCGTCCGAATGGTCGAGCACCTAAAGGTCCTTATCAGTCGAGCCCCCTGTCGGGTCCTCTCCCTTATGGTCGAGCCTGCTTACGCATCCTCTGATGGCGGCGATGGCGGCCCTTATGGTCGAGCGAGAAATCCCTCACCCATCGGAATGAGTGAGTGACTCCGTCCCTTATGGTCGAGCCCCCTAAAGGGTCCTTATCAGTCGAGCACCTAAAGGTGATGGCGGCCTTAACAGTCGAGCCTGCTACCGCATCCTCT
>Ga0181472_100066_pt1 | contig 10710 bp, 2 predicted proteins | sample In1P11_FD_119087 | JGI IMG/M metagenome (GOLD analysis project Ga0181472, IMG submission 119087) | Clean room microbial communities from NASA Spacecraft Assembly Facility at Jet Propulsion Laboratory, Pasadena, California, USA -... ...
AATTCTGGCAATGCATAGATTTAGATAAATAACACACCTTGGAGTTTTTTAATCCTGGGTCATTTTGGGACTAAGTTTTTTCTTCAAGGAAGGTAACAACACCCTCATTATGAAAAAAGTGATAACTTATCCATACGGTATTTCCATTCTATATAGTTTATTTCATCGGTGAGCTTCTCTATGATAGCTTCTAGTATTCTACTTTCATTGGCCATGTCTGAGCAATGTATGAGAAATAATGTATATTTCACCCCAAATGACCTAGCTAGGTTTTCACCCCTTATGTTAAATAGAATCTACCTAAGATATTTGAGTTTTTTCACACTGTAAACTTAGGATCAACATTTCAATATACCGTAGAAGTATGAGCAATTAAACCTCAAGAAATGTAGGTACACACTGAATTATAACAAATGATAGATCTTCTATTAAGGGTGTTGATACTCAAGTAACTAGGACTCTCAGTTCTCCTTATATCCTCCTTATCTTAACTTTGTCTTCTTGTTGCATGATACACTAATAGTAGGTCATCTATGTTTTGATGATGGAGTTTTCATATGCATGTGCAATAACTTCATGGGAGAGTATTTCCACTACAAATAAAGACAAAAAGAAAGAAGAAGAAGAAGTGTTTTGAAAAAATGATTTGATTTTAATGATTTTTATGAGTTATTTTTAATGTTTTTACTATTTTGGGGAAAAAGTGTATCTTCAGTCACCTCATAGGGTGCCAGAATCATTAATGAAAATAAAAATCTTTGGTCTACATGCAGGTAGTTGGCATACAGTCCATATGACCTTGCCCAAAAGATAGATAATAAAAAAATGTGTCCGTTGGTGTTTTTAATTTTTAGTTCTAACTATCTAGGTGATAGAAAAGAGGATTATCCCCTTTTTCCATGTGGCCCTGAAGGGTGCTAACTATTTTTTAAATAATCAAATTTTAAATTTTATGCAATTTGATTAAATTAAGTGATTAACTTTGAAAAAAAAATTATTTGATTTTTTTTTTTTTTTTTTTCTATGTTTTGGCATTTTCATATGACTCTTTCACTTTAATCGAAGGTTTTTTCCATTTTTCATATTGGATCTCAATGCAAAATGCACCACAATCTCTTAGACCTGCAACTCTCACCAACTTTGTTCTAGCGAGTTCAAAGCCTCCATGGTATCTAAAGAGCATCTTAGATACTTCCACAGACACTACAAATCCTTTGGGTCACCTTCTCACATCTCGTGAATTCCTTGACTCACTACATCATCTTCCAGTAGTTCTAAAACCATGGAGAACATCAACTAACCTCATAGAAGTATCAAACACCATCAAAACCTTCTCATATATCTCCCAACCTTATCGACTCTCGAGACCCTTCACATGGCATCCAAATGTCCTATGGGTGTGTTCTACATGTCTTTCGATAAATTACAATATATTATAAGGCCTCAACCTTAATAAACACTAGAATTAGCTCTCAACAGAATAGATCTACATCCCTATCCTTCTATAATCAATGGCACCCAACATTCACCAAATAAGCTACACCTAGTTGGGCCTCCACTAGACCAGTGATGCTCATCCTATGGTCTCAGCAACCACTATAAGCAAATCTTCTTAGAATAGAAAGAAACCATACATAGTAGGTCACTCCTCATATAAAGACCACTAGTCGAACATATTCAAATTATTATCCTTAATAGTGAACCAATGAATTTGTCATTGATTTCACCATAAAAAAGGAACACAAATACCACTGAAAAGTGTTTCTCTTGTAGTAGAAGCTATATATATAATTTATAGAATCATGATATCTTCACATTCATATGTTCAAGAATTCTATAGATCAAGAATTCTTCATATATTTCTCATACTAGATAACAATAATTCGAACAACACAGCCCAAAGAATAAAATCACTCTCAATATTCATAAAAATAACAAACCAACCCTGGTATAGGCTAAGGATATCCCTTAGCTTTGATACCAAATGTAAATCAAGAATGTTAAAATTGGTTTAACACTCCACAAATGGAACACAAATTCAAAACTGGTAGAATTCATCTACCCTTTTTTCATTAACTCTGCATTACTAATGTACATAGCCTCATATTATATTTATACATTTATTAAACTATAACTAATGGTTTTGGATGTGACACATGTCTAATAACCCCTAACACTTGTCATTCATGAGTTGAATTAGCTATGACTCACCCTAATGACCCTTTAATCCTACTAAAGGCAATAGATATCATGACATTAGTTCGTGACCCTATTTACAATAATTCAACATGTAAACATTACATTAAATAAATATTTCTAATAGATTAGACCATCAACTATGTATGTGTTATTTGAATTTATGTTCAATTCTTTCTAAGCTAGTTAATACTTACAATATTTATTCTAATGTACATACATCATATTTTGAATCATATTTTAGTATTAGAACATGGTTTAGGAGCTCTAGGAGATAAAGATATCATATATCAAGTTGCATCTCTTAAAATATGAAATTCTTGGATGAGGGTGAATAGGTTCAATTCATACGAAGACTAAGAAGAAATAGGGAAGAGAGGAATCTACTAAGTAAAAGCTTGTGATTCCACTAAGATCACTTACAATTCATTACCTGCCTACTGGACATAAGTCTATGATTTCACTAGGATGTAACCTATAATTTCATTTGGTATAGTCTATGATTTCATCCAAGCATTAAATTATGACTTCATATTAATATTCTAGATTCCATTCTCTTGGTAGAGTGGCATTTTATAGGTCTTATGGGATTATGATATATCAATCATAGACATGATGACAAAGAAAGAGAATCTTTGTTGATGTATATCTACCAACAAAAGAGTAAACATAACCATATCAGGTATATGCAAGCATAACCACTCATAAGATGCGAACATAACCATGAAACCCAAATAATTCTATTAAGATGAGGGATAGTCCTAGAACCTAAGACTACCATGAGAATTACAACCAATAGGAATAGGAATAGGAATTCCTTCTGATCTTTTTATCCCCCATTAACAACATGCATCCATACATTTATAGGTAGCATAGGTAGTTCCACCATGTAACTACATACCTAATTACTTAATGTACAATAATAAAGTGACATTAGGAAGTGTGTTACATTATCGTCCAACATTCCCCCATACTTAAACCTTTGTCTTGTCCTAACATAAGTAAGTGAAAAGGATTCTATATCCCTGCCTTGCTCTTTTTCCAGAATTCCTAGGTAACCATCCTCGATATTTTCCTTCACTTAAGTGAGTAGAATCACTATGGTGTTGATTCCATCTACCAATCTATTGGGTTACTAGTCGCTAGTCTTATAGGTTGTCACACTAGATATAGGGTTTACTATGATAATAACCACCATCTACCATGAATTCCATCACATCTACCAAGAATAATTAATACCCCTGATTTCTTATCCAATTGGTCTAACTACTCTTACTTATTCTTGACAAGTGTTACTTCTTTCTTCCTAGATTGATCGAGTGGAATATTTTCCTAGTTGCATCTATCAATAAATAGAATAATAAAATCAGTTTGGAGGAATGCTTACCTTGAGTTCTCCTTCATATTGACACCTTGCATATGTCAAGATTTAAGGAACACTTTGCACTCTCCTCTTTTGTATTAAAATTGACCCCTTGGTTCTTGGAGCATACTTTTAGATACCAATCATCATGACTAGAATTATTACAATAATGCATTGACTCTTTCTAAGAATCATTCCTTATGACTCTTATCCTATAATGGTGACACAGATACATTTGTAGGATACCATTTCCTACCTATTACTTTCTTAAAGAGCTTCTTGTTTTCTCTTATGCTACTTCCCTTTGGAATGTAGGTGCATTTGATACTTCTTTTCCCATGTTCTTAGCTTCCATATCCTTATACTTCCTTTTCTTATTCCTCTAGGGAAGTTAAGGATCTAATTTTTAGCACTTCGCATCCAAATGCCTACTAATATTACAATAACCATAATGATTCTTACCAATATGATTATAAATTGTTTCCTTTCCTTTTTGGATAATAATTCCCTTCTTCTTTCTTTCCTTTCTTAGTCCTTATTTTTTACTTGCAGAGTAGTACCTGTAACTTCCCTTCTTCTTCAAGTACTTGGAATCCTTAGTGATGGATTATTTCCTCTAACAAAACCTCACAATGGTTACACTTATTAAAAAATAAATATGGACAATGATACAAATAATGATATGACCTATGGCCTCTTAGTTTATAATAGAAATAAACAAAGGAATACTTCTTTGCATACCTCCTTGGGTTGGTCTTACTTGAGCCTGCATGCAGGTTATGGAGTAGTGAGATGCTACCTCTTCCTTGTCCATTATTTGAAAGATTTCCTATCTTTGGAATTTACCCGACTGCTTCCTTAACTATACAGAGTGATGATGTGCTACCTCCTTTATTGGAATGTGTTCCATTCTTTAGTGATGTATTGCATTCCTCTTGGGATTTTACAAAGGTGGGATTTCTCCAATCTCCTTAATTCTAGGAACATATCTTAGACTTGTATTTTATGGCCTAACTTCTACCTCAATGTGTTTCTTCATTCCTTAGCTATCCTTACCAAGTCCTTGGTCACTATAGCACATATTCTTCAATAAATTTGAGCCAATTCCTTTAGGATATATTTAAAAAATACTAAGGCACTCATCTTTAGGAAAGAAAATTAGTGAGGTTCTTACCATACTTTCCTCCATCATGGTTTATGCATCTTGAGTAAGGGTGTATTCTTTGGAATGGTAGACTCTTCCTATTACTTGACCTCTTCACACTCTTCATGTAACTTGGACAATACTCTTTCTTCCTCATCCAAATCTTGTTGGAATTTCTCTATGGCTTGAGAATTCTTCGTCTCCAAATATTTCAAATGAATAAGGATGAATTCTCCTTGCTATAAGAAAATATACTTACACTTCTCTAAATTTTCCATGACACCAATGAGGACATCTGTATGACTGACCAACTTGGTTTGTAATTCTTTGTTCTCCATTTACAAGTGTTGGATTATCCTCTTCAACTCTTGGTTCTCCTCATGATATTCCAAGTTGAATACTTGAAGCTCTTGGATCTTGTTGGATGATAATGTAACACACTTCCTAATGTTACTTTATTATTATACATTGATTAATTAGGTATGTGGTTATATGGTGGAACTACCTATGCTACCCATAAATGTATGGATGTATATTATTGATGGGTGAGACGAGGAGAAGAAAGAATTCCTATTAGTTGTAATGCTCAGGGTAATTCTAGGTTCTGGGACTATCCCTCATCTTAATAGAGTTATTTGGGTTTCATGGTTCTATGATCATATTATGAATGGTTATGCTTACATAGACTTGGTATGGCTATGTTTACTCTTCCATTGACAGATCTTTGTCAACATTTGGTGCCACTATAGTTGGAACAAACTCAGGTTACTGGCATGATAAATATAATGAGTTCAAGTCCCACTTGATAGCATTGTATATAACTTGTCAGTATCTATTTATAGTGATGGCGGACTCTCCATGGGCTTAGAAATATTCAAAATTTCCATCACCATGTCATAGATAATCTATTGCTAGAATTCTAATTTAGAGGGTCAATGGAGGTAGTTTTGATCCTCAAAATCTAGAAAATAATATTTATGTTGTTAGGCTATCTATATGTGTCATAAAGAGGGACCTTAAGGACCTATTTTTTGTTAATTATTCCACTCAGTCAAAGAAACGTTAAATATTTTTGACATATTCTGACAACTATCTCAGAGCTCTAATTTAAGTCTTCAAAGGCAAAATGGCATGAATGTGAGATAATAATTTGCTCAAGAATTTTGAACTTTCTAAGATTCTACTAGTGCTTAACACTATGCTATAGATTAATTTTTTTTTTTATATTGATGCTAATGGAATTCTATATGTATATTCTAAAGAGATGCCAAAGATAAGATAATGGGTGTGAAGAACAAGATTACTACTAGTGATGAGGGATGGATGAGTAAAGAAGAGATTGATAAAATGGTTCAAGATGTCAAGGAATACATTACATAATATGCATATAACATGTGGAATACTATTAAGAATGAGAAATTTATCAAAATGTTGGACCCTACAGACTAGAATATGTATGATAGTTGGTTGAAGCTTCAATTTTTGTATAGTGTAATGGCTTCTTATTTTCTTTATGAAAAGAATCTTCCATTGAATCCTTCATATTTGGATACTATGATGTTTGTTATTCATAGAAATAAACTATTATCGAAGGGTGATTGATAATGAGAATTCATCACTAGGTGTTAGAGGAGGAACATCATATGTTATGGATCCTATCATCGTTTCTAAAACAAACCATGTCACATGAATAATTGAACATTTTTTAAAGTTAAAGTTTTATTTTATTCATTAGTAAACCCCTAGTCACATAGAATAGTCACATGGTGCTATGGATTACTTAAGAGGGTTATACTTAAAATCTTTTTTATAAAGTTAAAATGATTTTTTTGTTGGGTGGAAAAATAGTTTGTAAAAGAAAACATACTTTTATTATGACATAGTGATATATTATATCAAAGAGTCAAGTTATAAGTCTTCCCAAGTAAAAGGGTTGTTGAGTCTATAATTCAATGCATGACAAAACCAAAAGTGTCATGGAAATTGATGCTGTGATGGTGTATTAGTTCTTAGTTTAAGTGTTATGTTATTTTTTGGCATCTTGTCAAGTTGTTAGTCGAGTATATGGTCCTATGGTTAGTATATATGTTGTTTGTCTTAAGTTATTATGTTGTGTTTTTTTGTATGTCAGAGAGGATAAATCTGGTCATAGAGGATAAATGCAACATTAGTTATGAAGGGCCCCACACTTGTGTTGAATATTTTTCATTTTACCAAGTATTGGAATTATAGAAATGATAATATTGACTACAATAGAAAAAATATGGAGAAAACAAACAAAGATAATTCTGGCAATGCATAGATTTAGATAAATAACACACCTTGGAGTTTTTTAATCCTGGGTCATTTTGGGACTAAGTTTTTTCTTCAAGGAAGGTAACAACACCCTCATTATGAAAAAAGTGATAACTCATCCATAAACTGTAGGGCTTAAATAATCATCTAGATAGTGAAATCAAAAGTAAAATAATTGGATGGGAGTAGTAGGCAAACAAGGTGCCTTCTCAGTTAAAATTGGATTGCAACAGGGAGTAGAGAGAAAATGGGTGCCTCCTCCTTAATGAAAATATTGTATTAAATTTAAAATGGTCGATGTGATGGAATTCATGGTAGATGGTGGTTATTATCATAGTAAACCCTATATCTAGTGTGACAACCTATAAGACTAGCGACTAGTAACCCAATAGATTGGTAGATGGAATCAACACCATAGTGATTCTACTCACTTAAGTGAAGGAAAATATCGAGGATGGTTACCTAGGAATTCTGGAAAAAGAGCAAGGCAGGGATATAGAATCCTTTTCACTTACTTATGTTAGGACAAGACAAAGGTTTAAGTATGGGGGAATGTTGGACGATAATGTAACACACTTCCTAATGTCACTTTATTATTGTACATTAAGTAATTAGGTATGTAGTTACATGGTGGAACTACCTATGCTACCTATAAATGTATGGATGCATGTTGTTAATGGGGGATAAAAAGATCAGAAGGAATTCCTATTCCTATTCCTATTGGTTGTAATTCTCATGGTAGTCTTAGGTTCTAGGACTATCCCTCATCTTAATAGAATTATTTGGGTTTCATGGTTATGTTCGCATCTTATGAGTGGTTATGCTTGCATATACCTGATATGGTTATGTTTACTCTTTTGTTGGTAGATATACATCAACAAAGATTCTCTTTCTTTGTCATCATGTCTATGATTGATATATCATAATCCCATAAGACCTATAAAATGCCACTCTACCAAGAGAATGGAATCTAGAATATTAATATGAAGTCATAATTTAATGCTTGGATGAAATCATAGACTATACCAAATGAAATTATAGGTTACATCCTAGTGAAATCATAGACTTATGTCCAGTAGGCAGGTAATGAATTGTAAGTGATCTTAGTGGAATCACAAGCTTTTACTTAGTAGATTCCTCTCTTCCCTATTTCTTCTTAGTCTTCGTATGAATTGAACCTATTCACCCTCATCCAAGAATTTCATATTTTAAGAGATGCAACTTGATATATGATATCTTTATCTCCTAGAGCTCCTAAACCATGTTCTAATACTAAAATATGATTCAAAATATGATGTATGTACATTAGAATAAATATTGTAAGTATTAACTAGCTTAGAAAGAATTGAACATAAATTCAAATAACACATACATAGTTGATGGTCTAATCTATTAGAAATATTTATTTAATGTAATGTTTACATGTTGAATTATTGTAAATAGGGTCACGAACTAATGTCATGATATCTATTGCCTTTAGTAGGATTAAAGGGTCATTAGGGTGAGTCATAGCTAATTCAACTCATGAATGACAAGTGTTAGGGGTTATTAGACATGTGTCACATCCAAAACCATTAGTTATAGTTTAATAAATGTATAAATATAATATGAGGCTATGTACATTAGTAATGCAGAGTTAATGAAAAAAGGGTAGATGAATTCTACCAGTTTTGAATTTGTGTTCCATTTGTGGAGTGTTAAACCAATTTTAACATTCTTGATTTACATTTGGTATCAAAGCTAAGGGATATCCTTAGCCTATACCAGGGTTGGTTTGTTATTTTTATGAATATTGAGAGTGATTTTATTCTTTGGGCTGTGTTGTTCGAATTATTGTTATCTAGTATGAGAAATATATGAAGAATTCTTGATCTATAGAATTCTTGAACATATGAATGTGAAGATATCATGATTCTATAAATTATATATATAGCTTCTACTACAAGAGAAACACTTTTCAGTGGTATTTGTGTTCCTTTTTTATGGTGAAATCAATGACAAATTCATTGGTTCACTATTAAGGATAATAATTTGAATATGTTCGACTAGTGGTCTTTATATGAGGAGTGACCTACTATGTATGGTTTCTTTCTATTCTAAGAAGATTTGCTTATAGTGGTTGCTGAGACCATAGGATGAGCATCACTGGTCTAGTGGAGGCCCAACTAGGTGTAGCTTATTTGGTGAATGTTGGGTGCCATTGATTATAGAAGGATAGGGATGTAGATCTATTCTGTTGAGAGCTAATTCTAGTGTTTATTAAGGTTGAGGCCTTATAATATATTGTAATTTATCGAAAGACATGTAGAACACACCCATAGGACATTTGGATGCCATGTGAAGGGTCTCGAGAGTCGATAAGGTTGGGAGATATATGAGAAGGTTTTGATGGTGTTTGATACTTCTATGAGGTTAGTTGATGTTCTCCATGGTTTTAGAACTACTGGAAGATGATGTAGTGAGTCAAGGAATTCACGAGATGTGAGAAGGTGACCCAAAGGATTTGTAGTGTCTGTGGAAGTATCTAAGATGCTCTTTAGATACCATGGAGGCTTTGAACTCGCTAGAACAAAGTTGGTGAGAGTTGCAGGTCTAAGAGATTGTGGTGCATTTTGCATTGAGATCCAATATGAAAAATGGAAAAAACCTTCGATTAAAGTGAAAGAGTCATATGAAAATGCCAAAACATAGAAAAAAAAAAAAAAAAAAATCAAATAATTTTTTTTTCAAAGTTAATCACTTAATTTAATCAAATTGCATAAAATTTAAAATTTGATTATTTAAAAAATAGTTAGCACCCTTCAGGGCCACATGGAAAAAGGGGATAATCCTCTTTTCTATCACCTAGATAGTTAGAACTAAAAATTAAAAACACCAACGGACACATTTTTTTATTATCTATCTTTTGGGCAAGGTCATATGGACTGTATGCCAACTACCTGCATGTAGACCAAAGATTTTTATTTTCATTAATGATTCTGGCACCCTATGAGGTGACTGAAGATACACTTTTTCCCCAAAATAGTAAAAACATTAAAAATAACTCATAAAAATCATTAAAATCAAATCATTTTTTCAAAACACTTCTTCTTCTTCTTTCTTTTTGTCTTTATTTGTAGTGGAAATACTCTCCCATGAAGTTATTGCACATGCATATGAAAACTCCATCATCAAAACATAGATGACCTACTATTAGTGTATCATGCAACAAGAAGACAAAGTTAAGATAAGGAGGATATAAGGAGAACTGAGAGTCCTAGTTACTTGAGTATCAACACCCTTAATAGAAGATCTATCATTTGTTATAATTCAGTGTGTACCTACATTTCTTGAGGTTTAATTGCTCATACTTCTACGGTATATTGAAATGTTGATCCTAAGTTTACAGTGTGAAAAAACTCAAATATCTTAGGTAGATTCTATTTAACATAAGGGGTGAAAACCTAGCTAGGTCATTTGGGGTGAAATATACATTATTTCTCATACATTGCTCAGACATGGCCAATGAAAGTAGAATACTAGAAGCTATCATAGAGAAGCTCACCGATGAAATAAACTATATAGAATGGAAATACCGTATGGATAAGTTATCACTTTTTTCATAATGAGGGTGTTGTTACCTTCCTTGAAGAAAAAACTTAGTCCCAAAATGACCCAGGATTAAAAAACTCCAAGGTGTGTTATTTATCTAAATCTATGCATTGCCAGAATT
>Ga0181472_100072_pt1 | contig 10504 bp, 11 predicted proteins | sample In1P11_FD_119087 | JGI IMG/M metagenome (GOLD analysis project Ga0181472, IMG submission 119087) | Clean room microbial communities from NASA Spacecraft Assembly Facility at Jet Propulsion Laboratory, Pasadena, California, USA -... ...
TCTCTTCCTCCCTCTTCCTCTCCCTCTCTTTTCTTCTTCAGCTTCGGATTCCAAGGTTGGAGGGCAGCTTCGTTTATCGCCTTCAAGTCACCCTTCTTTGCCCATCTTCACAACGCAAACGACCTAAAACAGCCATCTAGTTGCCTCGGTAATCACCGCTTCATTGTTATACAAGCAGCCAATTAGCTTCACATTGGCCTGGCCTCCTTGTCGTTCAGAGGCTTCTTTGTATTCGTGCCAGGGGTTACTGCATCATCATGTCCGCTGAGAGCTCTTCAAGTGATGCTCTCCTCAAGGAGATCCTGAATGGACTCAAGTCCTTGCGTCAGGAGCACTCCCAGCTCGCATCGTCTGTAGATGCAATCAATGGCCGTGTGAACATGTTGGCAGAGATCAAGCAAATCAAAGACGAGGCCAAGATCCAACCGTCCAACGGTTCTAATGGCCTCGTTGAGAGGGCCAAGGAAGTCATTGCATCTGTGTCGGAGAAGACCGTAGAGGCCATTAGCAAACAGTATGAGGAAGCACCCCCTGTCATTGATGCCTCTGCTCGTCGATCCAGCGTTTCCAAGACGTCCAAGATCATCTTGACTTCGTACCCTGGTCAAGCCGGTGTTGACCCTCTGCCCATGGACTGGGGCCATAAGAACCCGGCCGTACGAGGTCCGGTTGTTGTATCTCGCCATGCAAACACAATCCGTAGACGCAACGGTATACTTGCCTACATCTCTGTAGCCTGTCTATATTACTGACTTGTCAAAGCAATTGGTGCCCACGGCGGGTCGTACTCGATCTATCACGCCCTGGCCGTAGCAAGCGGCAATCTCGACATCGAACATAAGCCAGATTTTACAAACACCGAACCCGCTGCAACTATTGGGCCATTTCCTCAATGGAGTGATAAAAAGAAGATTGTTGCCATGGATCCTTTGGGTCATTTGGCCCCGTGGCTTTACAAAGACGTCATGGATAAAGAGGGTATCGAGATCAGGCCTTCGATAGCTATTACCAAAGCCCATATGAAGCTCCCTGAGCTGGAAGACAGTGTTCGGAAAGGGCGTCTTGTACCTGATGGGAAAATATGTTTGAATGATAGTGGTGAATTGGCAGTCACGAAGGTTGCTGTAGAGCCCGTTTGGTATCTACCTGGTGTCGCCGAGCGGTTCGGAATCGGTAAGTAGGGCCCGGTACTTTTTTTGGCTGGACGCTGACAGATTCACTTAGATGAGGGCACTCTCCGCCGTACTTTGTTCGAGGAGACTGGTGGATCTTACCCTGAACTAATTACCCGACACGATATCAAACTGTTCCTGCCACCCATTGGCGGTCTGACTGTATACATCTTTGGTGACCCAGCTAAGATGTCAGACCCGAATGTTCGTCTTGCTCTCCGTGTGCACGATGAATGCAACGGCAGCGACGTTTTCGGCTCGGACATCTGTACATGTCGTCCGTATCTCATCTTTGGTGTTGAAGAGGCCGTCAAAGAAGCACAGAAGGGTGGTAGTGGTGTAGTCATCTACTTCCGTAAAGAAGGGCGGGCTCTGGGTGAAGTAACAAAATACCTCGTGTACAACGCACGAAAGCGCGGGGAAGACCGAGCCAGCGAATATTTCAAACGAACCGAGAATATTGCTGGTGTCAAGGATATGCGCTTCCAGGCACTGATGCCCGATGTAAGTCAATCACAATCGCCGCACAGCGCCGCGAAGGAATCGATCTCGAGACTGACGTATGCGTACTGTAGATTCTGCACTGGCTCGGTATTACGAAAATTGATAGGATGCTCAGCATGTCCAAGTAAGCACAACATATCACTTCAGCTGCACGATTGCACGATTACTGATATCACCATAGTATGAAACATGATGCGATCGTCGAACAGGGAATTCCGATTCATGAGCGCGTCCCGATTCCCGAAGAGATGATACCGGCAGATAGCCGTGTTGAAATTGACGCAAAGATTCAAGCTGGTTACTGTAAGTTACACACACGTGAACATACCACCCAGTGCACCGTGAAATCAGATGTTATGCACGGTGCTTTTGTTCAACTTCAGGCTGACACAAGCTACGCACAGTCACTACGGGGCATGTCATGTCGATGGATGAGCTTGCCAATGTAAAGGGCCGTGGCTGGGAAGATATCGATGTAAGTCTCACCTTGTGTTTCAACCGGATATAGTACTGAAGAATCCATAGCACTAATCGTGGATGCGATCGTCGAGCAAACCGGTTTCATTACCTGGGCGCATGGAAAAATTGTTTTAGATCTACCATTTTGTGTACCTTGAGCTATTCAGAGTTGTCTTTCGCGAGCAACGATAGCTTCAACATGGTGTGTTCGGCGTGGAACATCATGCATGACATCCAAGTTTGAGCTGACTATGCTATGGTTCTGGCTCAGAGGTTATCTTTTGTTCTTAGTGATCTCCGTCCAAATCTTATATAGCAATTGGCTCATTCGCTCGATGTGGTCCTTGAATGCACATATCGCTGACGTTGCGCTTGGCTGACCGCTCACCTCTACACCAGCATACTCAATTGAGCTCGCTCTGGATTTAAAATTAAATCTATTTGCAATTGACGCTAGTATGCTACAATGAATTCCTCCCACAGGCACTCAAAGTTGACCAATAGTGCTTCTATCATACTGTTCATCACTACACTCAGGGCTTCGTCTGCCAAAGCAATCATTTCAATGCCCACGAATCTCACCCTTACATCACCAGTCACTGCGTCTCATGTGTTCAACCTTACAGGGTAGCTGTCAGCTTGCTCAGGGTGTAGCAGCAGCTGCAATGTCGAAGCTCAGAACCTCGCACGCGTACCCCCACCAGTGCTCCACATGCTTTGACCACCCCCAAAGACGCAGTCCGCCCTACCCGCTCACATACAGTATCTGCATACGCTATTTCGGTAGACTACCGCGTGACTGTCCGCCTCTTTGCCGCTCTTTTTTTTCTGATAAGAGAGACTGACAACAAAGACATGGTAGAGCTAGGAGCGGCCCGCAGTTGGGCTCTGATTTTACATCCTTTACTTACCCAGACATCCAACCTATCCCGGCCGAGAAGACTCGCCTTTTTTCGAATCCACAGTTTGCATGGATAAAGCCTTCTGCAGATGGCGCTATCTCCTCACGCGGCGGAAATGGTATCAGACCCTGGTGTCGCAGTATACGGGGAAGCCGCAGTTGCCTATGGTAAATGTATGGATTACCTAGAGTGGTGGCGGTGGGAAGGGTGGAGTGGCGGATATACGGACACGTGTGTGTGAAGCCCACACAGTACATTGGTGGGGGGGGGGCCATGTTCGTTGTTGGGAGTCGGAAAAGATCGGCACGCAGGACATTGAGACGGCATTCTAGATCACCGTGGGGATTCGAGGCGAGGCGTTGCCTCGGAGCCTTCCGAGCAATCACGGAGGGGTAGACCTTGTTGGTGTGGTGACCATCTGGGCAGGCTTGTGCGGGTGGTGGCACAGGTGCATCGATAGATGTGTCGCACCGCATGTTGCATTGTATGTACGTCTCCCAAACCATGCAGTAGAAGTGCATATTTGACGCGGGTTTAAAGAAGCGCTGCTTGAAGGTAGACCCTTTCATTGTACTCTACAATGATATAAGACTCAAGCACTGTGGTGTAGGAAGAAGCGCTGCCATGGTTTACGCTAGTAGCAGAGGTAAAAAAGGGTTCGGCAGTCTGCCAACAGCGTCCAGCACTCCACTAGCAATCAAATCGTTACAAAGACGTGCGATGACTGTGTGCCTTGTTTTGGCAGTGCAAAGCGTTGAGCGCGTGTCGTTTCCGGTCACTGGCGAGCAGAGATATTGTAACCTAAATAATGGCTGTGGGGCGGGTGCGAGGTCCCGGTAGATAGTGTCGGACGGATCATGAGCTAACAAGCGCTTTCATAACGGACTGGGCAGCATAGCATATGGCATTTGTTTGGCGTGCTCGGCGGTGTGGAAGCGCTTGTGTTCATGATTGATCGATATCATTGATGGAGAAAACAGCAATATCGGCAATGGAGCAGAGCGCAAATTCACCGATCGACCAGGTGAACACCTGGGACTATGACAGTGACTTGCATAGCGATCAGACTTGCCCATTCAACATGAAATGTATAAGCAAGGACCATAGAATAGACGCTATGTGAGCGGTCAAGTGAGATGGAAACAACGCCGACGTGGTTCTTTTGCAAGGTTATCAAGTGGGGCACTTGTACACATGGTTGGCAAAGGGCTGAAAGCATTGATTCAGGTAGTCTATCGCCATTATTGCACAGACAGCATTCTGCATACTGTAGATGCCTCTGAAAGATATGTTCAGAATCTCAAGTAAGTAGAGTTTGGTCTGCATTCTACCCGCACTGTGGGAGAATGCGCATGTATGGGGCGGTTCTCCGGCAGTGATAGCCGCTTGCGAGCGTCATGCAGCACAGCTGAGATATAGTATGGAGGGGGATACGAGTCTGGACGCCTGTCCGCCCCGCACTGGAGAATCGCGATGTTATGCCATGGGCCTGAGATGTCAAACGTTTCAGCAATTGGAAGGCTGTTTCGCAGCAGCTCGCCGTGCAACACACAACTAATCGCCTTGCACAGTTTTCTCTCTAGTAGAGATCGCCTGGTTGATGATGTGGACGGTGAGACGCGAGAACAAGTGGACTGTTCGGTGGATTGGCGGGAGTGGCCGACAGTAGGTACGTGGCCGCCGCTTAACCGTCCCGCCCGAACGAGCAGGAAATATACAAGTACCGATGTCAGGAGAACAAATAACCCTTGCGTCATAGAAGAGATGAGACAGAGTCTAGAAAGAGGGATGGGCGTGCACCGCGTGGGATTCTGTTGGATGTTGGCTCGTGTTGTTATGTGCTTCTTCGCGGGAGCCATGTCATTGTGCGTGCACTTTGTGAAAAGCAAGCTACGACTCGCTCGACACCGCTCGCGCATGGCAGCGTGTACAAATGTGAAGCGTGAGGCGGTTGCACGGGCTCTGCGTGGCACACACCACAGCGTGGTCTCGTCGTTGTGGAATCAGGAACAGCTCCGTCTCGCCAGGAGTCGGTACAAATTAATGGTACCTGTGTACGCTTCAAGGGGTCGGCCACCAACCGACGCGTACCTGCCGACTGGCTATTTGGGGAATGTCTCTCACCACCACACATCCATGACGGAGGTGTCTATCGAAGACGCATCGGCGTCCCGATTCGACGGCCATGGCAGGGTGATCCCCCACTGCCTTAGAAACCGCACTCCCGGAGTCAATGAGGTGGTGCCCAGCCAGGGACGAGGGGGCCTCAGAGTTGCCAACGTCAGCAAATTCGCTAGGAGCAGAAGCCACTTCCAGTGCTAAGAAGCGACTTAATAAACACTGCGGAGGCCAACGCACGCCTCCGCACGCCGCGAAGTGAGGTGTGATCGTGTCTCGGCTTGGGACGAGTCGAGTCGAGTCAGGACTCAGGACGTATGAACGGCTGACAGCGCAGCCGCCTTGTAGCCGGCTAGTTGCCTGCTGTCCTAACGGTCCACGTTTTTGAGAGGCGTGCATCATGCATGGCGACCAGGGCCGAGAAGTCGAGGATGGACGGCCCCGGCTGATGATGCAGCTGGCGTTGCAGGGGTGCCCTGCACTTGCAGAGGCGTTGTAGTCTGGGTGAATGGCGTCTGGGCACGGGCACCCAGCATTATTACCACTACGTCTTCCAACTGCTTTGCTCTGTCATCCCGTCACTCCCATCCATAAATCAATCGACTGTCTGAGCGAATGTATATCAACGTCAACATGGCAAACGACTCCAGATACTACTACTCGCTTCCTATGCAGGCGCCACAACAGCCACGCTCAACATCAGGCAGCCGTCGTCCACCTCTGACGCCATCAACCGTCTCCTCGCCATGCCTCACAACACAATCAACCATTGCGAGCCGGAGAGACTCCGGCTCAGGCAGTCCTACGAAAGCATCAGCTCTACTTGCCAAGGTCGCCTCTCACCCACCTACACCCAGAGGCGAGACACCCGCAAGCAGCCCAATGTCATCACCAGATAGCAGAATGCATCCGAATCCAATGTACAGCCCAGATCGACCTGCCATGTGGAGGAGCGAGAGTGCGCGCTATGTCCATCAGTACAGGCAACAAGGTAAGCATGTTCAGCCTGATGACTCTAGCCTAGGCTAACTTGAGTAAAGATGGTTACATCAGCTTCCCAGACTTTGAGAAGTTTTGCCAGGCACAAAACCCATACCAAAGTCAGCGGAGAGAACATAACGCGGTGCAAACATGATCTGCATTAGAGTCACAACACGTCACGTGTTGGAATCAAGCTATCAGACTTGCGACCACAGAACCTTTAATCAGCAACATTCTTTCATGATAGAGCAAAGAGCTGGGAGGCGAACGACCTGCAAACCCGAACCCAGGATCACTTCGTAAGAGGAGGAAGTGTTCGCCCATCCAACGCCATCCTATAGCTTGAAAGCTGGATGAAGAGTAGATGCGTCGAACGGGGATTAACCATGGATGCCGACCAGTGGCCGATTCATTTGAGAGCGGTCATCAACAGTGCGGCTACAATCGACCTCGATGAACCCCGGGAAGGATCTGGTGACATGTCATCAGCGCTTCGAGATTGGGTTCTGCAACCAGATGGTGCACGAGGTCGGTTTGTGGGAGACGTGCAAAGTAGCGAGGCGAGAAGCGAGACTAGTGGGTTTGACCGGGAAGTACGGATGGAGTGAATATGAGAGAGGACGCATAGCCGCCAGAAAACATCAATTAAAATGCACATCGCCCGTACCAACTGTTCCTAGTGTGTTTGCAATTAGGCCGTGGCTTTTGTGGCATGCGCAAGTCTGTTGGATGTGTGATAACCAGTATGAATTTGCATGTTTCCCCACAGAAGACGATTCTACGTTCGAGAGAAGAGCACGTGCGCCTGACGTATGGACCAATACCTCCCGGTTGGGTGTTAGCTTACTGGTCATGTATTATTGTTCATGTCCCCAACGTTGCGAGCGTTGTGGTATGAAGGTAGTAAGAAATATCAAACTGATCACATAAGATCAATTATGCGAAGGCGCCTAGTCTTGTACCTTGTGTGAGGGCAATCTGCAACAAATCAATAATTAATGTGTTTCATGAGAATCAGATGCCATTATCGCTTTTGATCAGGTGTATCTCGTTGTCCACTCCAACTCAAGGGCGCCATTGCAGGCCCGGGCACGTGCAGTATAGATGGCTTCGAAGATCAGGATTCTTGAATTTCGTGCCGATTGAAGCATCAAGATTTATCTGGGGAGGTCTAATCAAACCGACGTGAATTTTAACCAATTTGGGGATTATGAGAGTGGTGGTGATACCGGAGAAGATGTGAGGCGGGCGCCCGGACGGTGCTTGGCACACGTGATTTTTGTAGTCCGTGCACGCCCACACTCGCTAATCGAAGAAATTCCAAGTGCACCTCGACTTGTTAAACGACACAACCAGAACAGCCCTCCCACCCCATCGTCGCAACCATGGCTGTCGGCAAGAACAAGCGTCTTTCAAAGGGAAAGAAGGGTCTCAAGAAGAAGACCGATACCTTCGCGAAGAAGGACTGGTACAACGTCAAGGCTCCTGGCACTTTCCAGGTCCGAGAGTAAGACTCCCCGCTACGACATTTTCCGCCTGCGCACGCCTTGATGGATTGTTTACTGAGTTTGTCTCTGCAGCGTCGGCAAGACCCTCGTCAACCGCACCTCTGGTCTCAAGAACGCAAACGATGCGCTGAAGGGCCGGATATTCGAGGTTTCCCTTGCGGACCTCCAGAAGGACGAGGACCACGCTTTCCGCAAGGTCAAGCTCCGCGTCGACGAGGTCCAGGGCAAGAACTGCCTGACCAACTTCCACGGCCTCGACTTCACCTCCGACAAGCTCCGCTCGCTCGTTCGCAAGTGGCAATCCCTTATCGAGGCCAACGTCGTCGTCAAGACCACCGATGACTACCTCGTCCGCCTTTTCGCCATTGCTTTCACCAAGCGACGACCCAACCAGATCAAGAAGACCACCTATGCCCAGTCTTCCCAGATCAGGCAGATCCGCAAGAAGATGACCGAGATCATGACCCGTGAGGCCAGCTCGTGCTCTCTTGCCCAGCTCACCCAGAAGCTCATTCCCGAGGTCATTGGCCGCGAGATTGAGAAGGCTACCCAGGGCATCTACCCTCTCCAGAACGTATGTGCACGACACAAATAAACACACATGCGTTGGGGCTAATTTTTTTTTAGATCCACGTCCGCAAGCTCAAGCTCCTCAAGCAGCCCAAGTTCGACCTGGGTGCTCTCCTCGGTCTGCACGGCGAGTCAAGCCAGGACGACTCTGGCCAGAAGGTACGCATGCTACCCGCTACCTCGTCGAGCCTTTGCTAATACTACACAGGTTGAGCGGGAGTTCAAGGAGACGGTGCTCACTGAGGTGTAAGGGACATGGTTGAATAGCTGGGTCTCTTAGGGTTTTCTTCGACATGATATGGGCATCACATGGTGTTATGTTTACAAATGAAAGGTTAAGCATAACTCTCCTGAGTGCCCGGCGGCAGTGACGGCGTGCATGGCTACAAACGATCTATACCATGGTGTTATGTGGCGGTGCAGGAAAAAGTCCCAAGCAATGACATTTGGCATTGACAATTCCACCTCTGTTCACTCTCGCAACTAGCTACAGGCACGTCGAAATGACAGATCACGATTCATGTCCGTTTTGTCGGTGCATTGTGTGTTTACGGTGGCTCATTTTCATAGCGACATCAATCGCTATTACATGCTGCTTTCCTGTATCCGGAATAGGCCTGCGGTCGATCACTTACGCTGAAGTCTGTTCACGATGTCTACCAGGTCTGCCTTGATCGCCAACACTGCTTATCCTTGGTCTAATGAATAGAACCTTGTCTTTGACCTTGTTACTACCCCAGCCTCCGCCCTAAGCAGGCGCGGAAGTAGATCTACATGTAGATGCATGTTTTCTTACAGCTCTTTGCATCCGCAAGGCCTAGATCCTGCGACATGATGATTGAGTTGCTCTCCCCGCAGATTATGCAAGAAATCATGGGCAGCTGTTGCGAGCGACTGGAAGTAAGATTACATCACCATGCATCCTGCTCTTGCGCAATATGACTCGTGGGAAACTCTTGACACCCTGCGTTGTTGTTGTTGATCACCCGTTTAGGACATCGACTCCATGGGTAAAGTTGTTGTGTTCCAACTCGAATGCTAAGTCGATGGTCGGACCGCTTATGCCTTACATAATGCCTGCGAACGAGTGGATTCATTGTCGCTCCGCCGGATCCGAAGCTGACTAGGCATGTACTGTATGTTCCAGTTGTTGATTGTGATCTTCGCTCTCCCATGGTCCAAAGGCATGCCTCCATGATCCGGTCATCGACTCATCCTCGCTTCCACCCGCCAAGCGATACGCTGGTCGTACTTCGCCGGTCGCAGTAAACCTGTCGTGGGCAAAGCTATAGTCTACGTGCGTAAAATTTAACGATTCGTCTCATGATGTCTCTGGTCTGACTCTCGGTGGTGGGGGGTTGGTCTAGTGCAATGACCAGTGAGCAGAGCCAAGATAGTGCTGCTAGATTGGGAATGGACGAATTACACCGCTACTTTGACGGAAAGGGGACGTCAGTTAAGCTGGATATGTCTCAAGCCTCGCGGCAACGGGTTGTGGGGTTTGCTTGTGCCGTGAGGATTTAACGGTAGTGTCATCACGAGGGAAGCTCGATTGACCTTGAGCAGATCATTAGATAGCTGCCGTGCGTAGGACAATTCGACTTGTAGCCGATGTACCCAGATAATCGCACGCGAGCTTGCTGTTTTGCATCGACTCATCTCGAAGGAACCTTTCATGACAGGGCGAATACAGCTAGATTTGGGTACTCGGGTTGACTTCACCAGTCCAGGACATATTATAGCGATTTCGTACTCTGTGAAGACTACATGATCCCACACGAGTGTCCGACCCTTTCCGTTTCCTGATTCTTCATCCCTTGGATCAGCATGTTGGCTCTGTCAGTGCCAAATACGCGAGTAAGTATAGAGGCCGCTTCTTCGGGGTCTATGCGAACCTCGCCAGATGTGTAATTGGGACTTCCGCTAGATAGACAATCTGATCGTGCGCCGGCACGTATCAACTGTTGGCAGGCAGCATACCATGCTTGATTTAAGCTTTGATGATCAGGGCCGCTTTCTTTGCTTTCCCGATCATGAGTCCCACGAATTGATAGTAGGAATAGTGCCCAGACTGAACGGTCTCCGTACGATCGAACCAGCTGATTTGGATCAGCGTTGAAGCCTGGCGACAAGAGAAGCTCGACCATTTCCACACTGACACTGGGTTCATCTCTGATGTGATGATATGGCATAAGGATGAGTGTTACTCTCGGTCGAAGCGCGTAATCTAGTAATGGCCTACCGGATTTGTTCATCCTCTTTGGATTTGCTTCTAGTTTCGCTTTCACAT
>Ga0181472_100075_pt1 | contig 10338 bp, 10 predicted proteins | sample In1P11_FD_119087 | JGI IMG/M metagenome (GOLD analysis project Ga0181472, IMG submission 119087) | Clean room microbial communities from NASA Spacecraft Assembly Facility at Jet Propulsion Laboratory, Pasadena, California, USA -... ...
GAAGGGCAGTGAGTACTGGACAGAGAAAGCAAAAGGACGAAGAGATATTCTGGATATGCTACATATATGACGAGTAATTGAAGTAAAACCATCTACATTTGAAGATGCTATTCATCAAGAAGTATGGAAGAAAACTATGTAGGAAGAATATCAATCCAGCATAAAGAATGGGTTTGGGAAATCATTCCTAGACCTAGTGACAAATCGGTTGTCACTTCAATGTGGATCTACAAGATCAAACACGTTGTTGATGGAAGTATAGATAAATACAAGACCAGATTTGTTGCAAGGGGTTTCTTTCAAAAGGAAGGCATAGATTATGAAGAAACCTTTGCACCCACTGCAAGATATACTACCATTAGATCTTTGGTTTCATTGGCTACTACAATGGGATGGAATATCCATCAAATGGACGTAAAGACAACATTTCTGAATGGGACCATTGAGGAGGAAGTACACATTGAGCAACCCGAAGGCTTTGCGGTAAATGGCAAAGATACTCATGTCTGTAGACTCAAGAAGGCCCTATATGGTTTGAAGCAAGCTCATAGGGCATGGTATGCAAGAATGGATGCATACCTTCTAAGAATTAGGTTCGTGAAGAGTTTCGCTGATCCAAATCTCTATATCAAGGTTGTGAATAATTAACCAATAACTACTCTATTACATGTGGATGATCTATTCATTATAGGTGTGGAGAGAAGAATACACGAATGCAGAGAAGAATGCCTTCTAAGAATTGGGTTTGTGAAGAGTTCTGCTTATCCAAATCTCTACATCAAGGTTGTGAATAATGAACCCGTCATTATTCTATTGTATGTGGACGATCTATTCATTACAGGTGTGGAGAGAAGAATACCAAAATGCAAGAAGATGTCGGCTATTGAATTTGAGATGAAGGATCTAGTACTGATGCACTATTACCTAGGTCTGGAAGTATGGAAAAATCCTAGGGAGATATATTTGGGGTAAGGAAAGTATATCATCAAGTTGTTACAGAAATTTGGGATGATGGATTCCAATCCCGTGACTACTCCTATGATTACCAATCTCAAGAATTTGAAGAGCTCCAACTCAAGTCTCGTAGATCCTACCTCATATCATAAGTTGGTGGGTTCTCTGATGTATTTGGTAAATACTAGGCCGGATATATGCTTGGCTGTGAACATCCTTAGTTAGTTTCAATTGGAGCCTCGTCATGACCACTAGATAACTGCCAAGCATATATTGAGATATCTTTGTGGCATGATACATCATTGCCTAAAGTAAAATAGTAAAGAAGCCAAATTGATTGGATTCACAGATTCTGATTGGGGTGGCAGTGAGACCGATGGAAAAAGCACTACGGATGGATGCTTTAGTTTGGGATCCGCCATGATCACATGGATGAGTAGAAAGCAAGATCTCGTTGCTTTGAGTAGTGTTGAAGCAGAGTACGTGGCTGCATGTGAAGTAGGAAAGGAGGATGTATGGTTGAGGAAGCTTCTAATAGATTTGTTCGAGAAGCCTCTGGATCCTACTGTGATTAATTGTTATAATCAAAGTTGTATCAAGATGTCTAGAGATCCCATGTGTCATGCTAGGATGAAGCATATCAACAATAAGTTCCACTATATTAGGAACTTGGTGCAAGATGGGATTGTGAAGCTACAATATGTCCTGACACATGATCAGGTAGCTGATATGCTAACAAAGTCTCTTCCTAATAAAAAGTTTGAATATCTTTGAAGCATGCTTGGTTTAGTTGATATTGTTGATCTCGTTAATGATGATAAAAGTTTGGAAGAGATTTGTTGAAGCCCTGTGTGTGAGACACATTGTCTGGGAGGACATCTGGGCGACATCATGTGTTGATGTCTACTTCCCGAAGTATGGAGGGTGGCATTGGTCATGGAGCTCTGACCTCAGATATGCACCTAGATCCCTGGGTTGATGGTTAGCAAGTAAGCCTGATGGTACCTAGAGAGGCTGAAAACTTTAGTCCATCTTAGTCCTGTTGATTTGGGGTTGCATCGGATGTGCTCTAGCTACAAAACTTGGTGGAGAGGTTGGGGCACATGAGATCTCCAATACCCAAAAAGGGTTTGGGCAAATTCTAAACAGATCAAGAGATATTAAAATAATTAATATTTTTAATGGAGTCCCTAAGTCTAAACTTAGGGAAAAGAAAATATTAATGTATATTAGTATGAATTTGTGTTACAATGGTCCAAAAGACATCGATCAAGCCAAATCTCATCTTAGCCGTTGATTAGGGACTTAATCTTGATCGTTGATATGTCAACGGAAAAAAGTATAAGAGGTGGCTTGTGGGCGACTTGGAGGATCCACTAGAGTGATCAGTCATTCTATTCTCTAGAGCGGGGTTTGCTAAGAGAGATAGAATCAGTGATTGGAGTTGCAGTTGAGGGGCATTGAGTACATAGAGACAAAGAGGCAAAGATAGTGTCGGGAGAGCAGCGCAGGAGCCAGAGAGAGTGACGCAGTAGTAGCTAGGGCTGACGCAGGGCCATGCAGAGGCAGCCGGGAGCTGCGTAATGCTTTAGAGAGGCCAGCGTTGCTGATGCAGAGGGCCAGAATGCTGATGCAGGGCCTCCTGAGGCTAACACAGACCGATTCAAGGTGATGCAGGGATAGCGCTAGGCAGAGAAAGGCTAACGCAGTCCAGAAAGGCAAACGCTAGGGTTTTTGGCGCAGATTGGAGCTGAGGAGCTGTCCGAAGATTTATCCGGAGTTTCAACGGGTACATTTGTCTCAGACTAAGAAGTACTACTGCCAAGGAAACTCTCTATTGGGTAAGCCGGATTTGGCACCCAGATTGTACTCTAAAATTGCTTAATAAGAAAACCCTTAGATAGCTCCATCGGTTTTTCGCATTGGGTGTTTCCAGGGACATTGGTCCAAAAATAGTAGTGTCATTTGGTGTGATTGCTTCTGTTTTCTTCAGTTGTTAATCTGTAATATGTTGAGCATGCACTAGTGTTTATTTTCATATTTACATTGTAAATAACTTGTTAAGTAACAAAACAAGTAGGTAGGAATAAATCAGTAAAGTGCATGGAGGGTTTCTAATCGGTAGACTTAGAAACTTCAACATGATATCAGAGCATGGTTGCAGATCACAGGAGAACTGAGAAACATCAACCGAGCAGAGCAATAGCAGTAAAAAAACAGTTGTCCCCAGTGACAGAAGTTGTTTCTAGTAGAGCAACAACAAGGGAAGGGTGACATAGTGCCTGCATCATCAAGGGTGATCCAAGAAGAGGCAGCGCAAAGGCTAAGGGAGGCAAAGGTAGGCTCACACAGAAGCTAGGAGGGCTGACGCAGTTGGCTGAGGAGGCCGAGTTGCTGGTGTCAGGATTGCGCAAACCCTAGGAGCTCACACCTTCAGGTTGTTGGGGTTTAGAAGGCTGTGGGAATGTTGCAGAGTGGAGCTAGTGAGGTACTGTAGTCAGAACAGTACCTAACAAGGCAAAGCCAAGAGGAGGGAGTTGCTACCGAGGGTTTCTAGCCGAGGAACCCAGATCAGTGGTGCAATTGCACAAGACGATCATAGTAGGGGGCATCTCAACAAGTGGCAAAAAGATTTCCAAGAGGGAAATCAGGACTCAGAGGGAGTCCAGAAGAGAACTTCTAGACAGGAAGTACAGACTCAGAGGAGTCAAACAGAGAACTTCCAGGAGGGAAGTAGAGGAGCATCATGGCACTACACGAAGTAAGAGACCAGAATAGACTGGACGGAGCATCGAACTTTGTAGTCTGGAAGGCCAAAATCTTATCCGTACTTGACAAGAATCGTGTTAAGAACTTCGCCTTGAAGGTAATAGTTGTCCCACTCAACCCCAGTGATAATGACAGGTACGAGGAGGCAATGGTGAGGGCCAAGGGCATTATCCTTGACGAGGTCAAGGATCATGTAGTACCACACATAGCCAAGAAAGAAATGACATTTGAGATATGGGAGGCTCTCAAGAAGCTGTACCAACATACTTCTGTGCAGAGAAGAATGCTGCTTGAGAATCAAATGAGGTCGTATCAAATGAAGAAGCGACAATCAATTGACACCTTCCTCGGAGGACTGAATGAGATCCGAGAGCAATTGACTACTATAAGGGCAACACCGGATTAGGAGCTAATGGTGAGGACAACCCTGAATCCTGTCTCAAAAAACTGGGAGGTGTTTGTCCAGAGTATATTGGGCAGAGGGACACTTCCACCTTGGGACGAGATGTGGGCAGCTCTTCGCCAGGAAGAGATCAGACGGCAGTTGAAGACGGGTAGCAGCAGCAAGGGGATCAAAGTCAAGCAGGAGGAGGAAGACATGGCCCTAGCATCTAAGGGAAAATAGGAGAAACGGAAGAAGGATCTCTCCACGATCAAGTGCTTCCACTGTGGGGAGCTGGGTCATTATGCGACCTAGTGTCCAAGAAAGAAGAGCAAGGGAGAGTCTTCTGAGACTAAGGTAGCGCCAACATGGGCAGAGAAGGAAGTTTTGACAGATAATGACTGTGCCATGAGTGCACATGTGCCACTTGAGCGAAAATGGGGAGACGTCGAGCTGTAGTCAGGTAGACTACGGGCGATGACGGGCAGGATCCTCGAGGTACCCAGCCTCATGGATTAGACCTTGCTATGGGAGCCCCAAAGAGAAGGAGTAGACTGGCTGAGTCGGGTAGAGACAGATGCAGATGGAGCGGCAGAGAGAGCTACAATGAGGAGTCCCAAGGCAGTGCGAGGCTAGAAGGCTGCAGCAATGCGAGAGGCATGGGAGTGTTGCACCAGTGTAGGATGGCACAGAGAGGTTGCAATGGTGCGTGATGCAGGGAGTTGTTGCAGCAGCACAAAGGTCAAAAAGGTAGCACTTGTTAGTGGCAGAGGGAACTTCAGCATCAGTGGGTGTCTCTAGCCCAACAGGGAGGTTAGTTGGGAGATCAGTTACTTACTTCTCCATAACTGAGTTGCAGTGCAGCAGTGGGCATCACGATGGAGCATGATGAGAGGAGGTGCAATGCAGATGCAGTGTTGGGAGAAAGGCCTAGCAGCAGCATGAATGCAGAGGGAGTTGTTGTACAGATGCAGCAGTGGAAATGGCAAAACCATGGGCAACAGTATAAGATATAGCAATGCAAAGGATGTTGGGTAGGAAGGCCTAGCATTAGCACAGGTACCGATGTCGAATGATCAGAGTAATACTCAGTGAGGAGTATTGCTAAAGCACAGTCCTCACTAAGAGGATGTGTTGATTTGGGGTAGCATAGGATGTGCTCTAGCGACGAAATTTGGAGCAGAGGTTGGCGCACATGAGATCTCCAATACCTAGAAAGGGTTTGGGTAGATTCTAAACAGATCAGGAGATATTAAAATAATTAATATTTTTAATGGAGTCCCCAAGTCTAAACTTAGGGAAAATAAAATATTAATGTGTATTAATATGAATCTCTGTTTAAGAGAAATGCATCCATTATTTTTACCCTTCGTTTGAGAGGGGGAGCTGTTGGACAGTCATCTTCAGCTGCGCCTTTTTCATACAAAGATGTTGTCCATGCTCAAATGCCCAAGAAAACAGCTCCACCAGCTCACGCTCCCAAACCTTTTTTGGTGGACAAACTGGAGGAAGCCCCCTCCATTGAAATAATGCATCCAACGCTGGATGAGCAAATCCAAAAGTATGTAGAGCATGCCATTATTTGCAGGTTCAATGGGCTATGGCCACGCACAGCAGATCTCTACCAATGGATTCACTCTAACTGGACCAACAATTGCAAGGTTCTTCTCTACTCAAAGGGTTTCTTCATTGTAGTGTTTGCTTTCAGTGAGGACTACCAAAAAGCATTAACAGAAGGCCCATGGTTTTGGGGCTTAGCAGGTCTATTCCTCACCCCTTGGTTCCCAGATTTCGATCCCTCTACACCAATCATCACCAAGCTCCCCATCTGGGTCAGACTTCCTAATCTCCCTGCGCATCTATGGCACTTTGTTGTATTCCAAGGGATCGGCAATACTCTAGGCTGCTTTCTAACCACAGACACTTCTAGAGGGGAAAAGGACATATACACCTTCGCCAGAATCTGTGCAGAAATAGACATGAGCAAAGGTCTACCTGATCATATTAATCTCAAAATTGGAGACTTCCACTGGACTCAGACCCTGGATTACGAGAACACAGCCTTTCGCTGCCGAAATTGCCATCATATAGGGCACCTTTAGAGCACTTGTCCCTTGATGCCTGCCCAAAAGAAGAAAGCCAATCCTAAGCCGAAATCCAAAAGTTGGAAACCTCATGATCCTCCCCCCATGGATGATTTGGATGATTATGATTCCAGCTCAGACGAAGAGGAAGGGGACGCGGAAGGAATGGACGCAACGCTGGCACAGGATCCGCCCTTGATTGGTCCTGAGGTATCTACTAGCCCACCAAACTCATAGAAAAGAACTCATGAGTCCTCTCCCTCGGATTCAGACAAGGAGACCTCACCGTCAGCCTAGCTCAGTTTGCAAATCATGCCAGTTCAGTAGAGTCATCTTAATTGGGTCAAAGTTGGTAAAAAGAAAGAAAAAAAATGCCGAATAGTTGATTCTACCCACGTTGGGTAGAATCCTTTGTTCTGCTCTTGTTACTCTGTTCTTCTTGTCATTTCTTGCTTAGCACTACTCTCTTCTTGATTTCTCTTAGGGGCCAAGGTGGATAGTCCTTCCTTTCCGGCTACCCGTTTTCTTGCTTCTCTTGGCTGTAACTTCATATTGTACCATATGTCCTCTTAATAGATTTAGTTTTACGGAGAAAAAAAAATATGAATCTCTGTTAGAATGGTCCAAAAGACATGGATCAAGCCAGATCTAATCTTAGTCGTTGATTAGGGACTTAATCTCGACCGTTGATATGTCAACAGAAAAAGTATAAGAGGCTTGAGGGTCACTTGGAGAATACACCAGAGTGATTAGTCATTCTATTCTCTAGAGCGGGGTTTGTTAAGAGAGAGAATCAATGATCGGAGTTGCAGCTGAGGGGCATTGAGTACAGAGATACAAAGAGGCAGAGATAGTGCCAGGAGAGCAGCGCAGGAGCCAGAGAGTGATGCAGTGGCAACTAGGGCTCACGCAGGGCCACGCAAAGGCAGCCGAGAGCTGCGCAGTGCTTCAGAGAGGCCAGCGTTGCTAATGTAGAGGGCTAGAAGGCTGACGTAGGGTCCTTGAGGTTCACACAGACCCATTCAGGGTGACGTAGGGCCAGTGCTGGGCAGAGCGAGGCTCACTTGGAGAGTACACCAAATCCTTTTCTCTTTCTTATTTTCTTCTTAATAGACTGTGATGTTGATGTTGATGCGATCAAAGTAAACCTTTCTGCTCAATCTTGAAGATGCTCAGATGGGAAATTTGAAGCATCCAAGACTTCTTTGACATGCTTTTTGTGAAAAATCAGTGACCCGATTCCTACTGCAGCAAACTGATGAGATTTCTCCTATTTGTTAAATTACTTGTAGTTTTCTACAGCAAATACTGAAATACATACACTGCAGCCTAAACAAAATTAAATACTGCAGAAACTAAATACTGCACTGGAGAGAAATAAACACACATATACACACTCTTGTTTTTGGACAAATGTCCCCGGAAAAACACAATGTGGGAAAACTAGTGCAACAGTTGAGGGTTTAATTATTATGCAGTAGTAATCCGAGTACAAATCATTATATGCCCAAACTGGCAATCTGATATAGAGAAATACTGACAAGAGATAGTGAGAAAAATCCCACATTGTTACTGGTGATCCAAATCTAATCCAGGCTCTAGATGGCTGGCCCCATGCTGCCTCTGCGTCAGCCTACGCAAATCTATGTCATAGTCTTTGGGCCTTGCGTCACCTCCTCCTCTGATCTCCTGCTGATTGGAACTTCGACCCTCTGGCCCTCTGGTCTCACACCTCGTCTTCTAGTTCTGGAATTCGACTTTCCCAGCTAAATCTCGGACTCCCTGTGAAGCTCTATGTTGCCTCTACTTGTTACTGCGCTGCCTCTCTAAACCTCTCTCTGTCTTCTCTGCCTTGCACTCCCTAGATTTGGAAAAACTCTCCTCCAGTCTACTATCCCTGCCCTTGTCTCACTACTTCGACTTTACTAGGTCACTTTTGGAAACTCACAGCTGCTGCTCAGGAAATCAACTTCCTCATCTTCTTTTAGAAGATTCACACCTGATTTAATTAATACCCTTTAATTAACCATATTTCCTAAGTTTAGACTTAGGGAACCATTTTAAAATGTTAATTATTTTAATTAAACTATCTCTAGGTGGAATTTTCCCAAATGATTTCTGGGTTTTGGAGAATGCATGCGTCTTAGCCTCTCTGCAAAATCTCGAGGTAAGAGCACATTCAATGCTATAGAAATCAACACTCCCTCTTAGCAAAGAATGTACTCTATTGGTGCAACCCACTGAAGCATCACTCTATCTCTGAATTACCTCCTGTCACACTGCTGATGTCTAGCTATACTGCCCACCAACTACTTTGAAACTCTGACTGCTGTTTCTCTCTACATCTTCCCACTGCCTGTGCTCCCTTCTCTTGTAGCAGTTTTGTTAATGCCTCAACCTCAGCCTGCAGCTTGTCTTCTCTCTACTATTCATCAGATGTTTCCTTGTCTGCTAGAGGCCCTTCTTGCTGCTGTTGTTCTGCAAAAATGGAGGGCCTATCTTCATTATGACTTCCCTATAGCTGTAACTGATGTTTCAGCAGCTCATTCTCCTCCTATAGTTTGGTCCTTTGACTGCTTTCCTCATGCCTTACCATGGCCAATTCTTTTCTTTATTCCTTGAGTTTTTCTTCCAGGTGGCCTATGTCTACCACACCCTCAGATTTGGCAATCCTCATCCAAATGTGAGTCCTAACCCCTTCTTGTTCTAGTGCAAAGAAAAGTGGCACTGCGAATTTCTGGGGAATTATCTTCCTGGCTTCTAACAAGTTATAGTATGAGCCCAAGCTAGGCTGAGGGCTAGGTTCCAATATTTCCTCAATCTTTTCTTCCTCCTGTGATGGTTTGGCTACCTTTTCCTCCAATTTCTCAGTCTCTTTTAACTTAGCCAAAGTTTCTTGTAGAACTATCTCAACTTCCTATAGAACTATCTCAGCTTCCTGTAGAGCTGTCTTTGAGTCCATTATCTGAATTCCCTCTCTCCAAGTGAAGGATTTTGGCTTCCTTGTTCATAGGTGATGGTTATCTATGAAGGAGACTCCTCCTTTTGTTGTGTTGTGGTGTCCTCAATGATAATTGGCTCCTTTGACTGCGGATGGGGTCTGCCTACTTTGATCTGTGTGCTCCTCCTTGCTTTAAATTACATGGAGGTTTTCCTCTTTCCCTTCCTTTTTTTTTCTGGAGGTGTGCTTAAGGTGGAAAGCATGGCTACTGCCTCCCTAGCCAAAATCTCAAGTGATTTCTCCTCTTGCTGTTATGTTTTCATGCTTCCTGTAGAAACCCCTGTGTCAACTGTTTCTGGCTGTGTTGCTGCTATTTTAGGATGTGTTTTCCCCTGTTGTTTAGATGTGCCTTCTTTGGTTGTGACAGCTCTCATTTGGGATTTTCCAGCCTTTTCTGCCCTGCTCTGCATCCTCTTTTCTCGTGGTGTTTGTGTTGTTGTCTACACCTCTATTTTAGGCTCAGCAACCTGGCCCATTTCTCCCTTTCCTCTCTGTTCTTGCTGTGCCTGAATTTCTTGCGTTTCTTCATCATTGGTTTTCTCACCTTTTTCAATGTTTTCTTCTTCCTCATTGCTGGATGGGGTGACATTTTTAGCCAAAACTCTGATATTTTCATCCCGAGACATGTTTCAGAAGATTTCCCTTTTTTATGCTTTGGTTAGAAAAGGGAATGTTGTTTATGGTTTCCCTCTGGACTCAAGGAAGAATTCCTCGGCTATAAATTTCAATGAGCACCAATTCCCTGGTTTCAAGACCGCTGTGACTCAGCTCCCAGCTATCTGGTTATGAAAGGAAGAGTTTTGCTTCTACAGACAGAGGACAGAGACCAAGTTTTCTTCTCAGGGCACATTCAGATATGCAAATTTTAAAATGTTCATCCACAAGCTAACTCTCACAGCTGCATATGCCTTCCTTGTAGGAGAATTTTAGAAACAAGAAATGTGGAGGAGAATCTTGATGTAGAAACAACTGGGAAACCCTGTGCAGTACACAGGCAAACACTCTTCTTTCAATTCACAGGCAGACTTTTCTCTGATTCCCCAATCTAATACTGCTCAATTCACCACCTTTTCAAAACATACCATGCATGGAGAAGTTTTCGAGCCTACCTTGTTTAGAGCTCCTAATTCGAGGAGAAATCACTTGAG
>Ga0181472_100078_pt1 | contig 10212 bp, 14 predicted proteins | sample In1P11_FD_119087 | JGI IMG/M metagenome (GOLD analysis project Ga0181472, IMG submission 119087) | Clean room microbial communities from NASA Spacecraft Assembly Facility at Jet Propulsion Laboratory, Pasadena, California, USA -... ...
CCTTCACTCGGCTCTCTGGATGCAGGGCTCTTTCCCGCTTTCTCTCTCTCTCTCTCTCTGGACTCTGGGCTCTGGACTCTGGAGTGTCTAGAGTGTCTGGAGTCTGGAGGAAGGAAGGGCGGAAGTGGGCTCCAGGCAGGCTGGCACGGGTACGGCAGGCAGGGAAGGAAGGGGAGGGAGCAATAAATTTGATAATACCGGGGAAAGAGAAGCAAGATGAAAGACGGGTATCCGTGCGAATGCGTGCTGGGCGCTGCTCGCTGCGGTACAGTACAGCAGTAGAGAGACAGACAGAGAGCGTCTGGCTGGACAAGGGCATGGACAGACAGGGCATGGGTAGGACAGGGGAGGTGTTCAGGGCAGGCGTATTAACCTAGTGAACTAAGTTCTGCCAGGAACATGGACGTGGAGCTCCTGGTGTCTGAGAGCCGAGTGAAGGAATGGCCCGGCCGGGCAATATTGGCGACGATTTCGTGTGGTCACCGGCAGAGGGGTGCAGGCCCGCGGGGCAGCCGCTGCAGCTGCATAGTGCGTCGTGTGTGTCTGGCCGATGCCTGAGGTGCAGGCGGGTGCAGACGCAGTGCAGATTCAGTTGCAGATTTCAGCGCAGTTCGGTGCAGTTCGATGCCCTTGACTGGCAGCACTTAGTACTGCACACACGGGCAATACGGACTTGGGATGCGCGTGGCGGTTGGGATTCCTCGATTCCTCGTCGATTCCTCGTCGGTGCTGGCCGCCGCCGCCCGCTGGATGCTCAGGCCGCCTCAGATCTCGCTCCAGCAACGGCTCGGCGCTGGCCAACCGCGAGCCCTCCCGCATCTCACTGGTGCCGATCATGCAGCGTGGGCGGGATGCAGCGAACAGGCTCCAGCCTCCATGTTGTTGTTATTGCGGCAAAAATCCCGTGAGAATTGCTGCTGCAGAGTGCAGACGGCCTTTGACGGCGCCCCAAAGCGCCCAATAAGCTTCACATGGATCAGTTTCAAAGTGCCCCCTCCCTCCCCCGATGCACATTCTCTGACTGCGAGGCGGCCTGAACACATGCATGGCGGCATGTGGTGACTGCTCCACTGCGTCTGAGGTACATGCCGTAGTCTACACACTGTACTGCACTGGTACTGTACTGGTACTGTACCTATGTATGTAGATACATACATAGCTACACACTTATCTACATACAGTACCCTCCCGTACTTGTACATACATGGACCCCGCAGCCCAGCACCCGTCGACGCCTTGCCTTGCCTTGCCGTGCGTGAGCAGCCGGGCGGCCAGCAGGCGGCGGCGGCGTGCGACCATGACAGACGGACATCTATCTGGCTCTGGCTCTGGCTCTGGCGTTGGCTTTGGCTTTGGCTTTGGCTCTGCCTCTCGGCCTCTCTGCCTCTCTGCCTCTGCCTCTGGGGGAGCTGACGGGTCGTCGTCGTTGGCGGCGGGCCTTAGGGCGGCGTCGAGCCGTTCGGGAGTGCACGCAAAGCCGTCCGTTGAGTGGAGCTTGTCCATATCGGCATCCCTGGTCGTCTTTCGTGCATGTCGGGGACGCATGCATGCCAGTTTATGCGCATGCTAGCGGATAATAGGCCTGCTAGCACAGTAGCCCGCCCATGCAGCCTACGGCCTCGGGTCCTTCGATGCTGTCTTCGACGTAGCCTGCTGGCTCTACTCTCTCCAGGCCGAACAGGCGAACGGCCCAAATGAACAGCTGCCTAAGCGACGATGCGCCCGGCCTATCGAACAGCCAGGCGAGCCGGCCGAGCGATTCAGGTGCCGGCTGTCACCATCCTTAGTGGCCTGCGACCGACGCCACACATCATCGAGCCCATCCTTCGATGCGATGCAGAGTTGGCTGTTCCACCCTCCAGCGCCGATGTGAGCGCGAACTTCTCCGCTTCTGGCAGGTCGACGCTGCCACATGGAGAGCGCAGGGCTTGGAAGCCATCCCTAACTTCCCCATCGTACTTCTTGCCGCCTTGTAGATAGTCCATCTGCTCAGGTACCCTCACTTTCATCTGCAACATGTCTCTGCTCCCAGGCCTTCCAAACGTTCCTACAATGTTCCAGAGTTTCCGTTTTGGGCTATTACACGTGACCAATCCTCGCCAAGACGCGCTAGGGCCCGCTGCCTCCGCGATCGAGAATATAGATCAACAATCGCACAAGGCAGCGCTCTACTCCCCGCCCCACTCACGACAACGCCCCCCGTTGTCCACCATCCGCCCTCTTAATTCACCTACTAACATTCTACAAGACAGCAGATATTCGACATGTCGTCCCCAGGTAGTGCCGACGGTGTGCGCCAAGGCCCCGCCCCCGCGCACGCGCCCGCGTCCGCGACCGCGAAGCAGGAGAAGACCACCAGTGCCGACTTCCAAGAGTACGGCATGGCTCGTCAGCGCAACCACGCGCCAGGCGACAGGTCCTTCGCGACTGCCTCGCTGGTCAAAGAAGCCCCGTTACCCTACGATGATGAAGACCCCCCGCTGCCCGAGGAAGCTGTGCCTGGAGAAGACGATGGTTGGACGTTCCTCTGGGACCACGGCAGGAGCACCTGGTATTTCTACAACACCATCACGGGCCAATCCCAGTGGGAGAATCCCCGCCAGCCAGACGCCGCTGCCTTAAACAACGGACCGTATGCTAGGTTTGCTAACTACTTCTCCCAATTTTTTTTTGTGTCTTACTTATCCTAATCCGTGCCCCTCGCAGATACGCAAACGACTCAGCCATTGCTTCTGCGCCTAGCTCTGGCATGTCTGGCATTTCGTCCCCACCCAAGCCCAAGCGCAAGTACGGAGGCTACAATCCGGCCATCCATGGTAACTATGACCCGAACGCGGATTATGCGCGCGAAGCCGAGAGGGAGGAGGAAGAGGCTGAAGCTGCTGCTGCTGCTGCCGCCGATGCCGCCGCCGCTGCTCTGTACAACACCAATTCCGGAGACTACACCACTACTGCTCAGTTCAATCGCTACACTGGCCGCTATCAACACGCTGGAATGAACCCGGAGCATCACAACGACGAGAACAAGAGCCGGCGCCAGATGAACGCCTACTTTGATGTCGATGCAGCCGCCAATAGCCACGATGGACGTAGTCTCAAACAGGAGCGCCGCGACAAGCCCCTGTCCAAGAAGGAAGTGAAGCAGTACCAACACAAGCGTCGCGAGAAGAAGGAGGAGAAGCGCCGCGCTTGGCTCCGGGACTGAATACTAGTGGTAAGAAATGTTGGAGAAAGATGCTTGTAAAAACGACGACTAATGCAGGTAATAGTGAGTGCACCATGGCGTCTGCCGACAAGAAATCGGTTGGACAAGCCTTCTACTTTGATTGCAAAATCGCTACACGCCCAGCAGCGGCTGTATTGATCAACAGAAGATGAGACACGCATGTGCCTTCTTCTAGAAGCTAACTTGATTTGATGTTTGTGTCATTTGATTGTGTTCTGCCAGGGAACAGCAGCTTCCCGGGCGTCAGCAAGCGCTGTCGCTGTCTACGCAGCCGATACGAATGTTTGGCAATGTACACTTCTCGCTGAGTTGTGGTAATGTATAGATACAAATGATTCTGTTCACTCCAACCCGACCATGTTTGCCAGTGAGATCTCTTTGGAAATTGCCCACAACGGTTTCAACCTACTCGCCAACGCCACATGTACTTCTTTCGCCTTAGGTGCGGCATCCACGTGGCAAGCTCCAGCTCCCGGCGCTATACCTCAGATCCTAACGTCCCCGACATCGTCGTTCAGTGACGGCAGGGATGGTGAGCAATATCGATCCTTGTACGACATCCTTCCTTCTCGTCTTTCAACCGTCTTTTGAGGCGTCGTCGGTATCCAGACGATCCATTTGCCTTCTTACATGTTCGACGGCACTTCCGCCATCCACTGCGCTGGAGCCGTCCTGGGCAGGCTCATTTTGCGCATCCACATCTGCACCCGCGTCGGCCCCCAATTCTCCGGCCGATGATTCGCTCGTCTGTCCAATCCCCTTCTCCAGTTCCTCAACGGCCCCAAGCAACCAGTCCACCACGGCGCCCTTGTCGTTGATCTCGGCCTCGAATACGGCATCGTGGCCGGCTCTGTTGATTATCGTGACGTCGGCACCAGCTTCGACCAGCAGCTTGACGCACTCGAGATGGCCATTGAGGGCCGCCCAATGCAGTGCCGTGTTGCCTGCGTCGTTTACCGCGTTGATAAGCCCCGACGCAGGCGCCGAAGCCTTGCCCGAGTCCAGAGAGAAGAGCAGCTTTACGATATCTGTGGGCTGCTGTCAGCACGTAGCTCCCCGAAACACGCAATCTATCTCTGGCAGGCAGGATGGCTTCGTACCGACATGTCCGTTCGCAGCGGCATAGTGCAATGCCGTGTTCTTGGAGTAGGGGTCTGCCGCCGCAGCAACCAGCTGGGCTTGGGACTGTGGCGTCTGCGCTGAGAGGCTGGCCAGGTATGTGGCCAGCTCGGCGGCCTCGTTGGCACGTGCGAGGTAGAGGATCTCGTCAATGGTGTCTTCGTCCATGGCTGTTCGGGTGTGGTGTTTCTGCTTGCGGCGCCTGGTACCCCTCGGTCACACTGCCCTTGCCTCGAGAAATTTCTGGTGGGGGCGGGGTGCGCCTTCTCCGCTAGTCCAACACGGCTAGCCGTACTTATTACATAGCCCGACCCGCATATCCCTTGTAGCTGTCTGCACGAAACATGATCCCTTCTGCACTGCCTCTTCTCTTACGGATAGATACTCGTACACTGTGCGACCCGTTCGCGGCCTCAGGTGTTATCTATCCATCGGTTGCCTCTGCACCTGCATCCGAATCCTTCCGTCTGCCAGATGTTCGGCGCCGCTGCCGTTCCTCCATTATACGAGATGCAATCTAGCAGCCGCTCGCAATATGACACGTCTGCATATCCAACCCAGAACGCCCGGCAACGCTTGGGTGTATTGGTACTTTGACAACCACTATGGCAACTTTGTTTCTATCGAAACTGCACACTCTGTTCGCTACGCCTCCGAAATTTGGCATGTCACTTGCACCTTGCCCAATACTTCGCTCGGTCCTTTAGACTACCTCATCCACGCGCTGCTATCGTCTTCCCATCCTGGCTACTGCAGACGCACGGCTTGTCCAACCTTCTGTCCTCTTAGCTGTCTTGTTCAAAGGTATATGAGACGCCAGTCGTCCCCAACCATTGCCCCTGTCATTCCATCATTCGAAACTCGCATCCATCCCGCGTTCCTCTTAAGTAATCTGTAATGCTTTGATGATCAAAGACATCAGAGTCTGGAGAATGACCACTTCCACCGTCAACGACTTCTGATCCCCTGCCTCCGCATTGGACCCACTCACCTGGTCTGTCCGCGAGAAGCATCCATCGTCATATAACGAACATGATGCATGGTCCGAATCCTTTCTTCGTACTTCTTGTTGGATTTAGCAGCCTTGGCTTCCTTGCTTCCTCGGTTTTGCATCTCAACATTCTAGATGACCTGAGCTTCCTAATTAATATCACAGGGGTAACAATAGTCTCGCTACCGCGACACACTATGCACCCGCTACGTACGATCAACGTACATGCAGGATCGCCATAGTAGTAGATTGGTCCTATATGGCTCACCATATTTCACATGTTCCTATTGTTCGATTTGCAACCGGTTCTTTATTCACAAACATCATACAAGACATGTCGCCGCGTTGGGGAAGCGGTCAATATTCTGCAGGTACCATAGCGTTCCCGCATCATTAGCCGAATCGAGCTTTCTCGTCGGTAGTCTTCGCTGTACTCCGATGACGTGCGCTCCCGCAGATCACAAGCATACACGACGATGGTTATGGTCAGAATAGCATGGTTTCCATTCAGCCCAAATGTTCCGTCGTGCCGATTCCTGATACTCGAAACTCTTGCATCGCTTTCCACACTGTGCATTTACTATCATGTCAGCTCTCTGTGCAGGACGACTGTGATCTGAGGCACAATCGGGATGCTTTATCACCGACTACCTAAAGCTGTAGATACCTGGTAGGTTCCGCTTCCTACGGTCATCCGTGCAGGTACGGGTATATGAACCGATACCATCTAAATTATCGGTCTGACGTTGTACTTACGAGCGTGTCGTCGTCTGCCCAGGTGGTCCTTCTTTGCACGTGGCAGTCGCTTACGTCCAGCAATCATCTTCGTCGTCGATATTTCAACAGCGCTGCTTTACGTCTGAGTAACTCGCCAAGCCTGCCACCGTGCTCGTTGTATTTGCTTCTTTTCGGCAGCTCGCGCGAGGACCGTGATATAGCGCACGGCACAGTTAACACAGGGTGGCTGAAACCAAGGGGAACAGGGTGTCGCTGCCGAAGAAAAAGAAAATCAAAAAGGGATCGGGAGGAACGATCTGCCGCCTGATGCAGTTCCCTAGATTCGCGTCCGTGCTTTTATTGATGTTGGGCATTTGTGCGATGTGATGAGTGGAGGCAGAAGACACTGAGCGTTGATATTGCTGCTCGAGGCTGGGTATGTATTCTGCTCAAACGAGCTGCACCGTGCCGCGTCGGGATGCACAGGCTGTGCTCCCATGCAGTGTTACTTGCATGATGGGCAAGAGCACAAGGTTGAAGATGGCATGGCGGCCCGTCTGGCACTGGAAGCAACGCTGGGTTGTAGTCATGAAGGATGGCGGGATGTGTCAGCGATAGCCAGCAGAGTGTTGATTCCACGCAGTGCTGGGAGTTCACAGCAGCAGAGCTTTTTGATACGGTTTTAGAAACTGAGGTTCTCTATACAAGCCATTTGAGCATGAAACTCTCTGGGTCCATCTTTGGTACTCCTTCCCGCGAGAAAAGAATCAAGATCCTATCATTATTTCTCTGCTCGCTTTCCATCAAGATCAACTTCAAGACATGATAGCCTCCTCATCCACATGTCCAAGAAACGAAGTCCTCCACAATATCCATTCCAACACAATCCCTCAGCTCCTTGATTCCATCTCCACAACTCCTCCCTTCACACAACCACCATCCCATCCCGTCCCGTCACAGGCCCCCCTCCTCAACCGGCAACAACAACTTCTCCTCCCCCTCCCCCGTCCACCTCACCACCTTCTCCACAACCCTACCCACTCCCCCCTCCACAGCTCCCAACCACTCCCTCACCACGCGTGGGGTATCCGACTTCCTAACCCCACCTCCGTCCTGCGCCTCGAGAGCATCGAGATTTGAGGACGTGCCGAACAACGTCGTATGAGCTGCGAGATACTCGTCCGAGCTACGGGGACGGAGTACAGGAGCGAGGTAAGGATTCACCGGCGAAGATGGCGGGTTTGTCTCCGTGGAATGGGGTTGAGGCGACCATGGGGCGTGGAGGGGTGCGGGTGGGGTGTGGACTTTGCGCAGGCGGAGGCGGAGGTGATCGTTGTCCTTGTACGTTGACGTTGACGTCGATGCGGGGTGTGTGATCTTGCCCGAGGAAGTCGTAGAGGTAGTAGTAGCAGCGTACTTGGAGGGTTTGTCAATTGGTTTCCGACCCCGCTGTTGGGGTGGGAGGTGCGCGGTAAGGAATCTTCTCCACCAGGGTGACTTGAAACTTTGGCGGTGGCTTACCTGGGGAGCTGGGTTCGGAGGGGGAAGCGTGTTGACCAGGATAACGAGGAGGGACCAGAGGAGGCCGAGGGCTAGACAGGTGAAGAGGGCGAGGATGGCGGGTTGGGGGAGGGCGGGCAGCTGGAATTCGCGGCCTTCCATTGTGCTGGAAAATTGAGGTTGAGAGGCGGTGTTGTGAGGAGCGGTAAGTGTGACGGCGCGGTAGTCGAAGAGCGTGAGGGGGTGAGGTGGATGTGTTGGGTTGGTTGGAAGCGGTGGGTTTTGTGGGTGGGAGGTGAGAGAGTGGGAACGTGTTGTTGATAGTGTTGTTGCTGGGGGGATATCCTGGGTGGAGAGATGGTTGCCTGGGGTGGAAAGGTCCGGGGTCGCTGTGCCTTTACTTTGGGAGAGGGAAGTGTGGATTGGTTGGCTTGGTGCTGTGTTCTGGCTTCGCGATACGACACGCTTGAGTGTGCTGGATGGTTCTACCCAGCAGACGATCGTGTGGGTGAGTGTCGCTGTTGTAGTAGTAGTTGGTGCGCTTTCGGGTTCGCCTTTTACGTGTATGTGTAGGAAATGCGGCGCCATACTGTCTGTTGATATGGATGCACGTACTTGACCAATGTAGATATGATTTTATGTTTAAACCTTCTTAAGGTGTGGTAGGAGGAAGAGACCCTGCTTGAGAGGAGATTGTTTAAGTTGTCCAATATATTCGCATGTGGGCGTCGTGAAGTGAGAGAGCTATCACGAAAGAGGCCGTATGTAACATGCACTTCTATGATTTCAAATGATGATTCCTTATTGTCTCTTCATGTCCAATCGGTCACCTAGCACTTGAATGCGTGAACTTTCCTACAGTTCATCTTCTCATCACCAGCCACCATCACGATAGACCGTCACCACAGCGTCAACCTCACAGTTACAGCCCATTTCAACAAGATCGATCAAGAGGCTGGCATGACAGTAGCAGCGAATTCATATAAACATTCAAAGTTTACGATATGCATATGCAATCTAACACAAATCTTCCGAGGAAAAACAAAATACTCTATGCCGCCCTGTTCAAGCCTCAGACATGCGTATGCGTATGCGTCGAGGCAAAGGATCTAAAAGAAAAGAAGTAGGAAGCTTTTAACGTGGATATCCAAAACTAACGCTCTATAGAGCGCATTAAACAAAATACTTGAATTAGGACGAGCGAGGGAGGTATGTTTGACCGCATAAAGGGTCAACAGTACAAGCCCGCGATGCAAGAATGAAGCTTAGACGTTGGCAGCTGCGTTGATGTCGATCTCAGTGTTCGATCGTAAATCGTAAAAGCGGGCCGTAATCGCGAAAGACGTAGAGGATTCCCGTACTGTATAGGGTATCGATTAAACAGTAAGATGGTATTCTCTCAACGGCGGTTGAAGTTGAGGTAACGGGCCTATATACTGTTAGCACATGAACGTTATAGTCAAGGAATTGGGGACATACAGCTAAGAACAAAATGGCAAGGGTGGAGCCAATGAAGGCAGCCAGGATACCAAGATCTCTCCAGCGGTTGTGGTAGTTAAGACCAAGCGGCTCGAAGAACTGATCGCCGACCTTGTAAGCGCAGTACTGGCATACATTCGTGGCGTTGTCAACTAGGTAGCCTGGACCACCGTTTGCGAAGAAGTCACTCATGTAGCTACCGCAATCTTGTCCTTCCGGCGCGTTGAAAGAGTTCAACTCGACCGGCGTGCACTCTACCTTGCGGTCGTGCAGCTCAGTGACGATCATGCCACCAACAAGACGAGTCATTGGGTTGAGCTGGTAGAGCCATGCTCGCCAGAAACCAGGGATCTGCGGCTTTGGAATGGTAACACCGCAGAATAGGGCGAAGATGACGATGACGAAGGGGTTGATAAGCGACGAGATGAAGGGAGTGGGGGTGAGCGCAGCCAGTGCTTGGGCCAAAGTAACGGAGAAGATCTCAGTGATGAGAATGATCAGGAATTGGTAGCCGGCACGGTCCGACGCGGGGTTGAGTCCAGGAATATAATAGATGGGCAGGAAGAAGAAGACCGCACAGAGAACGTTGTAAGGCATCTCGGCAATGACCATGGAGAGCGCAAAGGGGAATGTTTTGTAAGCCTTAGCCATCTGCTCGCGGTATGAGATCATGCGGGAGATGGCGTATTTCGGTTCGACCTGGGCGAGAATAAGAGCCGGCAGCACAGTAACCTGGAAGATGACGAAGACACGGTACTGCAGCGAGGAGCGGGAGTCATCAAGCTGGAGGTACATCAGACCGGTCAACAACGCGATGATGACGTGGTTGAAGAGTCGCGTAAAGCCGTAGTTGGGGGTTCTCCAGAAAGCCAGGTTTTGACGCTTGTTGACATGCTTGATCTGATGCCACAAGGGTGTGGCATACTCTTTCTGCACCACGGGCTCGGCAGCACCGACCTCGGCGATACGAGTCTCCTTCATACGGATGATTTCCTCCTTGACCTGTGCAAACTCGGCGGAGTTGCGCCACACATCAGCCCAATCTTCCTTGCCAATACGAGGAGTTGAGCCAGCGCCTATGGCATCCAACATCCACTCCGCAGGGTTTGCGTCTGGGGGGCAATCGGCACCATGACGATGGAAGTAGTCCAAGAGAGCGTGCGCATCTTTACCAATGTCC
>Ga0181472_100050_pt2 | contig 10176 bp, 9 predicted proteins | sample In1P11_FD_119087 | JGI IMG/M metagenome (GOLD analysis project Ga0181472, IMG submission 119087) | Clean room microbial communities from NASA Spacecraft Assembly Facility at Jet Propulsion Laboratory, Pasadena, California, USA -... ...
GAGAGCCAGGTATTCAATTTTCCTGCTGGCTGTAGCGTCCTTTGCTGTATTCACTGTGATAAACTTCTTCGATCCAACGAGATTCTCATATGTCCGACCAGCAGATGTATCACCGGTCTTGGGCAGCACGCCTTCTGAATCTTTCAAGCCTCTACAGCCGGTAACGACGCGAGCACATCCTATTGATCAACTTATCCGTGAGGCGGAAAGCCAATTTCTGCAACTATTAGGAAAACAGTCGCAGAACCTTGGGACAGCCACGGCAGAATACCGACGGCGGTATCAGCTACCGCCGCCACCGAACTTCGATCGATGGTATGACTTTGCCAAACGAAAAGGTGTTCAGCTTATCGATGAGTACGACACTATACATCATTCCTTGCTTCCTTTCTGGGCACTCGAGCCCGCAATTATAAGGGCGCGCGTAACCGAAGCACTCGGGTTTGACGAGAACGCGTTGATCACTCTGACCATCAGAAACGGCCAGCCGGTCAAAATCGAAGGTGGTGAGAAGTGGCAGCGGGAAGCTACGTTAGGAATGATTGATAGCTTTGTTTCTCATCTTCCGGACATGGACGTTGCGTTCAACATCCACGATGAGCCGCGAATTGTAGTACCTCACGATCAGTTGTCACGCATGATCAAGATTGCAAAAGAAGAGCGTATGCCAGCCGCTTTCCGTAACGAATCGCCCAAAAATTCGTTCTCATCTCGACCAAAAGATATGGGTGATGGTAAACGGATCAAAGAAGTCAAGACAACCCGGTTCAACAGATTTGCGCATCAACCTACGTGGTCTCATGCAAGACTATCCTGTCCGGCGGAGAGCCCTGCTCGAAGCTTCAACGAGAATGCTGCTGATAACTTAACCTCCTTCGCTCTCACGGATCTCACCTTTGTATACAACCATTCGGCTTTCTCTGACATCTGTATGTCGCCTTCTTTTAGAAACACCTATGGTTTCTTCGACAGACCAAACGCATTCAACATAGCCCAAGACCTAATCCCTATCTTCTCTCAAAGCAAGATCAGCAGCTTTCAAGACATCCTGTATCCAAGTCCATGGTACTGGTCCGGCAAAGTCACATACGAAGGGAAGCGAGATGAGGATTGGGAGTCAAAACAAGACAAGCTATATTGGCGCGGCTCCACTACCGGCGGCTTCAGCAGGAACGGCGGCTGGAGGCGCCAGCATCGCCAGCACTTCGTTAAGAAGACCAATGTACCTGGCAATGTGAAGATCTTCGCGAATGAAGGAGCGGAGAACAAACCTGACTGGCAGCCAAAGGAAGCCAGACGGGATGACTACAAGGACCTCATAGACGTGAGATTCTCACACGTCGGACAATGCGACCCCGGTGACTGCGATGCTCAAAGAGAATTCTTTGACATCGCTCCCATGGTTGACCAGCAGGATGCATGGGGTTACAGGTATCTTCTCGACATCGACGGCAACGCTTTCAGTGGCCGTTTCTATGCCTTCTTGGAAAGTAAAAGTCTGGTGTACAAGATGGCGTTGTTCCAGGAGTGGCACAAGGACTGGCTGAAGCCGTGGGTGCACTATATACCCTTGTCGCTCCAGGGAGATGATTGGCTCGAGAGCGTGCGGTACTTTGCTAGAGAAGAGCAGGGAAAGACTCAGGCGCCGAGAATGGCTTTACAGGGTCGTGATTGGGCTAGGAAGGTTTTGCGGAACGAGGATCTCGAGGTGTGGTTCTTCAGGTTGCTGTTGGAGTAAGCGCCCCTGTATTATATCCTAGTATCATACACTAACAGTCTGCAGATATGGGAGGATTATTGACGGCAACAGGGAAACCATCGGCTATCCAGGCCCTTGAGCTACCCCTACGGATACGGCACCCCGTGGGGGTTCTTCAATGTACATAGACGTATCGGCGTTATATACGCAGTATGGTCCTCGACGAAGCTGGTGCTTCCCGTGCGAAGATCGTGATACACTTGGCAGCTTAGTTAAACAGTGACGTGCGTCCCTCAGATCTTTACATCGTTTGGCCAGAACCAACTGCTATGACATGTAATTCCATGGAGATAGCCCTTATGTCGTGGTGGCAACAGCGAATAGCAGCGCATTTCGATTGGTTGTTTGTTCATCATCTAACACTCATTGAGCTAACCTCCTCGTCAAGCCCAAACTCTTCATCCCCATCATTGCTAATCCATCCCTTAAGCGCTGCAGCTTTGACGTCGTCCGCAACCTTTCTCCTCGACTCAAGCAGCCTATCCTTCTTAATATCCCCATACTTCTGTCGAGACATCACAGCCACCAGCGCCGGTATACCCACCTTGCTAGCGACATCTGCAGCAGCGCGCCAAATGCCGCCCCTACAAACTCTACTAGCACCTCGTGGATTTAACTGTTTTCGCCCTTGCAGGACACCGCCAATCAGTGTCTCCTGCCACTGCGGCGTATGTACTGCACTCAGATTGCTAGGGACCATCTTTTGGCCTGGCTGGCCGCTGCGGCGCGACCATGCGAATTCACGACTCGTTGCGTGCACTTTGAACGGGCGATATACGTAACCGCCTTGCCATGATCGAATTGTATGGGACGTCAGAGCTGCCATTCGCCCTGTGGGGCCAAAGGCGCGGTCAGTCGCGGCGAGCACGTGCTGCGAGGCGGGTAGGACAAGAGTGTGCAGGTACGCTGTGCTGGGACTGAGGAGGAGTGAGGTTGTTGAATTGAGAAGAGAAGTGCATTGTTTGAGCGCGAGTTTGTCGGTACAAGATTTGCTGAGTGTTGCTGGTGCATCAGGTCTGGCTGTGTTGACGTGAGCGATCCCAGTCCAAGTCCGAGACGCAGGATGAGGACATACAAGGCTTGCGGCGCACGATACCGAGCTCCGAGAAATACCCTCTGCCTTTAAGAGCACCATCCTCACCCTGATTGGGTTCATATGGAGGAGATACAGTCTTTGGCAGTGGCCACGGTGTCGCATCCTCCTGCGCGCTCATTGTGAGCTCCATACTAGCGTCCCCGCATGGCGCTTCCGAGCAGTACATGTGTATCCTGACATCCTCTCTTATCGCGAATGGCTGCATCGACTGTGGCGATATCTCATTGTCCACTCGTCGTCTCACAATAGAGGTACACGGCAGTCCAGCTGCAGCTAGGTCGGCGCAATGATCGAGGAGGAAGCGGTTGAAGGCGCGAACCGCTAGAATCTCAGCATGCCAATCATGCAGCACTGTGCCATTCGCTGCTAGAATCTTGGACCTAGGCAGGCATTTCATACCAGTCCTATAAGACTTGTGAGCTCTGGTCTGAACGTGGTTTCGAAGGCTCTGAATACCCAAGAGATGCGCATGTCAGAGGTTCCCCATCTGCTCTAGACATATAGATTAGTCGATTGTACCAGTCATGGAGAAGGCATTGGTACCTCTAGACAGAACAATGCCGCTCAATGGTACCCATTCGCGGCCTCCGTCTTCCCTGTCTCGAGGTTTACGCTTGGCGGGGAGTGAATCAAATCTTGACAGAACGCACTCCGCAATATCATCCGGACTGGCAGTCATGGTTACTTCGATATTCATCGGTCAGGTCGAACTTGTCAACAATCGCATGCTTTCGTGTTCGAGGACGAAGTTCGGAAAGCGGAAGCTTGCGGAGGTGAGCTTTGACGCTCGGTGAATTGGCCTCATAGGCACTCTCTCACATGCCTGTGAGGGAACGGCCACAATCTTCCGTCTGACAACACATTCCTGCGATAAGAACGTTCATTTCGACTAGCCAACATGCAAGCATTTGGTGAGGACGGCCGCGGTCCCTTATGGCTTTGCGGTGGAAGTCCCAAGCGTTGGCTGCCCAGTCGCTGACGGGTCTGACAGTACCCAAAACGCGTAGAGTAAGCTCGAGAATCCCTGTCCATGGTCTCCTAGCATGTGCTAAATTCTCTGTAGCCCAAATTCAATCTCTGTCTGAAGGTACCGCCGCTCCAACACTCCTCCGTGTGCGTAATGTTTGCTGAAATCCAGAGAAGATCATCGACCTTAACAACGTCCCTCTCGTATCCGGCACATCGTTCATCAAGTGGCATCTACCGCAGTCCTCGGCCGCAGAGCATCGTGGTCGCACCGACAAACGTATCATCAAAGACCATAAGGTCACCTACGACTACGAGAAGCACGTTCCTGTGCGATTGACGATCGACAAGAATGGCATGCTGCAAGAGTGTCACATAAATTTCGAAGTGGTCCAAGAGTATTCCTCAGCTGGTAGAGGAGAGAGGATAACACTAGGAAATGTCAAGCTGAACCTAGCGGAATATGTGGAGCCGAGCGAGACCGATGGCGAGGATAGTGTGACTAGACGGTATCTGATGCAGGATAGCAAAATCAATAGCACGCTGAAGGTGGGCATTCCTTGCAGCAGGTTGAACAACTATGCTTATGGATAGCAGATTACTGTATTCATGAGGCAACTCGAAGGCGACAGAAACTTTATTGCGTACGTTACGTCACGCCATATGTGCATTTAGCGGGTGACTGATCTTTGCAGACCGCCGTTGAGGACGGCTCCGGTGTTTGGTGGTATTGCTGGCATCATGGCTGGAGAGCAAGGAGAACCGGATGATATCGGGCGTAAGCGTACTTAACTCAAGCCAATACTGCCATCACTGACACGAACCATACAGACATGCCGTCACTAAGCAGCAAATCTCGGGAGACAGGCGAGTTGCAGGACATGTATCGGCAGACTTTGGCCGCCTCTTGGGCCGCCCAGCCAGGAGAGCTCAGAGCAGACGAATGTATTGAAAATATCTTTGCAGGAGGTGATGGCTGGGGCGACAAAGATAAGCCATACGACACCTCACGCGCAGAGGACTACATGGTGGGAGATGATAGCGGATTGAGTGATGGCGACCCGCGGTCCAGTCGTCGCCACAAGCATAGCCGGTCAGGCATCTTCGGGAGAGGCGGGGACAGCAAAAGAACATCCAATGAATCACTCAACAAGATCGATGGCAGACGTGACGAGTCGAGTAGCGTCAGAGGCAGGAGCAGTCTCGAGCAGCAGGCTCGTCAGATGAAGGCTGAAGCTGAGCGGAGGACGCACAAGCCCAGCTATGAGGTGAATGAGTTTGAGGTCAGGGAGGACCTACGTAGCTGGAGGCTGCCATCAAGCAATCAAGGGCAGACTCGTTAACCGGCTACATTACTCCAATAATGCTGCAAACCGAGACCCTAACTGCATTCTGAAGGAGATTAAGCGTCTGTGAGAAATTAAATATGTTGGTAGATTTACTATTTGCCTTACTGATGGTCAGAGAAACAAGACAATTTAAGCTAGCATCCTTCAACATAAAAAGCTTTGCTTTTCACCAAGTCTGGATATATATGTGACACTACGAACACCTTATTAGCTATTGGAAATGACTGAGAAGCATTTGTAGCGTTTGCTCTGTTTGCTCCAATCGGAGGAAACTATTGCCGCGCCGATATCAAGTGACTAGAGCATCTCTACTCTTGGGGTCACATGCTGTGAACCTCCTTCCCAACGCACAGTCAGCATGAGCTGGACATGACGACTGCCTGACAGGAGCGCTACTGCTCCATCTTCACATCATAGTTCTTCACAATCTTCCCGTTCTTGGGCTCAACTATATACCCAGATGTGTCCTCTGAGCGTCCCAAGTGTAATATGGAAGCCGCGGTCCGATGGTCACCACATTCCACTGCTGCAAACCCGCACTTTTTGATTGTTGATGTTGCTGGAAATCGTCTTCGACTGTGTCAAGTCGAAGACACAAAAAGTGGAAAGCTCAAATATAAGCAAATATCTCAGCGGGACAAATTACCAAACTTCACTGCATTTGACTGGTCCAAGACCCATGAATCCTTTGTCGCTATAGGGTCTGCCTCCGGAGAAGCCAATCTTGTTCAGATTGACGCTGAGCGGTCGTCTCGGTCTCAGTTCGTTTATCCGTTTCCAATCAGGAATCAGCGAAAATGCAACTCTATAGCGTTCAGTACAAACAACTTCCTGGCTACGGGCTTGGATCGAGTTCGCAATGATCATTGTATGAACATATACGATCTGAGTGCCGGATCGCCTGCTCCTCAGATAGAGCCGCACAGAAAACTTGCGAGCTCCGAAGCAGTGTACAGCATCAAATTCTTCCCGAGCGAGCCAAATCTGTTAATTGCAGGCGTCGCCCGTCAAAGCATCAGGCTGTATGATATTCGAGGTATTTTACTTCTTTCATGAGCATCTACCATGTGAAGCACTTGTTATTCTTACCATGTCTTTTGTCGGTTTGCGCACAATCTTACAATTGTGCTTCTTGTTGTCTGATCAATCACAATTTAGATTCTGCGAGCACGGGTGTAGGCCAGTTTCAGACTAAACAAGTTCACAACATTGCCATTGATCCCTTGGATGAGAACTACGTTATCTCAGCCGGCCCATTGGGTGATCCCACTGTAAGCGTTTGGGACATCCGCTCCGCTAATCGAGTTAGTGCTGGAACGACATCAGATGGAGGATCTACTGGATCTCTTCTCGAGTTTCAGCCAGCTATTGACAACAGGCAGACTGCCAGCATCTGGAGTCTCCGGTTTTCGGGTGTGAAACGTGGTTGTTTTGGAGTTTTGTCCAGCACTGGAGAGATTAAGATCATTGAGCTTGCACAGCATTCAATGGAGTCGTCCACTGGCGCTGTGAATACTCATGGAGCCTCCCCATGGATGTCACGGCACTATACGAGGATGACACATCAATTGCAGCGCCCATGGTATGACAAGCAGTCCATCCAGGCGGAGAACGCTCGCGTAATAGCATATGACTTCATGGGATCCGAAAGCTACGAGCGTGCGCAATACGCCTTGGCTCTACGGCCCAGCCGGGAGGTCGATCTGCTCAGGATTCCTACGGCACCACCATATGCCCATATTACGGCAAGGGACGAAATGTTAATGCTGAAGCCAGAGTTAAACATTTACGAAGCTACTAATACGAAGACCAGTGTTGCTGAAGACCTGTTGCAACTACAGCAGAAGGCCGCAAGCAGTACAGCTTCCAAGCGTACTAGCGCGGGTCATGCAGACAATGAGTTTCCCGCGCGACTCGAGAAACTCAGCATAGAGAAGTTTGGTCATAAACCTTCATCTGTGACGGAACCAGCTCAGTCCAAATCGAGCCGTGAGTTGCATGAAGACCTCATGTGCCTTGGATTCCCCAGATACAAGCTTGAACTTGCGGATTCGCTCAAATTCCTGAGCGTCCAACGTCGCCGTTGTCAAGAGGGATACCTGTTCAACTATCAGAAAAACAAAGAAATTGTATCCAATGACCGTTGGCTGGTCGAACTATGGGATTCTGTGAAGCGCTTTGACGACTTATCAAAGGATGGTGGTATGGTTGCTGAAGGCTTGGACCTCAGCTATCTTGGCGTGGCTTCGGTATGGGAGAATACATTCGGTGCTGGCTCATACGTGAATCGGATCCTGGACAGCGAACCTCTTACCAGAATGGGACTCATCAATGCAGTCAAAGCTGTCGCTCATGCAAAGAACTATCCTGCCTTTGAGGGCGCTCCAACGAACTTTCCAGAGCATCGACAAGTATGTCTCGCTATATGCGGATGGTTGCTTCCCAAACAGCGATTGCGTCAAAGAGGGCGAGAGCTTGTAGAGGATGGCCAGTGCTACAAGGCCATTGTGTGGGCCGTCATCAGAGGCTTCAAAGACATCGCGTTGGAACTACTTAAACACGCTGTTCAACGCAGGCTAGTGGACAACATCGGACTTGGAGGGGTAATTGCTTGCGAGACTGTGAGCGACGATCAGCGAGAAATGTGCAACTGGATGATGGAAGAGGCCCGGGATCCATACCTCAGGGCATTGTTGACTTACTTCGTCAGCGGGGACTGGCAGTCGGTAACAGACATGGATCAATTGGCCCTTGTCGATCGTGTCGGCATAGCTCTTCGATACTTGGACGACGATCGGTTGGGGGAGTTTATTAAGATCAAGATGGCAGAAACGATCATCTTCGGCAACATCGAAGGCATTATCCTCACAGGGCTTGCCGACAGAGCTATGGATCTCTTCCAGAATTACATCGCAAAGTTCAACGACCTCCAAACAGCTGTGCTCGTCATGGCAAATACTAACCCTTTGTACATGAACGACCTGCGCTTCGAAGCGTGGAAGGATGCATATCTCATGCAGATGCAAGCATGGCAGACCTTCATCGAGCGGACGCGGTTCATGATGCAGCACACTCGCAAGGCTGTCGCTCAAGACGGCCGCAAACTCATTCGGCCAGCACCGCGGCAGGTTACGCTTCGCTGCAACAACTGCATGGCCTCGTTGGCATTGCAACCGCATAAGAACAACATCAACGATTATGACACCGAAACCATCACGCGAGGTATGCATCGTCGCGGACCCGCCGAATCCTCTGGCGTGCTCTGTCCTCACTGCGGACGCCATATGCCTCGCTGCGGCATCTGCATGATGTGGTTGGGGAGTCCGGATCCAGGGAAGTTGGGCGGTGCGAGTGCGTTGGCTGATCAGGACAAGATGGCTACGCAGATTCTGTTTTGCATGACTTGTACTCATGGGTTTCATGGACATCACGCAAGGGATTGGTTTGCGAAGCATCAGACGTGTCCAGTACCGGACTGTCAGTGTATGTGTGGGTTATTGCATTGAGAGCCAGTGGTGTTGGAATAGAAGTTCATGTTTTCATGGCCTTGGAGTTTGGTCGTGACCAACCCGATAGTTTTGGACATTGGAATGGATTGGGAGTTGTTCAATGACTAGCACCTTTCGAGGTTGTGCACGAGGCGATCAGCTGTTTACAGGCAACCACAATACAAAACTCGACCCAGAGATATTCATGCCTTGACTCACACTCTCAATTTGATTCAGGCACCAGTGCTGTGTGAGGACGACCCGTTTCATGATGACGTGAATCGATGGCTTTATATCAAAATTTCTCCGCTACCTCACAACACACCCACACACCAAAACTTGACCACCGCATCCAGAGGTGAACTTTGCTCCACCTCACTAGAGCACTAAACACCTACACAGGTACGGAAAAGGACCTCCGCCAAAACGACTGCGGTCTTGCCTCGGACCCGCGAACACAGCCCAAAAACTTTTCATACCCACCATACTTCGGTTCATCATGTCCAGCCGCGGTCGGCGCGGAGGGCGCGGCGGTGGCGGGGGAGGCCACATGTCTCGAGAAGTGCTGGTGTCCAAGAAGCTCAGTTGGCTCTTAAGACATGGAGCGGAGAAAGAGGGGTTGATGTTGGGACCGGGGGGTTATGTCAATCTCAAGGATGCTGTGAGTGACCTTCAGTTTTTTCTATTACTACAATTTTGACCATGATTCGATATTCCCTTTCATCGACACTGGAAAGAAGGGATTTCATGTATAGTTCTTTGTTTTTAGGTCCTTATTTTAATCCATTGGCATGGCCCGAATTAGGTGGCATGAGGACCATATATGCAAAAAACGGTACAAAGGGGGGCGTATCCTGAACCGGCTGCTTGTTCTTGGTCCATCACTTTGCATGTAGTATTGTGCATGAGGTTGCGCATGTTGAGAAAGGCTACGAACCAAACGTTGTTGTAGTGTCTATCTCTCTCAACACCTCAACGATGGCATTGATATTTCTCATCCCTTCTGCGTCCACCTGCAGACCATTTGAGTGTTTGTAATTCGGAAATTAACACATTAATTTTAGATGCAAACTCGCACGTTGCGGTCTCTGAAAGTCACCTTCCCAGAGATCCGCACGGTCGTCGCTGAGAACAACAAGCAACGCTTCTCTCTAATACCGACCACCGCGGCACCACCCGCTACTTCTGCATCATCTCCTACACCGCAGCCAAATCTGCCCTCAGATGATGCGGCTACTGTATCTAATGCCGAGGCTGCCGCTGACGCACAGGAATTTGACGAGGATGATCCCGCGAACTACCTGATACGCGCCAACCAGGGCCACAGCATCGCCGTTGACTCCGAAGGACTGCTCGAACCCATCACAGCTGACACGACCAAACTACCGGAGATGGTGGTGCATGGCACAACGCATGCCGCTTGGCCACTGATACTCAGATCCGGAGGGCTGAAGAGAATGACAAGAAACCACGTGCACTTCGCCTCCGGCCTTCCAGCCGGCTTCCAGACGGTAGATG
>Ga0181472_100079_pt1 | contig 10168 bp, 9 predicted proteins | sample In1P11_FD_119087 | JGI IMG/M metagenome (GOLD analysis project Ga0181472, IMG submission 119087) | Clean room microbial communities from NASA Spacecraft Assembly Facility at Jet Propulsion Laboratory, Pasadena, California, USA -... ...
CCTTTTATCCCCACGTCCCCTCTGTTCAGTGGTCGGGCCAATCCAAGTATAAACAATTCCCCCGACAACGCTTTCGGCCGAAGTGGGAGGCAAGCCATCATTCAAATGAAGAAAATGGGATCTCATGCGTACGTATAACTATTTTATGCATACGCATGGTTATTCATGCGTACGCATATAATACGCGTACGCACTACATTCCTCGGCTGTCTAATTTAACCGTTTGAACCCCTATTTGCTTGCTTTGCTCGCAGAAAGAGACCCGAGTCGACGGCAAACATTATGGACCTCATAATCGGGAAATCATCATCAAATATAGGGACAAAATGGGGTGTCTACAACAATGTGGGAGATGATTAGAAAGATGGTGATGTCAAGGATTCAAACAAAAAGACAAATGATGTTGAGGGATGAAGGGTTGTTGTGTCCAAAGATTCATGATAAGTTGGAGAAGTTAATTGAAGATTCCCGTAATTGTCTTGTGACATATGCAGGTGAACAAATGTATGAAGTTGATTGTTTCCCACGCACATATATTGTTAATTTGCAGAGACAAACTTGCTTGTGTAGACAGTGGGATGTTACTGGAATTCCTTGCATTCATGCTATTGCTTGCATTTTCAAGTTCAATATGAGACCTCAGAATTATGTTGATCCTTGTTACCGTATTGAGACATATCTCAGGTCTTATGCAAATATGATATATCCCATACCTGATTCCAGTCAGTGGGAGGCCACTGGAAGCAATCCCATTGCACCCCATTTATATAGGATCCAACCTAGAAGGCCTAAAAAGGCTAGAAGGAGGGCACCTGATGAGCTAGCCAACAAAACTAAAGTTAGAAGATATGGGATTAGCTTAAGATGCAACAATTGCAAACAATATGGACATAACATATCAACATGCAAAAATCCACGTGTGGAAGCTGTTGAGAGGAGTCATAGGGGTGGTAGGCCTCCACTAAAGGTTGGGAGTATAGGTGCATCTGGTAGAACAAGAGGAAGTAGTCGTAGGAATCCAGTAAATGATGTGGGTAATGATGTGGGTATGAGTGTAAGTGATAGTACTGGTAGGGGTAGGGCTGTTGGAAGAGGTTCCACTAGAAGGGGGAGGTCTATGGGAAGAGGGTCTACCGGTAGGGGTAGGGTTGTTGGAAGAGGTTCCAGTGGTAGGGGGAGGTCTGTGGGAAGGAGGAAGACTAGGGGAATGGGTGTAGCAGCTGGGAGAATGGGTGCAACAGCTCAGGGAAAGACAGTTGAAGGTGATGTAGGTGCAAATGGAATGGTAGCTGCTAGGGGCAAGGCTGCTGAAATTGGTGCAGTTGTTTGGGCAAGGACAATGGTAGGTGATACAGCTTCAGCTGGAATGGCAGTTGGTAGGGGAAGAGGTTTGAGAAGAAGTGCATCTGGAACCCAAAATGTGCATACTGTCAAGTGGTTTGGGAGTTCTAGTCAGGTAACATGTGTAATTTTTTTTCATATTGTGCAACATATATTGCAACATATGTATGAAGTTGAAAAGAAAACGAACTGTCGCGAGTACTCGCAGTCTTACCATGCGTACGCGTGGTCTTACCATGCGTACGCATAATAAAATTATGCGTACGCGCGATATTTCACGAGTACTCGTGGTTTCGCCAAATCATCTTCTTCGCGGATTTGAACTTCCTGGAGAACATTATTGGCCAAAGATGGACACTGTATACAATAAATCAACTTCTAAACATCCTACATAATTTTACAAATAAATATATACTACGTACCTCTTAGAAGCAAAGTAAGTTGAAATTAAATCCTTCCCTCAGGTCCACCGTCAACCCGGCAGCGTCTCCTCTGTTGCGCAAAACAAGCTTTTTCCAGTCTCACCGGTCTAACTCTCTGTTATATTTTCCTTTCTTTTCTCTCAGTTTATTTCTCTCACCCTTTCCATATTTTTCTCACTCTCAGAATAACTTGCAGTTATTCAGAATTTATTTCCCTGTCTGATCATTCGATCTCTCCCCCCTATCTATCCTTCTGACCTTCTGTCCCCTTCTCATATCCGTCCTCAAGCACCTAGGGGCTCTTGCTATTTATAGGAAAAAATCCCTGAGTAAGGTCGTCATGCATGACCTCAAACCCCATCTCCTTTTATCCCCACGTCCCCTCTGTTCAGTGGTCGGGCCAATCCAAGTATAAACAATTCCCCCGACAACGCTTTCGGCCGAAGTGGGAGGCAAGCCATCATTCAAATGAAGAAAATGGGATCTCATGTGTACGCATAACTATTTTATGCGTACGCATGGTTATTCATGCGTACGCATAAACCTACCATGCGTACGCATATTATAATACGAGTACGCACCACATTCCTCGGCTGTCTAATTTAACCGTTTGAACCCCTATTTGCTTGCTTTGTGCGCAGAAAGAGACCCGAGTCGACGACAAACATTATGGACCTCATCATTGGGAAATCATCATCAAATATAGGGACAAAATGGGGTGTCTATAGTTGCCCCTCTTTCGAATTCTCGCCACTTCGTGGGGAGGATTTGAAAGAAAATCTCTAGACGAACATTTTGTCCACATGCAAATCACATACACTCATGCAATGTGTCAGGTCGTGCTAGACGCATCCAGTTGCCTACGTACTCAGTAGAGATTAGACCCTTACGTAGTTCGAAATTATCAAAGTGGGATTCCCGTAGAAAATCCCCAAAATGTGACAAATATCTCGTCCTTATGTATGCAATCAAGCAATGCATTGGGTCGTGCCAGACGCATCCAGCTGCCTACGTACTCCGTAGAGATCAGACCCTTGCATAGTTCGAATAATTAAAGTCAAATCAATTCTAAAGAAGATCTCTTCAACAAATTCTAAAACATGCTAGAACCCCGTAGCAATTCTAGTTATAAATATTCCATTGAGGTTTGACTGCTCCCGTAGCATCCCAGTCAACCAATTATAAGCCTGCCTAATCAAGGCAAAGCGAGACTCCTGCAGCAAGTCTCAAGCATCAATGTCGGAATTCCGCAGCAATTCCTACCAAAAAATCAGGGTCGGGCCCACTCAAGGCAAATCAAGTTTTCCGCAAACAAACTCGATTCAAAATTTTCAATTTCAGTCAAAACGTGCGTACGCATATTCTCAATATGCGTACGCACAATATACCACGTGTATGCATGCAATGGGGAATCAACATCCCAAAAGTCGCGCTCCTTTTTCAAGTTTCGAAACTACCATGCGTACGCATGGTCAAGTCTGGTCAAATCATGCGTACGCATTTTTAAAATATGCGTACGCTCGGAATCACCATGAGTACGCATGGTTTTAACCTCCTCAGCACTCGCACATCCTTCGGGGCGGTACTTATAAAGGGTTTGAAACCCTTTTCTCCTTCTCATTTTTTTCAGCCGTCTTTTCTCATTCTCATTCTTCACAAACTTCTTCTTCTTCTGTGACTCTATTTCCTCCTTCATTCACTTTGTTCTTTTCATGGCTCCCAAAAGGCAACAACAGCATGGGTCTTCTCATTCACAAGGGGACGATTCCATCAACAAAAGGTGGCTGCCTACCATCCATCCTGACGAGATTATCATCCCTACCTTCCGTCCGGCAGTTTACTTGTCCCGGCGTTGTCGGGTGGGCGAGGTACGCTCTCTTGTACCTGTTTTCTTTCATAAAACTCATGTCAATATATAGATCTGAAATAATGCATGAGATATCTGTGGAAACTGGATTGGAAGCATCACCAAAACCATTATCTTATCTTCTAATTTGTAAACGATCCATAAAAATTACATCTTTAATTGTTTTGTTGTGCAAAATCCACTGTACATTCACCTTATTCAAAACTGAGCATATAGTTTGATGAAACCAAGAGAATAATGTTTGACCTCATCTGACATATGTACGTAAGAAGAGAAAAAATAAAATTATTTTTGAACCCATGGTTGGCATAAAAATCGAATCTTTTATTTACAAACGTAATAGAAACAATCTATACCGAACCACGCGTACGCATAGTCTCATGGGGCTTACGCATAAATTATTATGCGTACGCATGATGGAACTGTGCGTATGCATAATGCTTCAAGCGTACGCATATTAAATTATGCGTACGCATGACTCGGGTGGTGCCAACTTATTCTTCTGTTTTTTCTTCTCTTGGAATTTTTGAAGGATCACCTGTTGTTATTATTACATACCTGTATTGTCATTTACCTGTTTTGGTTCTTGACATGCGCGTCGCGATCTCAGTACTCGGGGGAATGCTTCCACTGCCTGGGCTTGGTGGAAGCGGTTGAACGATAACACCAAGGGGTATGTCATTCAGGCCGGCTTTGGGTCAGTCGTGGATCTCTTAACATACGATGGAAGCAAGTCCCTTTGTTATTGCATTGGTGAGAGGTGGTGGGATTCTACCCATACCATGCATATTGCTAGTAGAGAGTTGACCATCACTCCTTATGACATCTTCAGATTAACCGGGTTGAGAGTGATGGACTCTCCTATTCCATCCTCATATCCTTCCGGGGAGGAGGTCGCACAGTTTCACCTTCGGGTGATAGGGCGAGCTTTACATCGGGCCATTGTCATTACACCGATGTGGCAGAAGCCTTTTAGTATGGACCCCAGGGGACTACCCGGGAGGAACAGATTATGGCGAGGAGTTTTATCCTGTACTTGATTGGTGCTTTTCTTTTCCCAAATTCTGCTCAATCTATGACCACTGTCTGGCTAGTAGCTTTAGAGGATTTAGAGATTTGCAGTCAGTTTGCTTGGGGTTAGGCAGTCTTGTCTTATCTGTATACCTCCATAGATTCTTTGAGCAGGGACCAGATTTCCTCTATCACAAGCTGTTGGCGATTATGGGCGGTAAACCTTCTCCCATTGCTTTGTTCATCACTTGCTTCAATATTATATTCTGATGCCCGTCAATATTTTTAACACAGCTTTGGGCCCGTCGCTACATCGACTTCACCAGGGATGATGGTCATCCCATATCGGGGTATAACCGTATACGCGAATTCTTAGACACTGCGCCCATGAACAAGGTATAATCCTTTAAAATTCTCTAACCAAGTACCTTGATTTCCTTGCAATTTTTTGACTTTTCTTCTTACAGATTCAACCTCGCCCATGGATTGGTGTCCCCTTCACTAGCGACCAGGCCATGCATGATGCCGCATTAAGGGCTTCATTAACCTGCTCTATACTCGATTCTCCTATTTCCCGAGCCGTTTACTTGCCAGAGAGAGTCATGTGGCAGCTCTCTGATGAGGTCCTTGCATGGCAGTGGATGCCTATGCTTCCTCCTTCCTTCATGATCTACCCATATAATATCAGTGATGAGGACTTGGACGTCTGGCAGGCAGGTATACCTTGTGATGCTTGTCTCCTTCCCAAGGGAGATTATGACATGTTTGCAACTGAATTTCTCATGCCCCGGCTTCTCGGGCCCCAGGTATATATTTCTTTTCAATTCATTGCCTCAAATCACTGTACAACTTGAACTCTGGCTGATTGTATTTCCTCTTAGGTTGTTCCTCCTGCTGATGAAGGTGAGGATGAAGGGATTAATCCAGTGTTACCTAGCTAGCGTGCGATCGAATGGTCGCCCGCTGGATATTTTATTGAGAATGAGATCTCGCGCTGGGACAACGTTTTGGGCTATCCGATGGCTCCTGGCACTCGCAGAGTGCGTACCTGTTCTCCTCCTCTTTTCCTTCTTTTCTTACTTCCTGCATTACGAACTTATTTGCAAAATATGTGCATATGTATGCATGACTATTCGTATTTCTCCCATTGCAGCTCAACATGACTGAGTCTGCAGACATGATCCAACTAGTGGGAAGCCTGAAGGCCATGGTGACGGATTATTCTCTAAGATTGCACGGAGGTCCAATGGTACCTGGTGGTCCACCTAGAGGCCCACCTGGAGGTGGTGGTGATGAGGCTTCGAACGCTTAGCAGGGTGGGAGCTCATCTCATGCCCTTAGTGTTAGGAGCAGGAGCACTCGAGGACGGGGACGCCGTGGAGGGCCCTTTTAGCTTTTCTTTCTTTAAAATGCTTTATTATTTGGGGTGTAACTTAAACAATTTCTTTTCTTTTGTTTATTTCTTATCTTACACATTTGGTCTGCACATGGGTGTACCTATCTTTTATTTTGACTGCATTGACAATTAGGCACATGGGTGCAAGTACTTTCTATCCCTATGACTGATATTCTTGCCTTTTGTCTGCATCTTTCGGTGATAGTATCTTTCTTTTGTCTTCCTTTTTACTTTATTCATTGCATCCGCATCATTAAATGAGAAATGAGCCCAACAAAGTTTACCAAATAAATGGTAAGAAGTGGATTGAGGATCAAACATATTACAAAGCATGAAAGATGGACTTGGTATTTCGGTGCGTACGCATAATCAAACTATGCATACGCATGAAAACAGGGTGCATACGCATAAAAAAGGGTGCGTACGCATATTACAGATATGCGTACGCATGAAAAACCATGCGTACACATGAGGGAATGCCAACCACATTTTTAGGGCTTTAACCAACGCAGACCACCTTTTCATCATCAAAAATGACTTTTAGTGCATGGAGCACCTCCCTATTTCAGCCAGCAACGTCGCTCTTCCTTCTATAAATAGGTAATCCCTCCTATTTACTCTCCCATCCTTTCAAGATATCATGGCAAGCCCTTTCTCTCTCCTGAATATCAAAAGGTGGCTTCTGTCTGTCCACCGTCAAACAGTCCAACCATTTGAGTCAACTCATCTTTCTTCTTTAATCCACTATTGCCAAGCGAGGATCAATGAAGGTTTCCTCTCAACGGTTATAAAATATTGGGACCCTTTTCGTCATGTGTTCCGTTTTAACAACATAGAGATTTGTCCCACTATGGAAGAATTTAGTGCAATTCTCAATTACCCAATTTCCCATGACCCCTTGTTTCCTTCCCAAGCCATGCTTCTTTCTTCTAACCTTGCTTTAGCTCTCAGCATTTCCGTAGAGCAAGCCAGATCATGGTGCATCGGTTCCACCATAAATCTTGAACCTCTTGTGCAACATTTTTCTACCGCTCTTCCTTTACTAGACAATTGTGCGTTCAAGGCTCTTTGTCTATGTTTATTAGCGGGGTATCTTCTCATCAGTGACCTCCACTCAGTCGATTTGGCTCTCCTTCATGTGGTACAACACATTTCTTCCCATAATCCGTGCATGATAATTCTTGCAGAAACCCTCAATGGCCTTGATGATGCAGTACGAACAGGGACTTCCTTACTGCGTGGCAGTCCTCTTCTGTTACAGGTAATCTATCACTCTTGTGCAACACATTCATTTATTTATTTTTTTTTTTTTTTACCTTTCCCGTCCATCAGATATGGCTGTACGAACGTCTCCAATTGGATGAAGTGCCAACAGTATACCTTTATCGACCAGAACATTATCGCTATCGCAAGCTGGCTAAACCCTTTCCCAATTATGAGAAACTATAAGAATTCTTGGGCTCTTTGTCTTGTCACCACATCCTTTGGCACTGCCCATGGTGGCACATTGATCAAATGACCACCGAGTTGGTATTCCCTGGGAGTGTAATGTTGGTTGGTCTGCACGATATCTCATACTATCCTGCATCTCATATTGCACGCCAATTCGGGAGGAATCAATACGCTCTTATCAAAGATCATGATGGATACACCTGCCCCCTCTTCGCGTGAGCCATTGAGCGAGTTCAATCATCATGGGAAAATAGGTCCCGGATGGGCAACCTTCGAGCTCCGACATTAGTGAGTCCACCATCATCCTATTATGACTGGCTGGCTAGGGATTTAGAAAATGCCAAGAGAGTGGAACCAAAATCTCACCGTAAGATGAAAGAATCAATTGGATAAGGAGGGTCTTCAAATAGGATAAGGAATTAAGAGTGAGATGTATGTCGATGCATCTTCCTTCAGATTTTACTGCACCTCTCATTGTTTCTTTCTTACATTTTCAATTTAAATAAAAACGATCAAGATGTACCAGTTATCTATTTTTAAGAATTCGCTTTTTAATTGACCCAGATATTTAACAAAGATCTCGATAATTACGAATTGGTTTCACCATGGTCTCCACAGATTGTCCCGTCTAATTTTTCTCTTCTGTGATCTGGACCGCACCCATTCAGGGTTGCCTACATATTCCCAATTTAAACTTTATGATATCATGATTTGCTTCTTTCTGTTTTTCTTCTTCTTGGGAAATCAGGTCCTCGTAGTTCGTATGCTTCCTCTCATACATAGTACTTCCGTAATCGATCCATGTTAACTGGTTGCATGAGTTCGTTACCGTCCCCATCAATCAACTTAACTGCTCCTCCTGTCATGATCGTCTTTACAATGTACAGGCCCATCCAACTGGGCCTGAACTTGCCCCTTGAATCAAATATCTGCGCTTGCATTTGTTTAAGCACCAAATCTCCTTCCTTTAGTCTTCTAGGCCTGACCCTTTTGTTGAAAGCTCTGGCGATTCTCTTCTGATAGCCTTGGGCATGATACAGAGCCTGTAATCTCTTCTCATCAATCAATGCTAATTGCTCATATCTATTCTTCACCCATTCTGTTTCTGGTATCTGATTCTCCACCATGACCCTCAACGAACCAACCTCCATTTCCACTGGTAGTACAGCTTCCATCCCGTACACCAAAGAGTACGGTGTTGCACCCGTTGACGTTCTTATAGATGTACGATATCCCCATAGTGCAAATGGTAGTTTCTCCGCCCAGTCCTTATACGTGATTGTACTCTTCTCCAGGATGGATTTGATGTTTTTGTTAGCAGCTTCTACTGCTCCATTCGTCTAAGGCCTATACGGGGAAGACTTGTGATGCTTTATCTGATACTCTTCGAGTAGCACTTTGACCTCATTTTGGAAATGTAACCCATTGTCTGTGATTATTTCATGCGGCACTCCATATCAACATATAATATTCTATTCAATGAATCGAGCTGCATGTGACGACTTTAACTCCGCATAAGCAGAAGCTTCTACCCATTTGGTGAAATAATCTATGGCAACCAGAATATACTTGTGCCCACCCGTAGCCTTGGGTTTAATTTCTCCAATTATGTCGATGCCCCAGGTGGAGAATGACCAAGGTGAGGTCATTTGATGCAATTCCACTGGCGGCATGCAATTCAAGTTAGCATACACCTGGCATTAATGACACTTCTTTACGTATTCAATGCAGTCTCCTATCATGGTTGTCCAGAAATACCCCATTCTGACTATCTTCTTGGCTAACATCTTGCCGCTCATGTGAGGCCTACAGACACCTTCATGCACCTCTCCCATGAGAACCCGGGCCTTTTCTTCATCCACACACATTAAATGAACCCCATCATACGATCTTCTATACAAATCTCCTCCACATAAGATATACTGAGCAGCCATAAGGCGTAATGCCCTTCGATCCTTCCAGTTAGCACCTTCTGGATATTCTCCTTTCTCAATCACATTCTTGATATCGTAGTACCAAGGTTTCCCATCATTAAGTTCTGCATCTATTAACATCACAGCCTCTTCATATGCAGGTCGAGACCTCTGGTTTATGCTTAACGGCTTTATTGGGGCTCCTTCTGGCACATTGATCATGGATGCTAGGGTTGCTAGAGCATCGGCAAACTGATTGTGTGACCTAGGGAGTGGAATATAAGTAACTTTATCGAATTTCCGAGCTAATTTCTCCAAATACCCCTGGTATGGCTTGAGATGTTCTTCTCTGGTTCTCCAAATTTTCTGAACTTGGGATATTACCAGGGCAGAATCACCATAAACCTCCACTTGTCGTACTCCTAAAACCAATAGAACCTCCATTCCAGCGATGCATGCTTCATACTCTGCTGTGTTGCTTGAATTCTCGAAATTCAACTTTACGAACATTGGGATATGCGAACCATCTGGAGCAATTAGTAATACCCCAACCCCATCCCCATATTGGTTTGAGGCTCCGTCGAAGTACATCTTCCACATTCTTCCTTCTTCAATCATCAAAACATCTTCATCTGGGAAATCGTCATCAAGAGTTTGCCCCATGACTGGATGCTCTGCACAATGTTCTGCTATTGCTCGCCCTTTTATGCTCTTTCGAGTGACATATTTCAATTCATATCCTGCCAAGATTATTGCCCATCATGAC
>Ga0181472_100080_pt1 | contig 10122 bp, 13 predicted proteins | sample In1P11_FD_119087 | JGI IMG/M metagenome (GOLD analysis project Ga0181472, IMG submission 119087) | Clean room microbial communities from NASA Spacecraft Assembly Facility at Jet Propulsion Laboratory, Pasadena, California, USA -... ...
TATGGGGTTACGACATCTCTATGATGGTATTAGCCTTTGTAGGGTCTATGTAAATACCTCGACAGGACATGATGTAACCCAGCAACTTACCTCTCCCTTACGGTCTCACTCGTTCCTTCCCCTCAGAGGGAAAGCAACTTGAAGTTCCTTCCTGAGGTAACACCAAAAACACATTTGCCAAGGCTTAATAGGATCTTATAGGTATGAAGGCATAATCAAATAGTACAGAAGTCCTTGGGATGGTCACTACACAACAGGGACTTATCTAGTAGGTCATTAACATAGGACTCTAAGATCTTATGGATAATATCATGGAATGTGGTGGTCATAGCACGTTGGTATGTGTCTCCTATGTTTTTGATGCCTAAGGGCATGACTCTATAATAAGAAGTTTCCCACTCCTAGTGAAAGGCTATCTTATGTCTATTCTCATTGGATATTAGGATCTAGTTATAACTTAAGAAGCCTTCTATGATTGACATCATTTCATACCCAACCACTAAATCTACCGACTGATCAATGGAGGGTAAGGGAAAGTTGTCTTTTAGGCTAGTAGACTTTAGGTCCCGATAATCCATGCAAACTAAAACTATGCCATTCTTCTTCATGACCAGAACAATATTAGCTAGCCACTCGGAATAATCTATAGGCTAGAAAAACCTAGCCTCTAAGAGCTTTTGGATTTCCTTGCTTTCCTAACGTCAAGCAAGCAATCAATTCCTTGCCCTCAGAAGCGCAAGCCCTCCGGACCTTGGTTGGTTGGGTCTCTGTAGGAGCGGGAATCCTCAATTGTCCTCTCCTCTCCTCTCGATGGCGGCCTTATCAGTCGAGCACCTAAAGGTCCTCTTCAATTTACTTATTTGCCCCTCAAATAAGTCAAAAAATGGTCGAGCACCTAAAGGTGATGGCGGCCTTATCAGTCGAGCCTGCTTGCGCATCCTCTCGATGGCGGCCTTAACAGTCGAGCACCTAAAGGTGATGGCGGCCTTAACAGTCGAGCATGCTAACGCATCCTCTGATGGCGGCGATGGCGGCCTTAACAGTCGAGCGAGAAATCCCTCACCATATGAATAGTGAGTGACTCCGTCCCTTATGGTCGAGCACCTAAAGGTCCTTATCAGTCGAGCACCTAAAGGTCCTTATGGTCGAGCACCTAAAGGTCCTTAACAGTCGAGCCTGCTTACGCATCCTCTGATGGCGGCCCTCTCCCTTATGGTCGAGCGATAAATCCCTTATGGTCGAGCCCCCTAAAGGGTCCTTATCAGTCGAGCACCTAAAGGTCCTTATGGTCGAGCCCCCTAAAGGGTCCTTATCAGTCGAGCCCCCTAAAGGGTGATGGCGGCCTCTCCCTTTTGGTCGAGCACCTAAAGGTTAGGGTTTACTTATTGGGTGGGGGGCTTATGGTCGAGCCTGCTTGCGCATCCTTATCAGTCGAGCCTGCTTACGCATTCAATTTACTTATTGGCCCCTCAAATAAGTCAAAAAATGGTCGAGCACCTAAAGGTGATGGCGGCCTTATCAGTCGAGCCTGCTTGCGCATTCAATTTACTTATTGGGTGGGGGGGCTTATGGTCGAGCACCTAAAGGTCCTTAACAGTCGAGCCTGCTTGCGCATCCTTTGTCAGATGCGGGTCCATCTGTGTGGTGGGGGCCGCCTCCATATAGGGGAGGTTTCTATCTTGTTGTGGGCAGCCCGAGAGAGATGCGAGCAAACATCATCAATCGAGTGGGGGCCATATCCTTTCGGGTACCAATGCTGGATGACCTTCCCTTCTTACCCTTCTTAGCATGGCAGTGCCATGACATTATATATGATTGAGTGGTTACAGTGGAAAATCACTCATTGACACGAAGTGGTGTTTCATATATAATGATATGAGGCATCTCCCTTAAGGAAAAGAGCTCATTCCATTAGTGGAAAATCACTGGAAAAGAGAGAAATCTAGTGAAAACTACCGCAACATATATAATGAGTGCCCCAATCTCTGATACGAAAAGAAGTGAAAAGAGATCTATCATTTGGTCAAAATGACCCAAATCTCTCTCTTTCAATGGCATCAGGTAAGGTCAGATTTATGCAAACGAAATTACGTATACAATTCACAAGAATTCACAAGAATGAATTCCCAGCGAAGCGAAGCGATGCGATTACCAGCCGCCAGATACGAGCGAGGTTGAAACTGTTTGTTGGTGGATCTGAAGGGAACCGGTACAAATACGTGCATCTGCGTACTGAAAGACACAAGGTGGAGGGGGACCACCGCCATTCCCCCTCCTTCCCCAGCCCGATAGAGAGATTGAAGAAGCATCTCAATCGAGTGAGGCCACACCCTCACGGGTGCACAGCTGGACCTTCCGTTAGGGTCCTGCCCGACAGGGTCGGGTCAGGTTCAGGCGGTCGGAGTAGTCGAGGTCGGGATGGGTTTGGTCCGGCTTACCTGCCCTAAGAGACAGCTCCAGGTTACACATCCTGTGGTCAGGTGGACAAAAGGGGAGTAGGCAGGTGAAATCGGGGTAAGGTAAGAATAATGGCATCTGTGACAGGAAGATATGGCGAAGGACGCCTACAAGCGTCTTGAGCCCGGCAGAAGAGCTCTGCTCTGGAGCCGCACCACCATCATCATCATCAGGAATAGGAAAATCGGAAGGCGAAGAGGATGCGAAAGCAAGCTCGACCAACCTTTAGTTACTTATTTGAGAGGGGCCACCCAATAAGCATCAAGGAAGCAGGCGACTATAGTAAATCTAAGGAGAGGAAATAAGTACTTTTTCTAATTGAGCAAAAGCGAGGTTTCTGCAGGGTGCGCCTGCTCCTTCTTTCCCCCGCCCGAGACGGGATCAAATCAAATGGTAGGTAGATCGATCGGCCAGGAAACCTTTCTTCTTTAGTTCTTCGAATCCGCATCCCCGGCATTCTCGGTGAGAAGAGGGATCTTCATCATTACTGTGTAGTACGGGACATTAGCTGCTTATAGCAGCCACCATGATCATCCAGCCAGGTATACAACCTCTCGCCTGAGCGTCAAGTACTAAAGCCAAGAGCATACCCCGTTCGATAGCCCGTAGCACCCATGGATAGTTCCCGGTCCAGTTTTCATGCCTCGCTGTTGCTACTCTTTTCCTCTGATTCCTTTGTACTGAAAGGTTCTCCTTCTGCTACTGCTTCTATCGTAGGAGGGCAAGTTCAGGCCACCTCCCCACTCTTGAATTTCCCACTTTGACAAGGCCACCTTTAAGTAGTTCATTTACCATCTGGAGAGATAGGCTCTCATGCTCCTCGTGACCAGATATACACCTTTTGTTTCTGAATTAACCATCCCTTTCATCGTTTTTCACTAGCAACCTGGATAAGCCAATAGGTTTTTCTGCATAGGCCACTTTTCTTTTCTGAATTTTCCATATTTGATAGGCCCGCACTTTCTTCCCCGTCTCTTCTTGACACGTCACCTTTATGTATTTCATTTCTTTGCATATCCTTTTGGTCTTGCTCCAGTGTCATGGAAACTCACCTAAAGAGAATAGCTTAGCCCTGTTAGTTCCGCCTCCTATGGACACCACCTTTAGTCTTAAGCAAGTGAAAGCAGTCGTCTTAGCACCTACTATTGGACCTGGACCTAGCTGAAGTAACCTATTGGAGATATAGTACCCCATTGGATGGAATATGCCTTAAGCCCTCTCAAAGCTCTAAATCATTATGCATATATTCTTTTATTGTACCTACTTCATGACTTTGATCCATGTGAATACACCGTATTAAGCTTAGAGGTTCGAATCCTATGGTGGACTAGCAGAAAGTGCAAGAAGCCTGCCGACAGCGGTTCTTCTATGGAAACAAGCCAAAATAGTCCCACCTGGAGATGGACATATGCTTTAGTAGAGTTCAAGCCGATTGCACTGGACTAGCTGAAGTCTTTAGCCTATTTGGACCTGGACTATAGGTAGTATCCCCCCCTATGTGGATGGAATGATGCCTTAAGCCCCAGTGCCAGAGAAACCAAGCCTTAATAGTAGAGTCTCCAGCGTATTTATAGATTTCACTCCAAAATGATTCTTCTATGTCCTCCCTATGCGGAAACACAAGCCTTAAGCCCCTCAGTGCCATCCATGGAAACTAGCCAAAATAGACTAGCTTTTATTAGTCTTGTTAGTTCCGCCTGGAGATGGACACTAGCTTTTGTATTAGCCTGTGTACTACTGTTGGACCTAGTCCCCCCTATATGTGGATGGAATGCCTTTTGCCCCAGTGCCACGGAAACAAGTGCCTAAAGAGACAAGCTTCTTATTAGCCCTGTTAGTTCTGCCTGGAGAGCCCTATGGACACTAGAGCTTTAGTCAATAGGTCTAGCATTAAACACTCTTTTAGACTGTCTTAGTCCATTACTTTGATCCGTGTGAATACCGTATTAAGCTTAGAGTGAAAGCCCTACTAGTCAGTACAGTAAGCCGGAGCAGCCTTAGTCTGCTGTATTGACATAATAATGATAAGCGAGTGCCCAATATGAAAATTTTACCTAACGAATCTTGTAAGAGCTTATTCACTTGGATCCACTGGATATACCACCTTTCCTTCCCCAATTTACCAGTTATCAGAAGACCACGTTGTTCAGACTCTCTATCATCTCGTAACGCCACCTTTCTTCTTACCCTGGGCTTGGATATCTCACTGGACATCTGCTGCTGTGTGTAATACCAAATTCATATTGATCTGCTGCTTAGCAAGAGTCATTAGTCCCACAAAAAAAACACACCTATCCACCCCTTTTTGTTTGTATAAACTTATGTGCATAATCCCTATTGGGGAATGCTCTATTTCAATCAAAATTCCTCTCCTTATATTGAGAGCCCTGCCTTCCTCTCTCGTTGGTCGAGCAACTCAAGTTTCAATTTACTTATTGGGTGGGGGAACAAACAGATAAGTACGGTGATTGGATTCGAGAAAGCGTAATTACATATATAATATATGCATTCACGCTCTATCGATCGAATAATGAATTCGATAGCATAATTTCATATATAACCTGAAAGCTATAAGTGTATATGATGAAGCCTGTTGAGGATCATATGCAAAGTAGATATACGATCTGTTTACCAAAGGCCTAGAACTAAACCTCAGCAGGGAGAGGGGATTAGGTTGAGCCGTTAGGGTCAGGGAGAGGGGCTAGGGCCTAGAGCCAGTATTCCGGGAGGGACTAGAACCAGGGAGAGGGGCGGGCTATGTGCAGTGAACAATTAGGTGATACGAACAGGTGCTGCTAATGAGGTGCTACAAACGAATATGTGTCACCAATAGGTTAGCGATGATACCATAACACCCAGATGCAGATACAACATGGCGTTATATACGTTGATATACTATTCGAGGATCCTAGTCAATTTATGGTTCAACATGAGAAAGGAGCATAGTGCTAAATATGGTCTCTGACGCCTAGCAATGCAATGGTATTTCTCATGAAAACCCATCTGCCAAGATCCATGGGCCTACATGAGGCATCCTATAAAAAGATGCAGAGACCACATCGCATTATAGACGTTGATTCCACTTCGTGTTAACTTCAGATTGAATCAATTTTCAAATGCCCGATCGATTATATATCTACCTCCTATACCTTGAGACCTGGAGACACAGCCCAACAAGTTCTTGGTACGTTCACCTAAAGTTCCACAGTTCACCTGCCTGGACATACCACACACCTATATCAGGGCTGGCACCCATCGTTACACAGTTCACCTAAAGCCATAGTGGGACCTACCTGCTGATCTCGACCTTTCTTCTTCTCCCTTTCCTGATCTTTACTGCTTCCTTCCGACTTCCTTCTGACAAGGTGCCTTCATCACTAACACAATCTGTTGGAGCTTCCACTAACACATCTGCCTTCTTCACTTGGAATCGTCTAGCCAAAGGGTCTAGCCTCAAAGCAATTCATCCGTGTCAAGTTCATCGTCTCCAGTTAGCAAGAGATAGACGGGCAGCAAGAGTTCGATCTAAGGTCTCCGGTTCGGTCGCAAGGTCGATGAAGGCAGGCAGGAAGCAGCACGTAAGTAAGCGCGCCCGTCGTTTGTTATTCTTCTCTTTATTGTGCGCCCATTTCTTCTGCCAGCAGCCGCCCTTTCATTTTACTTATTGGGTGGCCCCTCTCAAATAAGTAACTAGCTGCCGGTCCTCTCCTTATCAGTCGAGCCTGCTTACGCATCCTTAGAATTTTGATCTTGACATTAGTAAGCTGCTCGGGCGCATACTGATCCATTTGTTAGCTCAGCTATTGGTTGGTCCTATTGGATACGATGCTCGGGATCAGTCAAGATGGATGGCTAGAACGACGTATATAGAGTCAAATGGTCCGATCGTGTCAGCACTTGTGTAGCTATCGATGGCTTGTTCATGTATCCTTTAGGTTGGCTAGACATCTATATCCTACTCTCCGTAGGCTCATCGTAGTATTGGTCGTTCTTGGTATTATCAAAGTATCTATAAGGAGCTCCGGGAGAATGAGTGACAGATCCTATTATATAATACATTGTGAGTACAGGATGTGGGATGTAGTCAAATTGGTAGCCTGCCACATGGGTCCTAATGGTGTCTCCTAGTACATGCAAAGGATCAGCTTGGATCACGCGATTGAGGTGGGAAGTAGCGGCGATAATGATATGGTGCTTCTTTCTTTCTTTCATTCGGTGGCTCGATAGGTCTCTTATACTCCTCTCAGGTAAGGTGTTTGAATGGGGTATGTTTCACGGGGTACGGTGAACGGGTCTCTCATATGATGGTGGGGGACATATCCTTTCGGCTAGTGATGTGGGCCTTCTCTCTCGCTTATGAAGGGGGGCCTTCTCTCTCGGCCAGTGATGGGGACATCTTTTTCGGGTATGTTTTGATGGGCTACTTCTCTCCCGGGTAGGTCTATATGGCTATAACTGACTATGCGTGACTATTGACTATGACTGGCTCCTGCTACGACTGTATATGACTACTGGCAATTACAACTGGCTATGCTCGGCTCTCAGCTATGACAACTGTGCTACGTGATCGGCTATCGACTGACCTTGTCACAATGACCGACCTCCTGGCAACGACAACTACTGGCTCTAAGCAATGAAACCTGTCAATTCAACTGGAAAAAGGAAAAATCAGGGTGAGCCTGCCGAACTCTCGACCACTATTTACCCACCCACCCCAATCCCCCCAATCTATCATTCGTGGGTCAGAAGTGGTCAAGGAAGTCATTACATATATAACATATATCGAGTCATGACTGGAAGAAATGCATAATTACATATATAATATATGCATGCTCTGCTAAAGCGTAATTACCTATCTCATTCAGGCAGGGAGAGCGTCATGAATATGAATGAATTTGATCATGACCGTAATGACATATATAATGAATGATGAATTACCTCTCCCGTTGGTCGAGCCCTACCGGGCCTCACAGAACTCATTGACCACGGCGATCAGGCAGTGTCAAAAGCTGCTGCATCAAATAATCATGTCGGTTCTCAAAACCCTCAGTGGGCGCATAAGGATCAGATGAATGGCGCCCAATCCAAAGGTTGGCCAGGGGGGAACCCCAGGCACTTAAAGGACAAGGATCCGCTCCGTCCTGCTTCGTGAGGGAGGAGAGCCTTGCGAGATATAGTCCCCCCTTCCGCGGTATGGCCTGCCTACCCCGAAAACCGCAATAGTTCCGGGGAAAATAGGTGGGGTGGATTTTCCACCTCGGTCGGGAAAGGGAGCAATCCTCCACTACCTATAGAAAGAAAGGTTCGGTTTATTAGTGGGGGACCTGATCCCCGCTCACATCATCTTGCCGGAATCCAGCCACCGCAAGTGGTAGGACCGTGAAACTCCAATATATAAATCTTCACTTCTATCCTAGTTGATTATCTTACCTTCTCATCATTTCTTCTTCCTCGGCTATAAGAGCTAAGGTGGGGAAGGCCAACTCCGTTCATCATCCCGGCTCGATAGGGAAGAGACACCATAGGCCCTCTAGGGTAATTCATAACATCACTTCTCTCTCCTCAGATACCCCCCCCCTGACTGCTCCGCCTATCGGCCTCTCTTTCCCTGATCTCGCCTAATCATCCACATTTGGCTACGTCCGGTAGGGAATTATCTTCATTCTTGTAGGATATTTCTCACCAGGGTGGTTCATTTTATCTGACTGATGGCTTGTCTGGCTTGGATTGATCCTTGTCAGGGCAGGATTGCAAGTGTACGGTTCATTTCAGGCCTTTTCGCGTGATGATAATTTCGATCAAATTGACGGATCAAATTCTTTTCTTTATGCATAATCCGAACACGAGGGATCAGTTTAGCGGTTTCAACCTACCTGCATTGATTCTGATCGTCCCACTCTCCTCTCGAAGGGAATGGGCGATGGCCCATAATCCCGGGGATGAACAACAGACTGGACAGACAGAACTGATCCTGATCTAAGGCTCATCCTCCCGGTGAACGGGATGAGGGAAACTACTTTTTACCGGGTGTGCGCAAACCGATGGCAGGGTGGAGGCGAACCATTCGGGGTTAGGGCCGTGGGATTGAACGAGAAAGAAAGACATAAACTCCCACGGCGGGGGTTCGATTCGGTTTGCGCAATAACCCTAATATCTTAGATTGACTGTACCCTTCATTCGGCCTACTATACTCTAATCTACATGACTGATGTGCCATCCCCGCCTACCATGAGGTATGGGGCTCCAGTAGGACCGGTAGTAATCTTCTTGTTCATCCCTCCATCCGCTTCTCCATCCCCCACTTCTAAGAAAGAATAGCTAGAATTACGTATATAATATCTAGAGATCTTCTCCCTCTCCTTTACGCCATGCTTCTCTCCCCTCTTCGTCATGCTTCTTCCCCTCCGTCAAGCATCTCCGCTCCTCCGTCAAGCATATTCTGATTATCCGTCGTAGGTCGATCTAACCAGATTGCAGTCAATCGTTCGTGTTCAATCCTGGTTAGTGGCTTGTTTCCTTCTTAGCTTGTCTTTTTTGCTGGCATCTCTTATTGGTCAGTCAATATCTATATGGTCGGTGAATCTAGACGGTCAGTTCAGGGGGCTAGGGCTATAGATTGGGGCAAGGACCCCCGCACCGCACTACACCGAATAAATATTCAAAAAATATAGGCCCGGTAGGGTGAGCTTGCCGAACTCTCGACAAAGGAGAGGGACTCGGCCGAGGTTACGAGGTCGAGGCCCGGTAGGGTGAGCCTGCCGAACTCTCGACTATAAGGAGAGGGACTCACTATTCATATGGTGAGGAATTTCTTGCTTGCCCGCATCGGGAAAGGTGCCGTAAGGCCGCTCTATTGTTAAATAGAGGATGCGCAAGCAAGCTCGACCAACGCCATCAAGGATGAAGGATGGCTCACCTGACAAAGGAAGGTGAGGAAGGCTCAGGCCTTCTATTTTGACTGACTGCTGTCTGGGGCCGGGCCAAAGGTGATTCGTTTCTCCCCCCGGCTGGTCCCTTTCATCGCTATTCCTACTGGACCAATTCGGGAACAGATTGAATCTTTAAACGACGGCGGGGAAACACTAACTCTCTGCCTTGGTGCCTCGCTCTCGCTCGGCCTTCGGTTCACATGGCAGATGTATATCGATTCACTCAAGACCAGGTAGGTATCAGGTGGGTATTTTTCACTCTGGTCAGGTGCGACGAATCACTCCATTCTTTTTTTGCTAGACCAAACCATTGAAAACGAAGAGAAAGTGGGTGGTACGCAAAAATGAAATAAGGAGTAGGGGCACCCCCTAAGCTTGTCGGGCATCTTACAAACGGCGTTCCCGGCAGCAGTGCACTAACATATCTCTCGGCGAACCAACTATTCTTCTTTGGCTTTGGCCATTGATACGAGATCGAAATGAATGCTCCCCAACTATTTGACAGGCCTCCGATTTCCAGATAAGCTCCTTAACCTTATATATGAAACTGCGATTAACTATGATCGAGTGAGATGGGAGTGGGAACACTGGAGACCAACCTGACCTTAGTAACGCTAGCCACCGCTTCTATTCAGGGAGCCAGCCATCTATCTAAAGAAACCTATCTTATTCCTTATTCTTGGTTACGCCTTGTCGATCTATAGCAAGCAGTACATTCAGAGCTACTTAAACACTT
>Ga0181472_100077_pt2 | contig 10007 bp, 10 predicted proteins | sample In1P11_FD_119087 | JGI IMG/M metagenome (GOLD analysis project Ga0181472, IMG submission 119087) | Clean room microbial communities from NASA Spacecraft Assembly Facility at Jet Propulsion Laboratory, Pasadena, California, USA -... ...
AAGTTTGCGCGACACCCCCGAGACTCCGCAAAGACTGAGCCTGCTGTGCTGGAGCATCAAATCTGCACGCAAGCAGCTACCATCACACACAACAATGCAGTCGCTGCGGCGGAGGCTCCAATCGGCGCTGCTCTCTGCCAGCTCGACAAATCACATGGGCAATGGCCCACGACGCGCCTTCTCCCAGAGCGGCGCCAGCCAGCGCGGCACCCTGCCCAACTTCCTCGAATCGTCAACCCCCGAATTGGGCGCCCACCTCGCGCGCATCAACGCCCAGGTGCTGCTGCCCGCCCACCTCACCAAGGAGCAGCAGGACCTCGTGTATAAACCGGAGAACCGCGCGCGCCTCGAGGCCGAGCCCATCGACATCACGCTCGGCGAGGTGACGCTGCCCCTCGTGCACATGGACCGCATCCGCGACCCGCCGAACAAGCTCTGGGCCGTCCGGGAGGCCGTCAAGCAGAGCAAGACGGCCGAAGACTGGGAGAACGTGGTGCGCCTGGCTGCGGGCTACCACGACGCATCTTTCCACTTCACGCGCGGGACCTTCGAGCAGGTTATGCGCCTCATGGGCGAGGCGGGACTGCACACGCTGATCGTGAAGAGCCTGCAGAGGGCCAACACAACAGGCTGGCGCTTGAGAGACGAGTGGTCGGCGCGCGCCGTCCTCGCCACCTTCCACCACAAGGCTGCCGACGCAGCCTGGGCCCGAGATGCGACGGAGCAGGCGCTGCGGCTGGCCGAGCAGGTGGCCGAGCTCCTCGACGACGACGCACACATGGGCGGCCGCTTGATCCCAGCACGCTCGCTAGCAAACGAACTGCCCAGCATAGACCCGCGGGCGAGCCCTTTCATCATCGCCGTGCCGCTGGAACTGGCTGCTGTTCGCGCCATCAAATACCAGGACGGCCAGGACACCGACGGCAAAGTACTCAAGTATGCCTCGAGATTGCTCGCTGCCATGAAGCAGGACCGGTTCATCAATCAATACTTCCTTTCGGTCCAAACCGCCATCACGGTCCCGCTACCGCCGTCTGCGAAAAACAACACCAAAAACTCCCTCTTGGGCGCAGTCAAAACCTTCATGCTGAAAGACATACCATTTTGGAACGCCCTGAGGACTTCGCATCGGGTTCTAGGTGCGAACATGCCCGATGCTGAGCTCGCCACGAAATTGGAGAAGGAGACTCGGAAAGCCCTAGACACGGGCTTGGACAAGTTGCGGAAGGCAAACGACGGTGACTTCAAAACGAACTACGCCCATGTAGAAGAGGCTATTCGGCAGTGCGAAAGCGTTTAGCTAAGTAGTCAAACCATTGTATAACATGTAAGATCGATGAGGACAGCTGTATGTATAAGGTAACGCACAAAGGCGCGCTAGAGCTATATTACGGTATCGACATAAGGATTCATGTTTCTTGCCTTATTGTAGATCTTTCAAAAAATCAGATTCACTTTTTGAGAACAGGCTCGACTGACCGATTTCGAGACTGGATGTTTCCGAAACCACCGCTGAAACATGAAACATCACGTGAGCTCACGATCGCAATTCTAAAATGTTTCGAAGCCACGCACGAACCAAGTCGACGCGGAGCGGTCCTGCGTTCCCAGCAAGTTGTCGATCTGCATCCACATATCAATGACGCGGAGAAATTATACTGACCTTCCCGGGCCCGGGACAATGCGGTGCTTTTCCCTGAGCACGACCGACTACGATGGACGCGCGGACGAGGCACTTCCCCGGATTCCCCTCCTTTAAAACCACACTAGGAGGCTTGTATAGTGCGGCCAGCCCATAATCCTTACACTACAACCGGGGATCACAGCCGTAGCTTTCCAGCGACCAGGTACTTGCAATCTAAGCGGGAATACAAAAGCCACGGAAAATTAACAGCAACCCTGTCGATCATTTGGACGACGTGGAGAAACACGCTACCATCGCCATCGTCAACTTGTGATATATGAGACATCTCCCCGGGTTCTTCAACATGTTCGATACTCTCTTCGCTTTCTCCCGCCTGGACATTTCACAAGCACCACCATGCGCTCAACTCACCTTACAACCCTTTTCCTCTCCCTAACCGGGGTCTTCGCAGCCCCAACCATCTTTCTCGCAGGCGATTCCACCATGACTGCGAAAGGCAACAATGACGGGACAGCAGGATGGGGCGCCTTCCTCAACAACTACACCACGCTGGCGATAGAAAACGATGCCATTGCAGGCCGCTCTGCGCGGAGTTTTACAAGAGAGGGCAGATTTACCACCATGGCGAATAGCGTCAAGAGCGGGGATTTCGTGGTCATTGAGTTTGGACATAATGATGGAGGAAGCCTGACACCCACGGATAATGGGCGGAGTGATTGTACGCCTGTGAATAACAATTATGCGACGACTTGTAGTACGACGTATAAGTATGTAACCTCCTCGCCATCTTCCCCCTCTCTCTCGCATCTCTTCCCCCATCCTTGCCTCAGCTATTCTTTCTCTCCCCAAACATCCTCTTCCCCTTCCTACTCCAAAACCCCACAACTAACCCCTCTTCCCTCTCATATAGCGGCGTATCCGAAACCGTCCAAACTTACTACACCTACCTCTACAACGCGGCCAAACTCTTCCAGTCCAAAGGCGCTACCGTCATCATCTCCTCGGCCACCCCCAACAATGTCTGGGAAACTGGAACTTTTACTTACAGCGCTAATCGCTTCGTCACGTACGCTTCTGATGCGGCTAAAGCGGCGGGCGCAACGTTTGTAGATCATGGATTGTATACGGCGCAGTTGTATAAGAATGCGGGGGCGACGACGGTGGACTCTTATTATCCGAATGATCATACGCATACGAGTCCTGCGGGGGCGAAGGTCGTGGCGAGGGCTTTTGTGTTGGCGGTGAAGGCGACGAGTAGTACTTTGGGGGGTTATTTGACGAGCTAGAGGAGGAAGTTTTGTAGGTGGGTGAAGAGGGTTTTTCTTTCTTTGTACATAGTTTCGCGAACTCGAGTCTGGATGTCTACATGTATTCAGTGTGCTATACTTGCAGTGTAAAATGTGCCTTTTTTAGAAGGAGAATCGCAAATCAAGTGCAATTCTCCTATGTTTTTGATGCGGGAATCTTATGATACACCTATGATGATTACAAAGCTTGTACAAAAGGTCCAAATGGAGTGAGTGCTGGCTAATGATTGTGTAGGCTAGCTACTACTACCAGAGTAAAAATCGAACAACGGCAACAGTGAACGATTTCTCGATCAATCGACAATTCGGCGTCCATGAATCGCAAAAATAACTGACAGTTTCAAGAATACATAACGATATGAGTTTATATCCTCGTCGCAAAACTACAGCACAAGTTTCTTTAAGTCCCGCGTCCCACAATCCTCCCCGAGATCCGCCCTCACCACCACGTGCACCACAACCGAACCTACAACCGACCCCCCAAACCCGAACTCATGGTACAATCGCGCATACAAATGATATCAATCATCTGGACGCGCCGTGCACGCACTATATGCGCGTTTTCCTAGGATCCCAATGTCGTGATTGGTCAGTGTATCACGCAATGGACTAGGAAAATAACATCAGTGCTTCTAGCCTTGGAGACTGCCACTCAACACCACATCCAGGGCAAATTGGAGGAGCCGTTGCGAGAAAGTTGGGGGTCTGGAGTCGGGTATCGGCATCTGTGTGCTTTGAAAGGTATGGAATGCTCGTGAGGACAAGGTTGATTATGCGAGATGGGATGGCAGTGATGCAGTGTCATGCTAGCAGCGTACGATGGCAAACTCTTTGAACAATTTGACCGAGGACGACGAGGAATATGCCAGGAAAATGATAAGGCATGTGCATATCCCTAGAGAGACGTTTTGTGCTACTGTATCGCTGCACTCTTCCCACCGTTCTTGCCCAGGTGCTGTAGAATCTTGGAAAACATGGCCACGCCAGCGATCAACGTCCCCCTGCCTCTGCGCAACTCCATTTCCATAGAGGAGGAGAAAAATGTAGCAATCGCCACCACCTCATCGCACTCCGCCGACTCCATAATCCCAGACTGGACGGCCGAAGAAGAGCGCAAGCTCGTCCGGAAAATCGACTCCATTGTCATGCCCCTCCTGATGCTCGCCTTCTTCGCACTACAGCTCGATCGGGGGAACATGTAAGTCCTCCAAACGCCCCGGAGGGGGCCAATACGCACGAGTGTGCTAATCACATACGGCAGTGGCAACGCCCTAACAGACTTCTTCTTCAAAGACACGGGAATAACCCAGAACCAATTCAACATCGGCCAACAACTCCTCAGCCTCGGCATCGTCCTGCTTGAAGTCCCTTCAAACTACATACTCTACCGCGTCGGCCCGACGAAATGGATTTCCGGGCAGATCATAGCATGGGGCCTCGTAGCCACTTTCCAAGCGTTCCAGCACGGCGTCCCGGCTTTCATGATAACGCGTCTTCTGCTAGGTCTCATGGAATCGGGTTTCATCCCCGCAGGACTGTACACGATTACCAGATGGTACAAGAACGAGGAGACGACCAAGAGATTTGCATGGTTCTTCATTGGGAATGGGACCGCGCAGGCTTGTAGCGGGTTGGTGGCTTATGGCGTGTTGCAGATGCGTGGGGTTTCGGGCCTCGGTGGATGGCAGTGGTTGTTTATACTAGAGGGGATACTGACGTTGACAGTGGGTGTCATATTTGCGCTCTTCTTCCCGAGGTCGCCCACGAATCCGGTCAATCTCTTCAAGAAGCGGTATTTCAATGAGCGCGAGACGTATATTCTGGTGAGTCGGGTTCTGCTGGACGATCCGACCAAAGAGCAGGGCAGGAAGAATGTCACTGGCGTGGAGCTGAAGAGGACTTTTACGAATTGGAGGCTGATTCCTCATGTTTTGATTACGATTTGTGGTCTCGCGCCTGCGGCCGTTATGATGAGCTATGCCCCGACGCTCATCAAGACGTATGGATACGGTCGTCTTCGGTCTAATGCCATGGTCTCCATCGGATCCTGGATCGCGTTGATCATGTATGTTACCTGGGGCTGGGCAGCCGATAAATGGGGGCGTCGTGGACCCCTTGTTTTCCTCGGTATGCTACTGTGGTGGATCTTTGCGCTCTGCAACCGTCTTGAGATTCACAACAAGAATAATAAGATTCGATTTGTGGTGCTATGTCTGGGCGTGGCGTTTGGCACCGTATGGCATGCTGTCAATGGGTCGTGGATGGCGATGAATGCTAGAAGCGCTGGTGAGAGGTCTATTACGCTGGCTATTTTCATCATGTCGGCCAATACGTCGGGAATCGTGGGAAGTCAATTGTTTCAAGCGAAGGATGGGCCCTTGTATCCGGTGGGTTGGTCGATCATTGTTGCTTTGGCGAGTGTGGCACTGTTCATGACGGTTGTGGCGAATGTGCAATATTGGCTTTTGAACCGGAAGGTGAGAGGGGAGGGCGGTGGTGAGAAGGATTTATACCAGACATAGATCTGACTGCTGTAGTAGAAGCAGTGTCGGTACAGGATTGGGACGAATGACTCACATAGACATGTCATCGTCATGAATGAATCGATTAATTGACTATGCATGAGTATGGATATGAATGAGTAGTATGTATGCGTCATGAACGGAAAAGCATTTCTGAAAGGACAAGGCCAACGGAACATCAAAGTATAGAACATGATGTAACGTGGGTATCGGGATATCCCCGAAGGAAGTGAAAAGAATCCAAGGAGAAAACCAATGCAGTCCATTCCCAACACCAATGGAGATAAAGCAGACGTGAGGTTGCAGAAAGGCGCCATTGAAAACGTTCCAGACGACCAAAAATGAGTTGAGATCACTGTCGTAAAGCAGAACTCCGTTTATGCCCGAACAATCCGGAATGCTAGTCCTCGATCGCCGATTCGTGAATATCGTCCACATAGCCAGAGTCTATACGACTGCTCTGGCTCTTCATACCGCTCTCAACTTCAACCTTGGCTACGTGCTCATTCGGAATCCAGATCAGTTGTATTACACCGAGGAAGGCGACACCAGCTAAACTCCACCAGGCCGCAGCACTACCACCGATACCGTAGAATAGGCCGACAAGAGGCGAGGAGAATGTTCTGGACAGACAACAGGCGCTCATAGCCATGCCGTTGATGCGGCCTAGCACGAGCGGGCTTGGAGTGGCGTTCTTCAGCAGAATAAGAGCGCAGGGAAAAACGATGATTCCGAAGATATCCTGCAGGATGAAGGTAAAATACACTCCGGGAGAAATCAATTTGGTCGGGAGAGCGGATATGAAGGGCACGATGATGTAGGTAATCGGATACAGGATTATCATCCAGACAAAAGACCTCCAGACGCCGACCCTCTCCACGAAGGGAGGAAACACCACGCTCTGGATGAAGAGCGCGATGAAGCCGTTGACTGCGAGGTATGTTCCAACGTCGTGCAAGTCGAAACCGAGACCACCGAGTATGTCCAGATGACCGAATGCGTTCCGAGGCTCATCCTGGACCCAGACTGGCAAAATACTGATGAAGGCCATTTGGTGATAACACATGATAACGAGCGAGAGGGTTAGCATGATGACTGTGTAGTTAAACGTCTTCTTCGGCGGGGGTGGGGGAATCGGTATCGGCAGCGGACGATGCTCCGGTGCGAAATGAATCGAGTGCATGGTTCCAAATGAAGCACGTCTGAGGTCGAATCGCTGATCTATAGGCAAAGGCATACTGTCTTCCAGGAAAGACGGCTTCTTGCGGATTTCCCGGAAAGCTTCCACAACAGAGCGCGAGCGATCTCGGAAAGACGCGCGGGAGATGGAACTTCGGGCGCGGTCTCTGGCGCGTCGAAGGGAGGCATGCTGAGGTAGCACGGCTGGGGATTGAGGAGGAATCAAGCGGCTGCGTTCTGTCGCTTGTTCTTCTTCGATTTCTTCCTTCTTGAAGGCGGGGTTGGTCTCTTCAAGGAAGAAGATACCCTGTACAATGGCCAAAGCAATGGAGACGGCCGCGAAAATGTTGGGTAGAAGATACGGGTAGCGTCCAAATAGGCCATCCTTTGCGAATGTTCCGGGGTAGAACCTTGCAGGCTGCGCGAGGAACCCACCCATGGCTGATCCGATAATGCCGCCTAGAGTCCAGACAAATGGTTGCGTTGCATATGCTTTGGGCTCATGTGCAGGGTTTGTGACAACTTCTGCCACCATGGTTTGCATGATGGCAACATTCCCGTTCAGCGCACCGCCGATGAGACGAGCAAGAAGCGCAACCCAGTAGTGCTTGGCGAAACCAAAAAGAAGACTAGAAAGCGCGACACCCGCAAGGCCTATTAATGCGACCGGTTTTCGTCCATAAACATCGGATATGGCGCCCCAGCCCAGTGCGGTCATTGCCTCAGCGATGGCATACGCGGAGACGAGTAGCCCAGAGTAAAAAGAAGCATCTTCTTCACTAAAGCCGAAGTCCTTCACCATTGGGTAGCTGTAGGCCAAGATAGAATTGAATGCTATCGGCTCCGAGAAGCGACATATTCCTGCGGTGCCGGTCAGTTGGTGAGGCGGCACAGCGCGGATAGGACGACATACCGATGATGATGAGCTGCTTCGTCGGGAACGGGTCATTGCTCGTGTCGCGAGGCATTGTCGGCCCTCTCTGCTGCACACTGCGGTTGGAGAGTGAGGTCAAAGTAAGAAGTTCAGGGTCCGTTCAAGTTTTTGCTCTGGTGGGCTTATCGTGCCGCTAGACCAAGGTAGTGACCGCGGCCTCAATCGGCGCTACGATCCCGCTCGCTGTGACTTCGGTTGCATATAAACGTCTTGGAGAGAGAATGTAGCTTGTTTACCCCTCCTTTGCCCCGCCCGCTGCCTAGTCCGGGGGGTTGCGTTATCGTGTTTATATCAATCCGCATCCTGCTCCCCACTGTGTGTCACCCCGCAGACCTGCATGCAAACCTCCGCTTTCACCGCTCTCAGCCATGACGACACAGCGCGAAGAGCGCTTCCTCCTACGACGGCATTCACGGCCATCAGCTTCGCGTAGCTCCCACGCGTCGTGATGGCCGTTGGCAAAAACAAGTTCTCCGACGTCACCACCCACTGCAGGCGTTGGAGAAGCACAACCATGACGCTCGCTGCATTAAACGGTGGAGATCGTTGCTTACGCTTGCGCGCAAAGGGAAATGCAAGCGAGCTGTGCTGCAGGCGCGGCACGTTATGACAGACACGTGCAGGCTACCGTGGTACACACCGCTCTTTGACTGGCCTCTAAGCTCTCCTACATTTAGACACGGGTGTCGCTAGCTGCATCATCTCAACCTCACATCATGGCACAAGCGGCTGGAGTCCGCGCTAGGAGCGGTTCCTGCACCGCTTCCGTCACATACAGGCCAATGCTCCATCTCATTTTCCAGCCTCGTCCAATATCTTCAGCGGTTCGGGTGCCGTAGTCAGGAGAGCCGCATCACGGGTGCGATCCTCCTTTGATGTTGAGCTGCCCTTTGCCAGCGCCTTCCTCGAAGCTTTCCTCATGGTCACCTCCTTCAGCATGAAGGACGTCGCAATCAGGGAACGTAGCTCATCGTAGCTTACACTATGATCCAACATCCAGAACCCATCCGCGACGAAGGTGTATTCCACTCCTGAGAGCCGCAGCGCGTCTTCGACTATCCATTCCGCTCCAATCACGAGGTACTCATCCGAGCATCCTTCGAGGTCGTCCTCGTCCAGATTGGGAATGTACTCTGGCGATAGGAACCGCACATGCACCGGACGCGAGCCGTAGAACCACGTCTGCCCAGTGACGGAACCACGCATATAGACCGGCCTCCATCCGTTGTCGCGAAGGGCTTCGTGAAGCTCGCTTCCGTTGACTACGGTTCCTGCATTCCACATCAGGGTCCCGCTGTTACATCTATCTAAAGGCAGGTCGTCGCTCATAGAAGCACCTGCGCGGGGTCTTCCATTCCCTTTCACCGGAAAGGCGGCCCGAATTCCATGCTCAGCAAGAGAGGCATCGAGAAGCTTCGTGTGCTCGTCACGGCTGTTCAGATACGTCGGCAGAAGGATAACATGTCTATCATGTTGACCTGGTCGGTCAAGACCACTTTCCGTAGACATGGAGTCCCTCACTGGACTGTCATGGCTGCTCTCAGTCTGTTCGGTCGAGGATGTCCACCCGGAGGTTCCAGCTGGATCAGCGATCGAGCTCACAACCGATGCATGCTGAGAAATATACTGATTCTTCATCGAGCGGAGCTCATCGAACGCAGTTTGGGACTCACTGCCGAGGCGAACAGAAAACCGCTCATCGCCAGCTCTGGTTTGGTATGTCCTATGCTCTGGAATATCCGGTGATGTACCATACAGACGTTGAAGCAGTCTTTCTGCCAGTTCGAACTGGTCTATCTTGTCCTCTTGAGGCTTGAGCACAAGGGCCCCGTTCGCGGCCGTCCCCGCGGGAGTTGGCTCATCGTCACCTATCTCACCGGGAACATTCCTGGCCTTCAATTCGGTATATGTCTTCTGGAACATGGCTTCTCGCTCTCGTTGCCTGTCATTCTCACGTATTGCTTTTGTTTGCCATTCCAACATGGCCTCTTGAGTCTGCTTTGCGGTTCTTTCTCGCTCCTCTCTTTCGCTCAGTATCTGTCGTTGCAAGTCGAGAATAGTTGTATCCTTCGTTTGTCCCAATTCTGTATCCAAAGTCGCTCTCTCAGCAGCTTCAGCAAGTTGTCTCTGCAGTCTTTCCAATTCAATCTGTTGTTCCACAAGCCGCCTTTGCACTTTCGCATTCTCCTCCTTCTCCTGCTCCGCCACCTTAGCCCTTAACCTCTTGAGCTCCCACTGGTCTTTGAGTCGAGCCTCCTCGTTCTTGATCCGCTCTTCCTCTTCTTCTCGCTCCTGTCTATCCTTGTAATATTTCAGCTCCATCCTCCTCCTGGTCAACTCTCGCCGTTCCATTTCCAGCCTCTCTTCCGCTTCTCTCAGCGGTCTACTTCTTTGAACCTCTTCCCACCGCTCTCTTACTT
>Ga0181472_100082_pt1 | contig 9948 bp, 6 predicted proteins | sample In1P11_FD_119087 | JGI IMG/M metagenome (GOLD analysis project Ga0181472, IMG submission 119087) | Clean room microbial communities from NASA Spacecraft Assembly Facility at Jet Propulsion Laboratory, Pasadena, California, USA -... ...
GAGAGTGAAACATGGGGTCGGGGTAGATGTATAGGCAGCAGTATGGGGTGGGAGGCGGGAATCTGAGGCGGTGGGTGGGTGGGTAAGGGGTTATAACTGGCTCCATTGGCTCGGCTTTGGGCGGCTCGAGGTACTCCATAATTGGCTACTCTATATAAGTCATTGGCTCTAGCCCAACCCATTATTCCCGGAGGGATAATGAACGAGATTCCCCGAGAACACCCGTTCAAGGAGAACCACCACTTCGTTTGTGACTCGGAAGCTAGCCTTCTTCTATTTATTATGGCTTGACCATTAGAGAGATCTACCGAACTCATAAGCAATGAGACTCAAAAGCTAGGGGGAGGGGCAACACTTAAAGGCTTCTATTGCCCCAATTCGACCAATTGCAATGAAAGTTGGGCCTTTGCACCAACCTTTCATTTGGAGTTAAAGAAGTTTGACTGGCGGGTGGACTAATTACTTACTCTCGTATCGGCCGCAGCTGCTTGTTCGGTTTCCATACCGCGGGGGTGGTCATTTCACTGCAGGAATACGGGTAAGATCAGGTACTGCTACAAAAGATAGATAGGATGGATAACCGATGTGCTAATAAATGCTGTGGAATTACCTACCTATAGATGTAAGCTTTTCATGGGGTTGGGGTTTGATTTATTAGAAGGTGGCTGCACGCCTAGTTGCATTGGGTCGGCCTAATGAAATGACTCAGGAATTATTTAGAAACCCTAATTAATATGGGAAACCACAACCAGAAGCCCGCCCGATACTTTGAAAACTCCCCTGAAATCGAGGGTGAGCCATTAGTTGCCGAACTCTCGACCAACGCCTTTTAGTTACTTATTTGAGAGCCCAATAAGTAAATTGAAATTGATTGCTCCTCATTAATTCCTCAGCACGGATGTGATATTGACCTATTGGGTGGGTCTGGGGACAGATGACATGACAGCTACGTAAAGCGAGGCACCGAACCGCTTCCCGTTGTCTCATTCGCGGAGATTAAAGAGTATGTTTGCTATATCCTCTATCCCATGTACGGTCGACCAATCATTGTGGGAGAGAGCCCGAGTTCTTGAAGTTGAGGTCTACAATAATGCATGATCGGATAATGCATCGGGGAAGTAGAGGTGTTGGTTGGGCCTGGTTTGGTCCTCCTTAGGGATGTGAGGTGTGAAAGGAGGGAGATAGGCGAGGGTTCCGTACCGTCCGTAGTAATACCTCCGAATTCTCTCGTAGTCACCGTATTGATTACCATTACCATTTCCCACCATTATATCTGCCCTCCACCCACACCTCAAATGGTTCTCTTTAACCTGAATGGAAAGGTGAAATGGCCTCCGTTTGCGTATATAATGGTTTGTTTGTTCAATCTTCCCCCTACCGGCTTATTAATTTATTGTTTTGTATTCCCATATTTCTTTTACCGTACGCTTCCAGTCTCGTACGCCAATACATACGTATTTATGCCATCAAGGTAGCCAAGTAGTATTCCGGTTATCAAGCCAATACATTCGTCCCTGGCTGGTAATAAAGAGTGCGGGTCTCATTGGCCTGCTGTACGCCAATGAGGGATTCTCTCTCTATGGTCGACTTCTGTACGCCAACGAGGGATTATGCCTATTTAAGGCCATAACTCGGAAAGCCATCGCTGCTCACTACCTAGTAGCGATCGTTGCAACAATCATTCACTTTGAGTTTCCCTATTTACACCTTCACTTTCACTTTTGAGTAGCGATAATTGAATTTATATCACCCGAAGTTACTTGGATCCGCGGGGTGGCTACTTATTGGCTTGGCGGGGCTCACAAGACAGAATTTATGTTTTATGCGATCGGGGCGGAAATAGCTACAGGGGTTCCTCTAGCTCTATAGATGGCTACCTTCTCTTGGACGGAACTCACAGCGGCTAGGGCTTAGGGGACTACCACTAATACATTGACTCTTCTGGCTTCAACCAAGGCTCCACTACTTAGGGCTCTGAATATTGACATTATTATTGAAGGTTTGAACCGCTGGATTATGAATCTGGACAAGATTTGGATGAAAAATGAAATGAAATGAAGGCTCGTGGAGATTGCTACTGGAAGAAGGAATGAAACGAAGCGCGTGAGAGGAGAAAAGAAAACCCGGAAATTGACCCATCTCCCGGTGTAGCTCCGAGCCCGTTGTAAGAGAAGTAGGAAGTCTCAAAGTGAGAGAGTCCTAGGTTGTAATAGTGGTAAAGAGAGTAACCGTCTTCCCTTAAGCCCTAGGGTTTAGAGCCATAAAGATAGCTGTTCCCGCCCCCATCCTGAGAAATGAAATAGAACCCTTTTCGCCTTCTGAAGAGAAGTAAGTGGTTTTCCGTATCTCCATTGCTTGGCGCCGTCTATAGTGAATGGTCTATAGTATAGTGACTGATCTTTCTCATTCCTACGCGAGTGCCTGAACTACACTCATGCACAGAAATAAGAGTCTAGTGGGGCAGGTGATGAATGCTGTCCATAGATAGGCAGATCCTTTACTCAAACCTTCCCTACTCCTTCCATTTAGGTCACTTTACTTAGTTATATCGACGCCTATCAGAATAATGAGTAGTGGTAGGCAGTTGCTCCTCCCTCTATGGATAGATTCCTACTACTCCGAATACCTGCTCCTATCCCCTGGGGGTGGGGATGCATGATTATATAGGTCCTTCCGGTGGAGATCAAGGGAAGGTGAAAAAGCAATCATCACCCTTTCTTTCGATTCCCGTCCTGACTCTATTTGGTCCTGACTACCCTCACCGTCCCATCCTGGATAAGACCTAACCGAACACGCTCTTTCTTTCTTTTCGCCAGGTCTTGCTCAAAGTGGCGCTGTTTCTTCTTCTTTTTTTGTGCGGATGGATTAAAATGATATCCAGTTTCAAGCTGCATCAACCCTGTGTGGCATCCAAGACTTGTCGCATGAGGGGGTTGATTTTGCCCCTATCCAAAGCATAATCTCTGGTGTATAATGACGAAATCTGAGGGGTAGTATGCAAGCGGATCAGAAGGGTTGTGATCAATCCAATCAAGCTCATGGGGTGTCAAACCAAGCTCAAGGTTCGAAGCATGGGTCTAGTTTAAGTGGGGTTGATCGGGGAACACTTATTCTTCATGAGGTACCAGGGTAAAGGGGCAAGCGCTAGCGATAAGGCATTGTGATCTCTCCGCGATACGCTCCTTCCTCCTCATGAGGCAAGCAATAGTATAAGGGGCAAGTGTCGATCTTTCGAACTAAGCTCATTTGGGTATATGTGTAGTCCAGTTTCATTGGGTTAATTGCAAGGGTAACGACTAAGTATAGCGGTAGTGAAAAAAGCGATAGCAATAAGGGGAAGGCAGTGTCGATCAATCCATCCCTCCTTCCTAGCGGTAGCGTCCATGGCCCTCCTTCTTCTTTTTTCTTCTTTGTTTTTGTCTTCTTACTAGCGGTACGTCCATCCATCGTCCTTAGCGGTAGCGTCCATCGTGCGTCCTAGCAGCGCTCAATCATAATAAAAAAACCAAGGTCCGGAGGGTCTTGCGCTTCCGAGTGCAAGGACCCGACAGGGGGCTCGACTGATAAGGACCTTTAGGTGCTCGACTGATAAGGACCTTTAGGTGCTCGACCATAAGGATGCGTTAGCATGCTCGACTGTTTTGGTTACTTATTTGAGAGGGGCAATAAGTAAACCCTAACCTTTAGGTGCTCGACTGTTAAGGCCGCCATCGAGAGGAGAGGAGAGGAAGTTGGACTGCTCTTTTGAGCGGCTATAGTAAGAACAACTATGCATAGGATGCCCGTGGTTAATGAATTGAGAGGAGGGGAAAGACAGGATGTATTCCGACGAAAAATGGCTTTGGATTGGAGGACTATAATGAGGAGGACGACAGATCGAAGATCGGGAAGCAGGGGAGCTTCAGCCAGACCGGTTCGAATCCGGCCGATCTTGACTTGAGGAAAGAAGGAAAGCATAATGACATATATAATGAGATATCTCTTTGTATACGATATTCTGGATTGACTTGATTTCTTCCCCTCAAAGAGCTCTGCGAAAGTAAGGTCCTTTACCAAAATGAGTTAGAGTTCGGGAAGATAAGGCACTTTTCTTCCTTCCCCTCAAGAGAGTTCGGGAATCTATTGAAGTTTGAGGATAAGAAAGTCGTATCCTGCCCTTCTTTAGAAGGGAAAGGTACTATGGTCTATTCTTTTTCTCTGGCCCCGGTTGGCTTTGAGTTCAAAATAAGTATAGGGTCCTTCTCGGTAAACCAACCCAGCCCCAGGCCCAGCCCCAGGCCCAGACCCAGGCCCAGGCCCAGAGTCCAGGCCAGAGTCATAAGTGGTGGTGGTCCATTCTTCCTTCCTGGTCAACCCAGCTGGGATCAGCGAAGTCAACCCTCCATATCTCCCTTCGCATATCTATCTCTATCTCTGGAGAAACACACACATATATGGATAAGGAATGGGTTCTCTCGCTAACGCTCACCTTCCTTTCCGGAATGGTAATCCAGAGAAGTCAACCCTCCATATCTATATCCCTTCCAACAAATATCTATCTCTATCTCTCTCTCGACATTCTATCTCCAGCAAGCTCCAAGGCAAGCGTTACGGCCTGACGAGGTATTGAATCTCCTAGCAGGGGGAAGTACCTCCGGGGAAAGTACCGTCACCTTCCTGGCTGGCAGGTAAGGTCCTGGCTGGCAGGTCCTGGTCAACCCACCCAGTAAGGTCTTGGCGAAGGTAAGGTCCTGGTCTTACTGGTCCTGATCTTAGGTAAGGTCTTGAAAGAAAGGGAAACCCTTCAAGAAGGTAAGGTGAATACCTTACTGGCTGGCAAGCAGGCTGGTAAGTACAAGAACACCCGACCATACGCTCGCTATAGATCAGGTTCCATCCGCTATCTATAGAAAAGTAAGGTTCCATCCGCTATCTATATATAAAGAACGTTTGGTGAATACTTCGTTACAGTTACCACCTTCTGTGAAAAGAAAAGAATAAAGAAGTTAGAAGAGATTCAGATATCACCCATGGAAAAAAGGATAGAGGGGAACCTGGGTGGGGATAGAGGGACTTTCACCCTCACGGTATATAAAGCCAACGGATTTTCCTCTCCTTATCAGTCGAGCCCTGTCGGACCTCTCCCGTTGGTCGAGCCCCTACCGGTCCTCTCCTTATCAGTCGAGCCCTGTCGGACCTCTCCCGGTGGTCGAGCCATGCTTCGCATCCTCTCCATTATTGAGAGTAGGAATAGCTAGTCTTTTTGATTTCCTCTCCTCTCCTCTCCTCTCGATGGCGGCCTTAACAGTCGAGCACCTAAAGGTCCTTATGGTCGAGCCCCCTAAAGGGTCCTTATCAGTCGAGCCCCCTAAAGGGTCCTCTCGATGGCGGCCTTATCAGTCGAGCACCTAAAGGTTAGGGTTTACTTATTGCCCCTCAAATAAGTAACCAAAACAGTCGAGCCTGCTTGCGCATTCAATTTACTTATTGGGTGGGGGGGCTTATGGTCGAGCACCTAAAGGTCCTTATGGTCGAGCCCCCTAAAGGGTCCTTATCAGTCGAGCCCCCTAAAGGGTGATGGCGGCCTTATCAGTCGAGCCTGCTTGCGCATCCTGGACAGTCGAGTGTGCTAACGCACCCTCACCATATGAATAGTGAGTGACCCCTAAAGAATATAGGGTGAGGTAACGAACGCTCGACCCCCGGGAGAGGGCCCTCACCCATATGATGGATGAGCGAGAAATCCCTCACCATATGAATAGTGAGTGACTCCGTCCCTCTATTTTAGGAAAATAGAGCGAGAAATCCCTCACCATATGAATAGTGAGTGACTCCGTCCCTCTATTTTAGGAAAATAGAGCGAGAAATCCCTTGCCCCTCCTATTTATTCTCTGGCGGCTTCGCACCTTCATTTGTACGTGTTCCTACTGCTTATGTTCCGGCATAAGCGATTATTCCAATAAGTAGTGTTTTGGGATCTGCACATGTTCCAAGTTATGTTGTTCCGGCATCTGATGGAGTTCCAATAAGTGCTGTTCCGCCAATAGCTATAGTTCTTACTTGCGATGTTCCGATATTCCATGTAGTTCCCACTTGTGTTAATAAGGGTGTTCCGACGAGTTCAAGTGTTCCAACGCCACTCAAGTTGGTAAGATTGGTTTCACCAACAACTGCCCCATCTTATTTATAGTCGTTCCGATTCGTTCCAATCTTCCCCACTGTCAGTATTCTGCTCCACTTCAATCCTAGTCACTGTAAGGTCCGTGGATCCCGTAGCCAGTCAGACCGCAGGCATTAAGCTTCAAGGCGCATCGATCCGGTGTCACGCTAAAAGCTAGGTCTTGCTAACGCATAAGGAATATATGGTACTGGCATGGATTCTTGTCATTATTTGTATAGTCATAACCATATCTTCAGGAGTCATTCCCCTAGTCATTCCAGGCCATTCCGCATGTAAAAGCCAGCATCAGTATATTAAGCCGTTGAAGCAGCAAAGGCACCATCTATAGCAGTTTCCCCAGTTCCATACGTTGCATACCCTCCATCTCTAGATCCAACACCAGTAGCTTCCCAGCAGTAGGGTCAGTAGCATAACCAGTGGTTTACCCATAAGCAGCCGTTGATGCAGTCGTTGATTCCGTAGTTGAAGTAGTTGAATAAACAACAGAAGCAAGAGTAGCAGATTGAGCAGTAGATTCAGAAGTAGATTCTGTCGATTAAGCAGTTGATCCAGTAGAGACAAAGGCTCATCTAGGAAAGACAGATGCAAAGGCTACAGTACCTAAAGCTAAGCAGGAGCAGTAGAAGAACCACCATCAGCAGAAGCAAGGGTAGATATAGTTCCAGGTCCAGCAGCACCCGTAGCAGCTTCTGTCGATCCAGCAAGTTCTTCTGTTGGCTCAGCATCAGTTTATCCAGCAGCAGAGTAAGCAGAGCCAAGTCCAGATACCGTTGACTCAGCAGCAGCTGATTTAGCTATTTCTTTTCATCTTTCTCTCACTCCCTTACATCGATATTTCCCTTTCCATTCTTCCTTCACCCTCTATCCAATCTTTCCAATCCTAATCATTCCGATTTCCTCAATTTCAATAACTTCCATTTATCCATTTCATCCATTCACTTGTCCTTGAGATGGGGATCTCCTAGCTAGCCTTCGCCTACTTCGCCGAGAGTAAGGAGAACTAAGTTCCCCTGTTTGGTTGGGTTGGGACATTTCCAAAACCTCACCCCCCATTATAATAGTAGGGCCTCAGGCGAGTCCCTCCGGGCCTTGTCATTTTGCTTTTTGCTATCCAATCGGATTCCGTCGGTGCATCTATAGCTAAGCAAGCCAGCCTTTATCGAGTGCAGTATCGATAGTGCTCACTCTCCCCGGTGCGAGCGCAGGGTCGACTACCTAGCTTGACTGACTTGACGGAGCATAAGTAACACTCTTCCCAATGAATCAATGAGCATAGGCAGCCGTCACGCCTAGCCTATAATCACTTGCCATCTATAAGCAAGCTACGAGGTGCTCTATATTTATTAGCGAGCGGAAACCACTTACAAACTTCTATAAACAAGCAAGCGACATCGAACGAACAAGCGGATGGGAAGGAAGAATCATCGGCCAAGCCGGGTAAGGAGGAACGGCAGGAACACGCGGGGAAGAGGTCTAGACAGCTCTCCGATAGATCATGACATCTCCTCAGCTTGCAGAGCACCCCCAAATACGACTCCAGAAAAGAATCCATGCTAAAGAGCGAGAAAGAATAAGCATACCTGCTGGAATAAAAGAATCCATGCTAAAGGCAGTGTCCTAGCCCACACCTCATCTTGCAACGACTCTGCCTCCTACCGTCGGCAGGGAATTACACTCTGAGATTCCTTTGAAGATCCAGAGATCCCCATGCTTTGTTCTATCAGAGAGTTCGAGTGGTCTCCGACAGACAGTAACTCCGAGTACAATCCCCTAACTCTGGTCCATATGGGTGGTACGTGTGAGTCATCTATCATTCTGAGGCGTTTATCGCTGCTTCTCTGGATAGGATGGATGGGATCGTTGGATTGAACCAATGGGATGAATTAGATCGCTGGCTTTTTGAGCTGGCTTTGAATTCGTTAAGGCATTGATTGGCCAATCGTTACTTGCATCGCTCGTTACTGGCAGGCGCTGGTCCAAGAAACAAACAGGCTGGGGCTGGTAAAATCTGGCTGGATGGGTCTCTCTTGCAAACTGGAGACAATGAACTTGACGGCGGGCTTGCCGCTGGCTAAATTGATGGCGGCGGGCGGCTGCTGGCTAGATGGCGGCTAGGGGGTGGGCAGAAGAATGATTGCTGGCTTACCTAGCTGGGATGAATTAGATCGCTGGCTTCGGATTGCTTGCTTTGCTGCTGGACCTGGAACAGGTACTCCAACTAGTTATGCTACTTATGCTGGATAAGCTAGATCTTATGCTTAATCGACATCAACAGCTGCATTCCAACTGGTTCTTAAGCTACTGGATATGGATCTCACTATGGAGATGGGTATGGATCTTGATCTGGTTAAGATGCTTAAACGTGCGCTTAAACCTATATATACTTATGGATCATATACATAAACAGCTTCTGCTGGTATTGCTGCTAGGTCAACGACTGGATCTACTGGATAAAGCTAAGCAACTGGATAACCCACTGGATCTACTTGTGCTTCACCGACTGCTTAATTGACTGAACCTTGAAAGGGGCTTCATCGATCTCTGCGTATTATGCTCTGCGTATTATGCTGCTGTTCACCTTACGTCCAACGTTCAACCTACAGTTATCATCACATCCAGTTGGTCACAACACTGTTACGCCTCCAGTCCACACAGTGAAATCGCATACCCGAAATGCTTAGATCGACCTTGCGACCTCCCCCCCTGAGAGAGAACTTCAGCGATCTTACTGCTGCCTTCGACCTGATCGAGACTTCGATTTATGATATCCGGATCTAGATTTATACCCGGATGGATCTCTCTTACCTGGATCTAGCCACCTGAGATCGAAGATCTTTATACCCGGCTGGACGTATCTAGATTTATACCCGTTTCTCTATCTCTCCCTCCTAATCTTAGATTGACCTCCTAAACCTTTTCACCTCACAAAACAGACCACCCATTGCACTCATCGTGAAGCATAGAAACCGTACCACAGTGAACCACAGTTAGTTACACCTGATGCAGTTCCACACCTAACTGCTTGCTGATCAATTGAACTTGCTGCTTGCCGAAGGTGGTATCTCGCCTTATCGATCTTGCTATCCCTGGAGATGAAGATGAGCTTGCCTGTGCTACGGGTTTTCACTGTGGTGTCACGATGGGGGCCTTCTCCTGTCAACCAGTCAGTGGTGGGGCCTTTTATCCCTATGGGTATGATATTGAACGGGGTATGATATTGAACGGGGTCTGGATTGAACGGGTCCTTCTCTCTCTCTCATCTGGTGGTAACACGGGGAACATAATCTCTCGCATATGGTGGGTCGACGAATGGGTGTGCTGGGTGGGCTATTTTTTGTGACCAATCTAGTGATCAAGAAACAATAGCAACTATAATTGATTCGAGCAAGTAAGCAGCATCTATCACTCATAAACACATAGAAGCTCTGGGTGTATCGACGTATGTAACGATCGTCGTCATTGCATCCAGTCTCGATGTAGGAACCTATTGTTCCGTAGGGGTAAGCTCCGTCCCGGGGTATGTGGGAAATATCCTTTCCATTGATGGGTAACATCTTGATTGTCTGGGAGCTTGGGGAACATATCTTTTCTCGTCCGGTGGAAACTTGACATATCTTCTCTCGTCTGGTGGTAACGTGTGGTCCTTTCTTCTCTTCTCAGCCAGTGATGGGGTCCTTCTCCTCTCCAGTGATGGGGTCCCTCTCTCCTCTGGGGGTAAGTACATATCTTCTCCCGTCTGGTGGAAACATGGGAACATAATCAATATCGTTCGGCGTATCAATGGTGAA
>Ga0181472_100083_pt1 | contig 9937 bp, 7 predicted proteins | sample In1P11_FD_119087 | JGI IMG/M metagenome (GOLD analysis project Ga0181472, IMG submission 119087) | Clean room microbial communities from NASA Spacecraft Assembly Facility at Jet Propulsion Laboratory, Pasadena, California, USA -... ...
AGGAACAACAACGACAACAACAAAAGGGAACCACTCAAGAACAATCAACCATGTCGACTAAACCCGCCATTGTCCTAGTAACCGGCTCCTTTGCCCTCCCCGAATTCTACGACGACACCACCGCCTCCCTTCGCAAGAGAGGCTATGAAGTCTCAGACCCTCAACTCCTTACTTCTGGCAAGAAGCCGGGACCTCCTCCAACCATGCACGATGATGCCGCTATGATTGCTAAAGAAGTCGAGAAATTGGCCGATGAAGGCAAGGACGTCCTCGTGGTAGCTCACTCTTACGGTGGAATGCCAGCTTCCCAATGTACCAAGGGTATCACCAAGCAAGAGAGGGAAAAGGAGGGCAAGAAGGGTGGAATCGTCAGATTGGCGTATTTGACTTGTTTGGTTTCGGATATTGGAGGGACGGCGGCGGAGACGTTGAAGGGGGTTGTTGATGAGCCATATATTGAGCCTGATCAGGTATGTCTTCCATCTTTCCCCATTTCACCTCTTCTAAGATAAGATGTTAATCCATACTTTTAGGATGGCTGGTTGTACCACAAGGACCCTTCAATCACTGCCAAGTACTGCTTCAACGACCTTTCCCCAGAGGATGGAACGGCATGGGTGAAGCGGATGCCTCAGCATTCGGCCTTCAGCTTTGGAACGGAGTTGACGCATGCCGGGTACAAGGACGTGCCGAGTTCTTGGCTTTTCTGCGAAGGCGATCTCTGCATTCCCGCAAAGTATCAGCGGGATGGTATTGATCGGATCGAAAAGGCGAGCGGAAAGAAGGTGGATGTTTTGAGGAAACCGTGGGACCACATCCCTATTGTATCCCATGCAGAGGAGGTTGCAGATTGGATCATAGCTGCAGCAGAGAAGGGTGGAACTTGGGAGTAAATCAGAGGGCGTCAAGTTGAGAGAGGACTCTCGGATGGAGTTTCGACTGTTTTTGTTTGGGATGCTTTTGTGTTTCCCTTTCTGTCATCGTAGGAGTGCCCTTGAATTCATAGCGTGTCCGAATGTTTGGCTGTTTGCTCCTTCCTCTCCCGTCTCCGACTCGACCGATTATGATTTCAAGTGCTGTCACCTTAGATGAAGAGATACCCCCATTTCTCAGCAAAGACTCTTTCAATCTTCCACGCGCTAGGATCCCACGGGACCCGTCCTGGGATGATATTGAAACTCGGCATAGTAAAGATATCATGTATGAACTCTTCATCATCCATGACGCCCGCCAGCGTGATCATACTGTCTCTAACCTTTGCAGCCGGAAACCTGTCGATCCATCTCGAATGCATGGTAATCATTTGCAACTCCGTAGGATGAAGGGTGTCGGGCACACTCGGACCCGCAGGAGTCGACTTCCCAGGTATTACCGTGCTACATGAAAGGCCAAGACATTGGCCGTTGATATACAAAGCGGTAAAGACTGTCATGGGGAAATTGGGTTGGATGACGGGTGCTGCTGCTGTGGCGGGAGACTGCGTTGCTGCCATGAACCTTGGCCAGAACTGACGGTCTCCTATTCCGCCGAAAGGACAAGCAGTGATGTCGGGGCCGGACACCGTCATTCCAGAGAATTCTGGGAGTGATGCGAGATCCTGGTAGAAATGGATTGGTTCTGGAGATTCGGAGATTGTGGTACAGTCGCTATCATTAGGGGAGCTATCTGATGCCTTGGCTTCAGACTCTGTCTGTTTGGCTTTATCTTTGGCCTCGCGTAGACGCTTCCCTACATCGATTGAGTCAGTGGTGGTGATATCTTTGTGTTTCTCCTCCCTATCTTGGCCAGGAAATATCCAGGACGGTCAGAGACTGAGACGTATGCATAACAAACGTCATTTGCAGTACAAATTATCAACTTCCTACGCAGTCTGATGGCTGAAACAGAAAGAGTATGCTTACTCCTCGCGCGTTGCGCCAAGCGATCCTGTATCTTCTTCCTCGCTTTCGCGTCCTCAACATTGTGCCAATTGTCTTCGCTTGGATCTGTCCTTCTAGCCATTATGCTTTGTATATGATTATCTGAGCTCTCTGTACGTAAAAACAACGATGAAAGGTAAAGGACAGTCCACGGACGTAAGAGTTGAAGTGCACTGGGTGATTACAAACCCACATATTTGTGAAGGATGCGCTAGCCGAACTAGGACAAGACGATGAGAGCGGACGAATAGATCCTCCGAACGGAGACTTCACTCTTGTGATGTTCGATTTTTCACTGTGAAAGAAGAGGTTCCAGAGGGATTTCTCGACGAACGCGCAATTCACTGCTAGTTAGAAGCTATAAAACGAGAATAAAGTCGACGTAGTCGCGGTGAACTTCTTTCGATCTTGGGTCGCAGAGCTTGCGTCCAACTCAAACATGTTATCGATCATAACATCTCCTAAAGGCAACAAGCTACATTGACAGGAAATGTCGCGCTGATATCATCGAGAAGTCTCATGGCCTTTGTTCGATCGCAAAGGAGCCCAAGCCGCGCGTCTACGGGAAGAGGAAGCCACTCGAAGACGTGACGTCCGGTTTCAGGCACCAATGCCACACAGGAAGATGACTCGTACGACCGACTGATACTCTGAGGCTCTTAAAATGCTGATATGACGTAGATGTTCGGGATCGTATGTGAGCTTCCATGGGCTGCGAGAATGCTTTATAGGAGCGCCGCGCAGCCTCCTGGCAGACGAAAAGCAAATAAAGCAACCATCAAGATGTAAGACAAGGTAGGGGAAAAGGAAAGATAGCAAGGTGTATCCCGCCAAGCCTGAGAAATGGGAAGGGCTGCCGTGCTTCAAGAGATGGCTCACGTGACATGAAGTGGTACGCCATCAATTCGCCGCGAAACCATCGATTGTGTTCCGCAGCGCTTCCAAGCGTTTGATGTTCGCCCGGATACGCTGTAAATACACTGATTGGTGGGGTTTCGACTCGTGAGTGGTCGTTTGAGGTCTGTAACGCGTTAGAGCGGAGCTTCGAAACGAACAACGCATAATACCAGATCCCACCCTCATACTATGTAATACAGCGGGATAGCTACTACTCGAGTATAAAGTTAGCCTTAGCAGACATGGAATAAGGCACCGACGATTTCTTCCACTTCGGCGGTGCGTTCCGTTTGATCGCGACTTTCGTTTTTGCCGATCCTATCAACATGCTACCTATCTTGCTTGCTATATGGTTCGCTGTGACCGTTGCGATACCGGTGCCCCAAGGAGCTGATGTAGGGGCTGTTGGACAGTGTCCAGTAAGTGCTCAGATCATCCAAGTATTGACGCATCTGGCACTAATCAGTGATGCAGGAAGACTGTTGGAATTCGAGCATAGCTTCAGCAGGTTGTGACCCAGACGTCGACGATGCCTGTTTGTGTGGACCCTTCTTCCATGCGGTAACGACTTGTCTTGCCGACAAATGCAGTGTGAATGACAATCTGGGTAAGCTTGTGGAGCACCCAGCTCCTGAGGTCGCTAACAATGCTCAATATAGCGGCATTGACTTTTCTGGAGCCAGCGTGTTGATAGATCAGCAAGTCTTTATCGACGATCGTGCGCCCCGTACCAGCCGTTGCAATTGCAGGACTCCGAGCGTAAAGGGAAAAGGAGGACAAAATGAGAGGTTCGAGGCAAATGAAAACATCAAACTTCATCTCCCTCGGAAATATCACAGCTGGTCACCTATGTTCTGGACGGACCTTGGGAACCGAATGCGACTCGAGTCATCCGCATGACCTGAAGTGCATATATAGCGCCGACTTGAACAATAAGGAGACAGCGACCGCGATTGAGACTTAATCTCAAGTGTGGGACTACTAGCTGTAACACTGGGTTCTGCGCATCCGAGCCATAATTGATCAGCGCGAGCGATGTCATAAAGTTTGAGTAGAAGCAATAGGAAGGAGGACGGCACGCACACAAGGAGCGTCCCCATCTTGATCGTCAAGTAGGTAGCAAATCAGCCGCATCGTTATCCGTTCCCATACCTAGGTTTAGGTTCATGATATAAAGGCGTACTTACCAGAATCGGCAGTCCCGGTGCTGCGTGTATACTGCGAAAAGCGTGTATATGTGATACCGTCGGTTGCTATAAAGGCAACGATCAACCCAAGATCAGCCATCTCCTGGAGAGCAAGTTCCCGCGGATTCCGTCAGCTCAGATGGTTGCGGAGAGACGGCCATACCGTAAGACGTCATGATAAGCTATCGTTTGTAGTGTAACCGCGGATTGCGCTGTGGATTTCAGGTCAATCTCACAACCCGCACGCTGGGGGGATTACTCTTGATCCACAAGATTTACCAGATCATGCGGATTCTCGTGCCAGAAGACGCCTGAGTTGTTGGAACTTTGTCGTGGCGCACACCAATGCTGTCAAGGGATAGTTTAACGGTAAAGACAACGTCCTGATATGATAGACACTTCTACCACTGAAGCAATGGAGCGCATCATGGAGCGCTAGAATGCAAGACGTAGAGCCGATGTCGGTATAGAATTGGGCGTACTCCTGCTCCGTGTCTTGGGCTGTTGAGCGTGTAGCTTGAGTGTAATCTGGCGTTCTCCAGGTAGGCGCCACCACCAGTTGGCTTCGGCGAAACTAAAGACGGTCTCAAGATCATCATCGACAGGTGTCGTTGGAGAATGCGGGGCTCCATAGAGATCATGGTATTTTGCCCGAATTTGACGCGTAACCTGCTTCATACAGATGCAACGATAAGCGGTGCATGAGAGGGCTGTTTCCCGGTGGTAGAAGGCCGATCGCTGCACTGTTTGCAAGTCGTGTGCTAAGTGGGCGTGAGACCTCTTCGCTGTAGCTTTTCCGCGTAGTCTGAGCGATTCACAAGTCTGCTCTGGAGACGTGGAGCACTTCGGCAAACGCGTTCCGGCGACCTCGTTGCGCACGCTAGTCCAGAGCCTCAAAGGCCAGGAGACATGAAACAGCACGGGAGCGGTGCGCGTGCTGGATTGTTGTCGATCGACCAGTTGACCACCTAAGAGTGCTGACGGGGGCCGTGGCAAATTCTCGGCATGATGGGCAAAGCCGTGATGGAGCGTTGGTGTTTCAATGAATGGTCATGCTTGGCTTGTACCTTGCAGATTTGAGGTGCTCGGCTGCAAAATTTGCGGCGGTGCGGTCGATCGTTGACGTTCGCCATCACATGATTTTCACATTCCGATTTTCTCCGGAAGATGTCGCCTAGTGATGGTACCTCGGGCGGCACACGAATTGGCTGGGCAGACAAGTACCTGAGCCGCCAGCACGTGGGCCGGATGTGTTCCTCAGCAGCCCGAGAAAACAGCGGAAAATTGCGCGATGGTAGGTATCCACCGGCACTAAACAAATGTGATGCGCAAAGCAAGTCTATCGAGAGGCTAACAGCTGCCTATCATTGTTGTGCTCACGCATGAAAGGCATGACTGAGAGCAAGCTCTTGGTTGAGGGCACGCGGTATCGCAGGTGTAATAGCACGGCGTTTAAGGTGTGAAGTTATGATCTTGGTATAACGGAACGTGTCCTATTTCGAGCCTTTGCAGACGGGGAAGGTTCCGACCCCCACCAACTCCCTCAGTTTTGGCACCCACGCCGATTCAGGGTCGCAAGCTGTAAGCGGCCGGGGCTCCACAGAAAGCGAATGGCCTCATGATTTGGCAGCAGGCGACGCCTCTCACACCGCGCAAGTTAGTGGAGCCAAACCGCACATGTCGTGATCGAGACACAGCGTTCAATGTTTGATAGTGGATAGGATTCTGCCTGAGTTGGCCGGCAGGAGGAGTCGATCGCCAGGCGCACCCTAGGGCTTGACCGACATTTTCCTCTCGGCCCGATCCACCCTCGACAGATCTCGTTGAGCCGAGCTGGCGCTCAACACCACGACCACGACGACACTGCGACAATATCGTGGTGCTCAGCACAAGCCCGCCGCGGAAACGTGCACATCCGATACGCCGGGAGTGTTGGAGAGAATGCAAAGCAAGTAGTGATGTGATAGTCGCGGTGCTTTTCTTTTTATGCTTCCCCAGACCCCAGAGCCCCCCACGCTTAGGGATACGAAAGCAGCCACAGGGCAACACCCGCGAACGATTGGCCATCCCTTTGGCATCCTCATGATCTGACAAGTGCGATCTCTGGCGGCTATGGAGCAAAAGCAGCTCAGGAAGAGGACATCGTAGTCCGCTCAGCCAGTCCGCCTCGAGCCTTGGGCGTGGTGGGGTTGGCCCTGTGAAGGATGTACGTGTGTGTGATGTCTTGCGTGCTGGCCAATCCTTGCAGCAACTGCATCATCGACGACTGCCTGCTGGAACGCCATTGTGCTGCCCGTGTTGTGCGACGCCCGCGCTGAAACCTGGTGACATCTGAGATCCAGCGACGGCAGGCAATCGCAACCCCGGATTTGCTGGACACCTGCCTCTTATCTCTCCAAATCTCCAGACTCAAACTGCCCCTCCTCCATGCCCCAACCTTTGACTCAACCTTGGAAGTGTTTCTCCATCCAACCAGTGCTGTGACCCGTGGCTGACAGCGTCTGCCTCAGCAGTCCTCGAAGACGACTCGCCCTGACGCGTGCACTGCGTGGTCGGGTCCGTATTACTGCTACACAGGGACTCCTCAGCCTCGCTCATTACTCGCCCCCAGTCTGCCAGCGTGGTGTTGCGCATCGCTCAGCAAGCAGCAGCAAGGCAATCGTGCACCCTCACCGCTATCAGCCCACCCGCCGCCGGACAGTTGGCAGCAGAAAAAAAATATCTGCAGCGTCTTACGTCGGCTCAGCTTCTCCACAAGTCCACATTTTCTAGAAGCCCGCGTCGCACTTTGGCCGAGATTTGAAGAAAAGCTAGTCGGTCGGACGGGCATTTCACCCTCGGATATTCCGACAACGCACTTCCAGCACCCATCCCTTGACGCCAGGACACGTATAGTAGGTGGGCTAGTGTTCCCCCCGGCAGAGCCCCCCAGCACCGTCGGACCCTGTCGCCTGCGCCTCAATATCAGCCAGGCGCACTCTCTCTGCACGCTGCACACGCGCAGCAAGTCCAGGGCGCGCGCAGACGCAGACGCAGACGGTCGCCCCAATCTATCGATAGCATCCGCAGCAGTCAGCATTGCGCGACCGGGGTCTCGCCTGATACATCTCCACGACTCGAGGTACCTTCGCCCCGTATCTTCGGAGGCCACACCGCGACGCCCAAAAGAAACACGCTCCACACCCGCTGCCCACCCTGCTTTCCCCTTCGGGCTTGGCGCCTGTGCTCCTTGCTAATAGGTTCCCGGAAGATCCTCGCACCAAAACTTGTCTGTGCGAGAGAGCGGCTTACATTCCCCACGTTCTCAAGCCTTTTCCTCTGCGTCAGCGGAGGCTCGGTATTTAAGTGTCAACCCACCCCAATCCTTCACCCGACTTTCGCTCGCCCACTAGAACTCCGCACCACGCCGCCCGCCCTTGCAGCCGCCGGTGCTGATCACATGCAATCCTCAACCTCGCCCGCAGGCTTTGGCAATCTACTAAACCCGGACTCCCCCAACGACCATCAGAGTCCGCCCCTGCATTCTTCCAACATCACTACTCCACAAACACAGCCGCCCATGGCCACTGCTGCCGTGAGCCTCATGGCTCCCCTTCTCCAAAACGCCCAGGCCTCTCATGACGAGCAAAGACAGGACCTCCCAAGGCCGTACAAGTGCCCCCTCTGCGAGAAGGCCTTCCACCGTCTGGAGCACCAAACTCGCCATATCCGGACGCATACTGGCGAGAAGCCTCACGCATGCACATTCCCTGGATGCTCAAAACGCTTCAGCCGTTCAGACGAACTCACCAGGCATTCACGGATACACAACAACCCGAACTCAAGACGTGGTAACAAGCAACATGCTGCGGCTGCTGCTGCTGCTGCGGCGGCCGCTGGAATGATGGAGCCCGGTGCCGGTATGGCACATATGATGCCGCCGCCCTCGAAGCCAATCTCCCGCTCAGCGCCCAGCTCGAATATTGGATCACCCAACGTATCACCTCCTCACTCCTTCTCCAACTACTCACCAAATATGTCCCACGACCTCTCGTCCTACCGAAGTGGGAGCAACAGCAGCAGCACGAGCCCGAACGGCCTGGCTCGCAACATCGATCTGCTTGCCGATGCTGCATCAAGGCTCGAGCAGCGACACCCTGGCCCTTCATACTCACATGCAAACCGCCACCTGACAAGTCACGGCTTCCATCCGTACAACAGTACCGGTCGCCTTCCCGGTCTTTCGCAATATGCCTATGCCTCGCAGCCAATGTCAAGATCGCATTCACATGAAGATGATGACCCATATGCGCACCGAATGACAAAGAAGTCGCGCCCAGGCTCGCCCATGTCCACCGCGCCACCCTCCCCAACGTTCTCACATGACTCGTGCTCTCCAACGCCCGACCATACTCCGCTTGCTACTCCCGCCCATTCCCCTCGGCTTCGACCGCATGGCTTCAGTGACGTTCAGCTCCCGCATCTACGCCATCTGTCATTACAGCATGTTCCTGCACTCGCACCAATGGAGCCATCGACCAACACGGAGCAGCCGTATATTCCCAGCCAATCTACTGGACTGAGGATCGGCGATATCATCTCAAAGCCGGAGGGCGCGCAGCGAAAATTACCCGTTCCCCAGCTTCCCAAGGTTGCGGTTCAAGACCTTCTGAACACTACTAGCATACACTCCGGAACCTCGTCTACTAATGGCTCTGTGGCCGGTAACGACCTTATGGATCGCTTCTAATCGACCGAAATACCAAATAACACGGAAGGGAGTTTTATGGCAGCATCGTCTGGGTTTTCATTCTAAGCGAGCAAGTCTCTAGGTCTTTGAAAGTAAAGAACCGTTATGGGAAGGAATAATAATGGAACAGGCGCAATTAACGAGTTTCTTTGCGTATGGTGGCTATAGGCCAATAGACTCGGATTTTCTTTTGTCGGATTCAAACATACCCAGCGATCCCAGCGATTCGCAGTCGTGTATTACCACCCTACTTTTTTTCTATCCTTATAGCGTTTACTGTGGACAGCTTGGCCAACCTGGTGGGGTTACGGCTTGTTACGGCAGAGTTAGTTGAGAGAATTGCTCAAAACTTGATAGGTTGTAATTCACCCCTTCGATTCGGATTGCTATTACGAAATGACAAAGCGTGACGTGATTTTGAGCCAGTGTGAGGCAAGCGTTACACAGCAAGCGGTTCCGGCAGGACGGTGCTGGTTCAGACGGGCTCAAGATTGACCCCCGCGAAGACACAACAGTATCATGAGAACATCATGAGATACGTCCCCTTCTCCACACTTGGACTTCCCCACGGGTTGTCTCACCCCGAGCGCAGCGAGGGCGCGCGCAGAGGCGGTGAAGAGGGACCGTGTCGCTGGGACACTAGCGGAGATTCCAGCCTTTTGCGTAACCACGCTTTTGGCATGTTGCAACGATAAGCTCACAAAGCCCCGAGGGCGCCACGCAGCAGCAAATCTCCACACTCATGCAGCGCTGCCTCCGCAAAGCCGCCAGGGACAAGTGACATGAGAGTAGCGTTGGAGGCGTGACGGTGCGGCGGCCAGCGCGCTCGCAAAAATCACAGCTTGTTTGAAGTCCACTTTACCTTCCGAGCTCGGAACTCGTAAGCACCACACAAACCCCTGACAGAACCCAAAATATCTATCGTGAGCCGAGCTCGCCATATCGTCGGCAGCTGTCGGGAGTTGAAACCGTGGCAGGCAAGGAACAGCGACGGATGCGACCTCACAATCACAAATATTGGAACATGGCATCATTATTGCAAGCGACCAGCAATCAATGACTACTGCTTGACTGCTGCACCCCAGATCCGACACTCCGCATCTATGATCGCCCTCGCGGTATGCAAGCCCGGCTTCTGATTTCCCCAGATAACAAAGGAGAGCCTCGTTGCGTGGGCGTCTCGACCCTAGCGGAAGCGCTTCCGA
>Ga0181472_100084_pt1 | contig 9914 bp, 11 predicted proteins | sample In1P11_FD_119087 | JGI IMG/M metagenome (GOLD analysis project Ga0181472, IMG submission 119087) | Clean room microbial communities from NASA Spacecraft Assembly Facility at Jet Propulsion Laboratory, Pasadena, California, USA -... ...
ACCTCCGCCTCAATCCGCTTAACCACGAAAGCCGTAGCGCTAATGAGATTTGATGACCACTGATTACTCCATGAGATCTGTAGTATAACTCGTCTTGCGGTAGCTTCGTAGAATGTTGTAATACTTTCTTGGGATATGCTATGCGGCGAATAGCTCGAAGGTTTTCGAGATTCATGCGCCACAAGTAGTGCGCCACACTTACTTATCTAATCACATCTGCGGCTTGGTACGAGTATTGAAATAATAGTTCGGGTCGTTTTATCATTATTATTATAATGGCTACCATAGACTGTAAGTATGAGCAGTTTTATGTCCTCCGCATGTCTATTGGGCTTGTCTGCTCCGCTGCACGCTCATTGGTGACGTGTAGGAGGCGACGTCCTCGACTTTGCAGCTCTTACCTTTCGAGAAGCGTCCCCATCGTTCCTTCGGTGGGTCATGCACATCACTTTTGTCCACTGCTTGACGATTCTCTATGTATGAAGTTCATTGAGGCTAGGTGCTTGATTGTAGTTTTATACATGCAGAAGTCTTCCGGTTAGATAAATCAATGATTGATAGAATATATTTGATAAAATTTAAACATAAACATCAAATATCCGTTATTGTCTAGTGGCTAGGATACCCCGCTCTCACCGGGGAGGCCGGGGTTCAATTCCCCGTAACGGAAGACATTATTTTGTGTTTTTCCTTGCTGGACAGTTTCATCCTTATCTTCTATCATTTTGCCATTATGAGGAGTCTGTGGTCCTGTATGTGGTAGATGCGATGGAGGACAGTAGGAGTGAAATGTAGCCGGTAAAGAAGCATATCTATAGAGCAGGTCTCTCATGGAGTAATCAGTGGTCATCAAATCTCATTAGCGCTACGGCTTTCGTGGTCTACTTCTAAAATGAACATCGCTTTCCATATACGCTTGATGAGCTATGAATATACGAAATGCTAGAGCTCCATGGTTCGCGCCTTTGCGCAGTGGCGAATTCTAAGCGCTATAGGAACTCACATAGTACTAGCCAAGTTTAGCACAATCCGCAGAAACCAAAGGAGAAAAGGAACCTACCGTCAAAACACTTCCCTCACCTTCTCCTTCCGGCGTTGCAACACCATCCAGATACACGTACAAAATCAACGCCTCCCCATCCACAAAACACGCAATGACACGACTGCCCGCTAACCGCCCAACACTCATAACCTTGCCCCAATCCCGCGCGTCGATCCTAACCTTCGCCCACCGCGCCTCCTCCTCCCTCCCTACTCCACGCATGCGCGTACTTGGATGTATCGCAACATCCTCCACAGCCCTTGGATCCAGATCCGGATTCGCAAGGCCGCGCCATGTAGAGCTCAACGCTTCGATACCGGGCCCTGGCGTCGCAAGCGCAAGGCGCAACTCGCCGTGCATTGAAGCCGCTAGCTCGAGTTTCGGTGCCTTTGTGCTCGCAGGGACTTCGGTGCCGCCGCCGAGCGCGAGCTTCGTGAAACGGTCGGATACGTTCTTGAGTTGTGCGAGGGGCGGGAGGACGATGTGAACGTCTGGATCGCGGCAACGAGGTTCGTGCAGTCCGATTACGGAGTCTGCGGAGAGGACGCGGATCGGGATGTCTTGTGTTATGTGTGTTTCACGATCGCGAGAGGTCGTAGGCCGGACTTCGTCAACTGCGAAGTCATCTTGATGGTGGCCGAAGCGCTGTGGAGAGGCGGCGTTGTTAAAGGAGTTCGTGACAATTGTGAGGGAGAGGAGGGGGATGTCGTCTTTCTTGGTTAAGCGGATTGAGGCGGAGGTTGCTTGGGAAGCGGAGCGTAGAGCTCGTAGAAGAGGTTGCAACGGAACTTCGAGGTTGATCGTGTTTAGGTTGTCCGGAGCGGCGGATTGGAGTAAGTAGGTTGAGAAGATCGTATCCTTGGATACGTTGTTAGATGTTATGTGAAGTCTTGTCGAGCTTAAGTGGACGTACAATTGAAAGGACACTGGGTTTCAGGTGAGCTCCATGTGCCTCCTTTAGGCGCTAATCGAGACTCACGCCCATACTTGAGTCCCTTGCTCTGGAATGATTGTGAAGCGGACTTCATTGTCGTTCAGGCGAACCCAAGCTACATTGCCGATGGATGCCAATGAGGCGGTAAACTCTGTGATCACACGTCAGTAGACTAATTTATAGCAGTACGAATCATGAATGCTCACTTGTAAACACTATAGTGTTCTGAATACTAGCCTTAAAGCGCATTTCATGTTGTTCCACAGTCACAAAGTTAACGTTCAACTCCACAAAACAAAAGTACCGAGTTGAGGAAAACGTGGGGAACGGTTCGGACACCCCCTTCCCCGCCTTGTGATAAGTTTACTCTCGTAAATGAGATAGATGAGGACGACAACGATGACTACGACGACGATGAGCCCGTCAAGCAAAGTGACGCCGTCAAGCAATTATTGAAAGAGGAGGTTAAGGCAGCGGCCGCACGGGCGTCGCCCGTTTGTAAGGGCCCGTTGGATAGGAAAGGCTACTAAGTGTCGGAGGAGATGGGAATATGAAGAGTCGGGAGTGGGGTTTTGTGCACCTCGATGAAGGCTGATGCGTTTACGAAATTACGAAGAACTAGCGTCAAGGTTATCCAAGAAAACTAATGAGATCAATGTCAAACACGATTCCCAAGCTATCACTGCTTGGCATGCTGTAGTGAGGATGGTGAAGTGTTTGTTCGCGCAGACGCGGGATGATGCAGAGCTGGAGATCGGTTATTTGGGCTCGTTATTGACGTCGAAAGGTTTAGTTTCTACGGAGAGCCATCATCAAAGACTGTTGTTCACGTGTTCACGCTTTACACTCCATCAACGAGGATCCGCTAGGTCTTATGGTAGCACTTCGTCTCCTCCCCTGGGATTTCCATTTTGCAATGATAATTATAGGCGCGATATGGGCTGAGTATATAAGAGAAGTCACGTAGGAGATATCGCCCGTACACCGGGGGATTGTTTCCACCTCTCCGCGACCCTAAAACCAACTTGTAAAAAAAAATTCCACCGCTGCTTGATCCCTGCGACAAGCCCACCAAGCACGAGGAATAGGAGAAGCGGAGGCTGCGGATAGGTGCCGTGAGGGTGCTGATATCCTCCTTCTGCAGGTGCGGATGATGTTTTGCGCAACGCTTTGATCTTACGCGTCACGGCCAGGCCCGGCAGTGCGGACGGTGAAAGCCCAAGGCGGTGACGCTCGACCATCATACAGAGTGCTGCAACGGAGGTTTGATGATCATGAACCTGGACCCGTCCAATTGAGTCGTTGACGTAGTTCACTACAGCCGGTCGAATCCCCCCTACCTCGGACTCAATCTTCTAACTGATTTCGTATAGACACATCTGGTGGATACAACCGACAGGCTCCCCGGCGTAATCTTCCCATGCAATTTCGTCGTCTTGAGCGTTGATATGGAGTACAGACCCCTTGTTCTTTGTGTAGCGTCGCACCAACACGTCCTCTTTGACAGTTGGGAGTCCAATGATAGCGGCCGCTGCGTTCCAGATGAGGTCGATAGCATATGTGACCTCGCTCGTCCAGGCAATCGAACTTATAAACCCAATGTTCCGGGTGCTAGGAGTAAGACTTCATACTTTAACCTCATCTTCATAATCCTGCTCCAAGGATGCATGCTCTCTTGATTCAAGAATTCAAGAAATTAGCGAGGGAAGAGCAATGCGCTTCCGAGTGGTTGCCCTATATGGGCGATTGGATCAAGACCTATTAATATTCTGGAAGAGGCTTTACTGAGGTCAGTCATATCGTCACAGACTCTGGGGTGCACCAAATTCAGAAATCAAGAGATCGCCAAGGGACAGAGCAATGCGCTTCCGAGGGGCTGCATTGGATGGGGCTGCAGGACCAAGATCCGGCATCATGTCGCACACAGACGTTGCTGAGATGAAGCATACCGTCGCAGAACTTGCTTTCTCCTTAGCAAGGGCGTTTGTGCTTATCGCAGGAGTTTGGTCCGGCCAACTGCTTCGGCCCAGCCAAACCGTGCAGCATCCCAAACTGTTCATTAATCTGGCATGGGTGAGGCCGTGAGCTGAGGCCTCACCGGAGCATCTTTTCGCCCGGATACGCCTCGGAAGGGACAAATTTGTCGTTCGTAGAATGTCTCAATCCAGAATGCGCATTCAATCATGGCAGCCTATGTTGATGCATTATTCAGCTTAATGCGAAACTGGCGCATCGTGGCATTTCCAGGCTCCGTCGTTGTACCGTACGGCTGATGCTTCGACAAGAGGCAACATTTTGTCGTTCACAGAATGTCTCAATCCAGAATGCACACTCAGTCATGCCCTTTGCACGGTGGTGCAATATTCAGCATAGAGCGAATGGGGTGCATTATGGCAAGACTATCAAGGTGTATGTCGCTCAGAATTTATAGGTCAAAGGCGACGGCAAGGGCGATTAGATTCCAAATGCCTTCTGGTATTATGATGACTAAGCAGCGATCGGCTGTTGTAAAGGAAGGCGCAGCACGCAGGAGCGACTCACAACAATCGCTTATAGTACCTACGCTCTGTATTGTTAAGGCCGTTCCTGTTCTCATTTTGAACTGGCTTCAATAGTGCTGATCTGCCCTTGCGACTCGTGTAATAGTAGTCAATCTTATTCACATCCGAGGATATGTCTCATTCTCATAAAAAGTCACACTAGCAACAGCCCCAAGCACTGCTAGTTCGCTATCGTTGATGCAGATTCTCGAAGTCCTATCACATAAGACCTACAGAACAGGGTCCGAAACTTCATCCTTGACCGTCAGGAAGACATTTGGAACTACCGGCCTGTGTTGCAGCGACCTTGTACCTGTTGCTGCTATAATCGAAGCCGCATGCCAGCTTGCGAAAGCTCCTAGCATGCCGATCATTTCCCAAGCTTTCCGAGCAAGACTTCGGCTCAGCCCAAGTGCTTACCGAGAATGGTGACTTCCCAAGTGCTGACATCATGGACGAAGCACTCGAATCCGTCAGCAATGTGTAGGATTGGCCTTGCACACCCATTGGTACGGAAGCCATATCTAGCTATGGTTGCCGAGCAGAAAAGCAATCTGGAAGGGAGCATCGTCTGCGCCTAGTCCCTTCTGGAGATCCCACCACTGCACCGCTGCCCACCTTAGCCAACTATGCACCTATGCGGTCACCTCATCAGCCGCACGGTTCGAAAGCGGAGCCTGCGAATGTCACGATGTGTCAGATAACGCCGAGAGTGTGTCGTTTGTACCATTAGATGCGTTTATACGAAATCATGCAGAAACGAGAATGAGGGTGGAACAATCCCTCCGGAGGTGATCAACTACGTCAATTACGTTAACCGTTGACCCTAATCAGACCTCCGTGGCAGCACTCCTCTTCATGACGGTCGAGTGCCACCGCCTTGAGCCTGTTGTTTGTATTCATCACATGCGTTCGTACGAAAGCAGCCGAAAAAAGACGAGACTGGGCTGGAAGCAATGACGCCGGAATGTGATTAACTGCATCAAAGACTTAACTGCATGGACTCTACCTCCGTGGCAGCACTCTTCAAAATGTCCGAGCACGATTGCTTCGGGCTTACACCGTCTTCACTAGCGGGCCGAGTAGCCCAAGGATAATCCTCGCGTGCTCGGCAAGACTTGACGGAGCCTTTCAAGGCCTTTCGAGACTCGCGAAACGTCGAATGCCCTCGCTGGCTAAGAAGGACAATGGTGTGGTTTGAAAGCAGGGCGAGGGAACCACCGGAAAGAAATCTTTGAGCACTTGGCAAGGCCCCGCGAAAGCCGCAGAAAGCTACCAGCACCTGGGTAGAAGCCGAGCGTGACAAGCGGCCAATGACCATCCGCAGTTGCAGATCGGCCACGTTGTCAAAACATCAGAAAACTTTGGTGAGGTGGGAAATCATTATGGAGGCCAAGCTTTGCTGGCAAATGGACTGGAATTTAGACAAAAGGTGGCGGAATGCTGGGCTCATGACATCTCCAACAGAATCAGTGCAAATGAGTTCCTCGAGTGTCTGGAGTGTGTTATCAGCAACCCCCAAGCACTGCAAAATGCATTAAGCGCTACCCCTAAATTGTCGAAATGTCGGCTTTCCAACTGTGTCGACTTGGGCACTGTCTTTTGGCAGTGTGTTACTATTCAACTACCCGGCATCCCTGAGGAGCTCTCATTCGACGACTTGGGCACCCTCCAAGCATCATTGGTTGATGTTCTATTAATGATCCCGGTTACGACGACCCATTGAGCGAAGACCGTTTTCTTCTTCAGTTAGTAGCCCCCTAGCACGTTGGGGTGGGCTCCAGAACCCCAGCATATCAGCCTTCTTTGCTATTGCAGAAGATGCGCGCCGAAGGGGCATAGAACCAACAAGCTACCATACGAATCAGGTGGTAACCTAGTTTCTTCTGAGTCTATATCGCTTTACACAGAGCAGAGCGATCGGTCCAGAACTAAAAATGTGCGTTCAGCAATATAAATATATACGGCAAGTGCTTGATCATGTCGACAGCGGTCCGTGGCCGGATGTTTGAGGCAATATCCAGGCGATCTCCGCTTTTTTTACGCCCTAAGATTGTTGGAGGAAGATGAGGACTTTGATCTCGAATTCTCAGGATTACCATTGTCAATGGTCGAGAAGGCGGTGGCCAGCGCAACGATGGTTCTTCAAGCGAGAAGCCAACAGCAACCAGACTCATTATTCCAGTAGCAATGTGTAAGAACTTCATCGACAACACGTTGTCACGTGATTTATCCAAAAATGTCTCAACGCGAGTCTAAAAAAATTTTGTTTTAGCCTTCGGACTGGTCTGAGAAGTCTCGGTATTGACAGGGAGGCAAACCTATAAGGGGCTTTAGAGGGCTTGTGCTACGTGACTCAACCATATAATTACAATACACATAGACGATTACGGACTACGCTTACGAGCGTTGGGCAAAGCTTAGAGTAGTTTGCTTTTATCCGAGACTTTCTTATCGGTGCAGCAGACACAATCGATAGAGATATACCGAACAACGCAGACACGAAAGGCAAGAGCAAGCTCAAACAGCAAGGCAGTCCTTCCCCTTTTCCTATTTCTACTATACTTCTGGATCTGCCTTTATCGCAGTAACGCACCACAGGTCTAGAATCCCAGCCTGGAGCCTTGCTATCTAATCTCTAGGTACGCTCCTGGTGCTGCCTTATCCTATTTGTGCTTTAGGCCACGATAGTAGTGAGTTGCCAGCTCCGTCTTCGAATCTCAGCGTTATAGATATATAAATAGGGGAGGAAATGGGAGGGTCCATAGGGTGCGTCAGAACCAAATATCCGTCCCTTAAGAAAGATATACACTCGCTAGCAGCTGAAAAGGAAGAGACGAAGGAGTAGACAATCTCGATAACGTCTCTTAGTGTAGGCATGGCTAGGGGAGTACTATGCTTCTCTTGAGAAGTTGTCGCTACAACATCTCCATCCGAAGAACGACGGCGATATCATCTTAGTTATTAACATTATTGTCGTCGGCTCCACGGACTGGTCCGTCGCCTGCATCAATCTGTACTAGACTAATCATCAGTGGATGATCGGGTCCTCATGAGAAATTAAAACTTATGAACTTACGATCAAATGCATTGTACTGTTGATGATGTTGAACAGGTTGAGAAAATCATTACAAAGCTACGGGCATGATGAGGATTTGAATACACTTTGGCAAAATAATATGGCTTGGGATCTTAGAATTATCATGAGTGAACCAAGAGAGTAGATCTTAGATCTTAGATCTGTCAGATGCTCGTCATGTTACATGCTCGCCTGTCAGATGCTCGCCTGTCAGATGCTCGCCTGTCAGATGCTCGCCTGTCAGATGCTCGCCTGTCAGATGCTCGCCTGTCAGATGCTCGCCTGTCAGATGCTCGCCTGTCAGATGCTCGTCTATTCCATACTGGTCTATCACGTACTGGTCTGTCACATGCTAGAGGTCTTCCAATTGGCCAGATGCACCTTACCTAATCCGGCCTTAGGGGGCCCCTAGGAGAAGCGTGACAGTATGAACCAAGTGACAAGGCAATTTAATACCGACGTCCAAGCATATGCGAGCAATTGCGCCGGCTGCTTTGATTGCAGGTATACACTGGCCGACCATAGGCACTATGCATCTACTAGAAGAAACATGCGTGATTTGACATTTGGAACATTCATCCGTCATGCCACTTGGTGAAAGGATAGCATTCTCTGCACATATTTACTAGCAGTACAGATGCTTGCTTGCAGAGTCGTGTCGTGCATTCACTTGAACCTCGTCTGTGTCACCTGGTTGTAGCAATCACCTGGATTGTTCATCACCTGGACTGTTCCATTCACCTGGATTGTTCATTCACCTGGATTGTTCATTCACCTAGATTGGCTTATTCACTTGGATTCTCGGACAGTCAAACAGATCTTCGTTCCACAATATAAATACCCCCCTTCTCCCCCAGTCATTCTTCCTTGTTACACTACACCATCTTTAACTTGAGTGTTTTCTTTCACTTGGCATTCTTTTCATTCCTGTAATTTCATCTGGAAACCAAAAGCTTGCCCGGAGCTCAAACCTACACCTCTACTATCCAGCTGGATATTGACACACACGCCACTGATTTCTTCTCCAATTCACTGGAGCCAACACACCAACCAAGTTTGGCCTCGTTCCGCCCATTTGATTTCCAGACCAAACCGACAGTCTGAACGTTCAGCCAACACATCAACCAAATTCGACCTTATTTGGTTTCCAGACCAAGACCTCCACTTTAAACATTGATTTTAATCGCTCTCGAATATAAGACTGGAATATGGTATGAATTTCGTTTCCAGACCAAAGGTCTTACTCCGAAGCTAACGTTTTCAGACTTTGTCTTTTGAAGGACCGTGACCGGCTTTCTTTATACATATACACTCCTAGAAACTATCGCTTCAAGCAAAGTACGTCTACCTCTATCGCGGTCGATTGATTTCGTCTGGAAACCAAACCCTTTGGTCCATGACTGATCATAGCAGAACTTCCACTATGTCTGCTTCTGCAGGCTATAGCAATGCGGCCGAGTCGCTCTCCTCCCGCTTGAGCTCATAGCGAAGAAGACCAAGGCGCCCCCGATCTGGGATTGGCAATCTATCATTCAAGATCCAAGCTGTGGAAGCTTTCCCGTGGCCCGGCCTTTGGTCACAATGGCGTTGATACCGCGACTAACGCTGATCTATTTTCGGACCAATCCATGAATGTCTTCGGAATGGGCAACGGAGCTTTCTCCGCTTCTACCTGGCTCACCTGGAAGACCTCGCTTTCGAGGCTGTACGAGTTGCGCTATATATATATATATATAAATATAAAGGCGTAAGTGCTTTTACACCAGTCTGGATGGTCAGAGTACTAACAAGAGTCGCAGGTTCCCGACGTTGAACCAGCTGCACGAGATTTCGGGCTGCAAGCGGCATTTTCGAGTACCGCTAATCAGAGCGGTCCACCAGTGCGGCAATCACGGGTCGTACTTAATATGGAGGCAACTGAAGAATGTCACCAGCGGGACAAAACTCTCCGCTAATGGAAGTGCTTGGGGCTGCCACTGTGTTCCCGAAATCTCCTAGATCATCACGTGAGTGGAGCCGTCTACATGCTAGCACGTACGTTCGGGACTGTGCCCCTCGAGCATACATGGCAAGACATTCCAGCGGCCAAAATGCTCTGGCCAGTCTGAAATCGCTCAGACCATTTGGCGGGATAATCGCAGATAACTCTGGATTCGGGAAAACAGATGTTGTACTCCTCTTCCTTTCTGGGTAGCTGTACATGGAAGAATGACTGGGGGAGAAGGGGGGTATTTATATTGTGGAACGAAGATCTGTTTGACTGTCCGAGAATCCAAGTGAATAAGCCAATCTAGGTGAATGAACAATCCAGGTGAATGA